>ERZ651776.5037-NODE-5037-length-11705-cov-4.126591_pt1 | contig 11705 bp, 11 predicted proteins | sample MGYA00514761_ERZ651776 | MGnify/ENA metagenome assembly ERZ651776 | reverse complement strand
ATGTACTCTCCCTACACTTGCTTCCCTTAATCCAACAATCTCCCTCAAGCTCACACTGCTCCTCCTCCTTCCACTCGCCAATATAGTATTCCCTTTCTCTCCTACCTCCTCGCGACTAAATCAGCCTTTGTGCTGGTAAATGAACTTGTCTTGGACTGCTTTCAGCTCTACTTCCCGGATCTTCCGGACACTCGTCCTTCTCAGAGCCTCCGCTTCTGTCTCGACTTCTTTCAAACGTTTTTTTAGCTCATCTCTCTCAAGTGCGATGATTGCGACAGTCCTGTCGGCCTCGCGCATAGATTTTTCGTTTTTCGCTAGTCTCTGAGCGCACTCGCTCTCGACTAGATGGGGAATGCGCGATTCCACAATGTTCAAATCATTCTTGAGGTTTTCATTTTCTTCTGCAGAGCTATCTATTTCTCGACGCGCATTTATCGCCTGCATCTCTGCTACAGCTCGGAAGCTGTCACATGTCACCGCTTTCAAAAAAGCAAGCGTCTCCGAACAAGCCATTCTCACAAGGGTCAAGGGGGCTCGAGCGATCAAAATAGCCCTTGTTGTTTCGTGGTTATTGCTCAATGAGTTTGAACTCACGCGTGTAGCGGTAAGTGGAAAATATATATATAATGTTGGAATTTGGGCGTGCTATTTAAATTTTGAAATTTTGCCTCGTTGTCGTCGTCGTCGTCTCATCAAATTAATGTCTTCATTCATTCTGTCCCCAAATTAAAAATGGAATCTCCGTCCGAACTTGATATGACGGACTTGGCCACTGGTCTCACAGAATCTGAACGCGTTGAAGCTCTCCACAAGCACGGAAAGAATGAGGTCCTGCTTGAGCCTGTTTCCATGGTGAAGCTTTTTGTTCAACAATTTGTGGGCGTTATGCAGTTTATTCTTCTGGTGTGTGCAATTTTGTCGGCTGCTTTTGGTGACTGGGTTGACTTTGGCATAATCCTTGGACTTGTGACAATCAATGGCCTTTTGGCATTCAACGAGGAGCGTGCTTCGATAAAGGCTCTTGATGAGCTCACACAGTCGATCGAGTCGAACTTAACAGTCGTACGCGACGGAAACTCGTCGGTAATCAATGTTGTTGAGCTGGTTCCCGGTGACATAATTTTGGTTGTGGGTGGCGTGAAGGTGCCCGCTGACATCCGGTTTCGCAAGGGCGACAAGCTGAAGGTTGACACGGCCGCTCTTACAGGTGAGCCTATCCCGCGTGTTTATCCTGGAGAACACGGAGATGAGATTCTTGCTGGGTGCACCGTCGTTGAAGGGGAGGGATACTGTCAGGTGCTTCGAACGGGTGAGGAGACGGAGATAGGAAAAGCGTCCAAAGACGTTTACGAGGATAAAACCGCGAAGGTTGTCTCCCTATTCGAAGAAAAAGTAATGAACGTCATTTACCTCGTTCTCGGTGTTGGTTTCTGCTTCGTTCTAGCCGCTTTCCTGCTCCAGGGTACCAATCGCGACCAATTTGACACGAATGAGTTGACGAGCTATCTCATTGTGAACTCTCTTGCGATAATAGTTGCATCCGTTCCGATAGCCCTCCCAATTGTTATGCAAGTTACGATGGCCATGGGAATGAAAGAGCTCGGCGATGTTCACAAAGCTGTCGTCACTTCAGTTCCGGCTCTCCAAGACATTGCCTCGCTGTTGATTTTGTGCTCCGACAAGACAGGCACGTTGACGACTGCCATGATTCAAATCATGCCCGAATCTATCGTGGTCGCCCCGGGATTTGAGAAGAGGGATGTACTGGAATACGCCGCTGCTTCTGCTAACAAGGATAAGCTCTCTGATCCGATCGACTCGGCGATCTTGCGCGCGTGCCCCCCTCCTGAAGGGTGGACTCAGGAGCGCATCATTGGATTCTCCCCTGTGACCAAGAGAACGGTCGCTTTTGTAAAGACGGGCGACGGCACAGACATCGTCATCGCAAAGGGAATTCTTTCCAAGATCTTGGACACCACCGCAGGCGGTGTTGATGACGGAGAATTGCAGTGGAAGGTCATCAATGATCCTCAGGTCTGCGAGAAAATCCTTACGGAGGACCTGAGATTGGGCAAGAGCGGCTACAAGACCATCGCTATCGCTTGTTCTACCGACGGTGGGAATACGTTTAGTCTCGCCGGTGTGCTTCCCATGCTCGATCCGCCGCGCGAGGACACAAAGAAAACAATCGAGTTTCTCCACAAGGCCAACGTCAGCGTCAAAATGTGCACAGGGGACCATCAGAATATCGCCATCGAGACGGCTAAATTGATTGGGCTGGGAACAGACATCCGTCCGGGCAGCGACGTCCGAGGAGACGGCAAAGGAGAAGGCATGGACAACTCAGTCAAGGAACTCATTCTTCACGCCGACGGCTTCGCGCAGGTCCTACCAAGGTAAGCATTGGTAAGCGCCTGTGAAAGCATGATAAGCACCGGTAGCGTACACAGCCACGTGTCGGTGAGCTTCGTACGGTACTGCCATGAATGGTGATGTGTTTCGTTTTCTAACCTTTGGTACACACACATCCCACCCTAGTGATAAACGTTCCGTCGTGTCCTCCCTCCGTCACGACCAAGGCTTCGTCGTCGGTATGACAGGAGACGGCGTGAATGATGCGCCAGCTTTGTCTGCTGCTCAAGTTGGCATAGCCGTCGAGGGTGCTACGGACGCGGCGAAGTCGGCCGCGGCTATCATCCTCACTGATCCTGGTCTCTCGCCCATCTTTGGCGCCATCGTCAGCTCCAGAGAGATCTTTCGGAAGGTGAAAACCTACGTAATCTACAGGGTGTCTGCCTCCGTCTTCCTGGTCTTGAGTTTGACGACGATCATTTACGTTTCCGCGTGCTCTGTCGAAAGCGTTCTGATAATTCTTCTGGCGCTGCTGAATGACCTCTCTATGCTGGGAATCAGCCATGACCACGTGGATGCCAGTCGCAAACCAGAACTTCCGAGGGTCACGGAGATAATCTCGCGAGCTCTATTTTTTGGAATTGCTAGGTAAGCATTGGTAATAAGCGCATGTAAGCATCGATAAGCACCTGATTAGCATTGGTGCACAGCCACCCACGCGTCGGTGAGCTTTGTACGGTACTGCCATGCATGCTGATGTGTGTGTGTGTTTTTTTTTTTTCTAACCCTAACCGTTTGTACTGTGGTCAACCACAAATCAATTATCACAGCTATGTTATGTGTATGATCTTCGTTTACACCGTAAATCCAATGGAAGAAGCGAATTCCGAGATTTGGAAAGATATTCGCATCGAGTTCTTTTGTTCCAAGGAGACGAGTGCCATGATTTGGGTCTACCTCACGATCCTCAGCGAGGCAATTGTGTTTTCTGTGCGCGTGCCCGCCGATTTTTTCTGGGTTGGAAAGCGCCCAACTATCTGGCTCGTCGCGGGCGTCCTCGCCACTGACGTGCTTGTTTCTGTCTTGGCGATATTTTGGAAAGACGTGTACACGAAAGACGTAGGGCTTGTTTGGGTTTTCGCCTTCGGTTCTTTTCTTGCAGTAGATGCGCTGAAGGTGCTAACATTTCGTGTCATTCTTGGCCAGGAAGCTGGAGAAACCATTAGCTATCAAGAGTTTCTCGAGCACAAGGAGGAGATTGAGATTGTTGACGATGTTGAGGTCCGTGCTGCGGCCATGGCCGAGAAGATGGAGAAGGAGAAGGTCAAGCGTTTCGCGATTCACAGACAGAGCACGCTCACTGAGAGGGAACTCAAGGGTCGCACCCTCAGTGCTGCCCCTCTGTCGAAATTTGCTTCGATGAGAAGTTTAGGAGCGAGACAGCACGACAAGCACCTAAAAAGGTAGTGAGTGGGATGGATGGGTATGATATGATGGGGGCATGCAAAACATGGGGGGCGGTAAAAATGAAAAAAGCGTTTTGTCAGCAAGCAGTATGAAAGAGTAAAAGATGTTTTACTTTAGTCCTGAAAATGTATGAACAACCAAGACATGGGATGGGGTGCGGTGAAAGAAAAAAGCGTTCTGTCAGCAGTATGAAAGAGTAAAAGATGTTTTACTTTAGTCATGAAAATGTATGAACTGAACCCGGGTACTACTTTGTCTCCGTCATGCAATCTCCGTTAAGCGATTTGATTGGAATATTTCCATGTTTTGTGCGCTACTATTCCGTTTTAGTTCGCTCCCCTTTCTGTAGTGTCCGTCCTTCCTATTATCTCCGTCGTTAGAAGAACCCTCGCCAGAGAATCCAGTTGCGCTGTTCGTTGTCGTCCCGCCGCTGTTACGTGTAATTCCGCTTGTTGGCGTTGAAACGTTTGATGCCCTTCGCCTTCGTTTTCGACTTGGCTCTCCCTCCTGACTTGAGCTAACTCCTTCGTTGCTTTCGGCGCTACTGCTCATGAAACTCTTGCCGATGGCTCGGTCGATCTCGCTGTTGTCACTCATTCCGGTGCTGTTGTTGACAGATGCTGGCTGAGGCAACGCTTCTCCCGGCGTGTCAATTTTATCGGTGGCAGTTGTTGATTGCACGTTCTTGACACCTGCGGCCGTACCTGTAGTAGCATTATTGGGAGGATTCAACATGTATTGCATGGAACGAGTGTCCTGCTTTTTTACTGAAGATGAAGACATAAGTGTGTTATGCGCCGTGATATTATTCTTTGTGAACGGTGTTTGTGTTGAGAAGGTGTCGAGTGGCCTGCTGAAGCTCCCGCCGGAAGAAGACGACTTCTTGCTCCCTGAATCTTCGTTGCTGCTCCCGGCTCGATTCCCCGAGCTTGACGAGGAGAATGACAGCAGGATCTCGCTCAACGTTTGTTCCTCAGATTTGAGATGCGTGTGGGGAAGTGGAAGAGCGATTTTTGTCTTTCCCTGCTTTGGAGACGAGAGGGCTGTTGTTTGGGGGAGTGGGAGAGAGTGATTGTTGCCATTACCAGCATTATTGTTCAAGGTGACACCGCCAAAAGGAGAAAACGGCGACAGTGAGGTGCTCCCCTGATCGACGCCCCCCACCAGCGGCAGCAGCGTCCTGGTACCACAGATACCAACGGTATTATTGATACTACTCATACCATTGATACTATTCATACCATTGATACTATTCATACCATTGATACCATTGATTTCCCCCCCAGGGTAGTTCCACGATGAAACCATGGGGTCTAACTCGACAATTTCTGTTGAGGTAGGTAGGGCGACGGTGGTGGAGGTTGTTGATGTGGGTATTGTTTTGGTTGCTGCGGATGAAGTGGATGACGTTGCCGTCGCGAGCCGTCCAAACTCGATGAGCCCTTTGAACTCATTCTCGAGCCTCAATAGTTCCGATTCCGCCTCGTATTTCTTCTGCTGGTCGACGTTGTCGTCGCACCCCGCCTTGTTTCCGATCGAAGTGAAACCGGAGAATTTTTTTGTTACTCGCATGGGATCGCAGTTCAATTGCTGGGAGACAAAGGAACGCAGGGAGGTCGAGGGGGGGAGAGTGAGCACTCCGTCCGTGTAGTGATATATCAAGCGAGAGCAATAGTTCTCTTCCTCCCGCTAAAGATTGTTGGTGTAGTGCAGTGCAGTGCAGTGCAGGGCGAGAAGTGAGTGAGAAAAGGCTTTCAGAAGTAAACAGAACTCAAAATTGCGCATACTCACACTCCATTTCCCTCTTCTCCACGTTGTGTTTACAGCAGTGGTCGTGTTTCTTCCCTTTCTAGCTGATTCTGCACTTCGTGGGGTGCCCTGGTCCGCTTTTCGTAGACGCATGATGCCCACAAAAAATTAGAGTGATGTCGGCAAAAGTGATGTCCCTGACACACACCCAGGAAATGGGTCGACTTTTCCCCTTTCCATATGGAAAATTGCCATTTATGTTAAAGCTTGGTGAAGTTATTGACTTAAAACATTCGCTGGCTCATCATTACCGCTTTGAACGTGCGATATCGCGTTATCAATATTCACCACAGCACCGTTGGCAATATATCATCACCTCAGCGCACTGCTTTTTGTGCCCATTTTGACCCACTTTTGGAGGGTATTATGGAGGTTGAAGAGACGGCGGGGACGGGGGGGGGCACGGATTCCTCTTGGTCGTGCATCTGTGGAAAGGAGGGCGAGATAATAGGTTCCTTCGGCGTGAGTTGCTCCCAGTGTAAGGATTGGTTTCACTCCCAATGTGTGAACCTCAAAGACGAGGTTTGGGGGGGTCATGATCGATGCGTTTGGCTCTGTCGGGATTGTAGAAAATCTCTGGAGCCGGGGGCATATAGCAACATACCAGGGGTAACAGCACCAGTGCCAGGCACCCTGCCTAAGGTCGCTGAGGAAACAACTTCGTCTGCTGAGATGGTGTTGTCTGAGGACAGGCAGTATCAGATTGAGCTCTTTGTCGTCGATCGTGCTGCTTACCGGTGGAGCGTTGTTAATGATCCACAGAAGGGAGACTCTTTCAGTCGCAAGGGTCGTCCAGAAGTGTTTGTTTGTACCCAATGGACTCCTGAATCCCTTTTCTATGTGACGATTGATGACGACGGCAAGCAGCTCAAAACGATTTCCGTTCCCACAGTCGATGTTATTGTCGTCCCTCCTCCTCTCATTGACGAAGACAAGCTTCCAGAAAACGCTATTGACCTCGGTTTTACCACGGAAAGTCGAATTAAAGACTGCAGGCTTCAAATCAACTCAGCAACAAGTCGTTTAGTTCAGAAAGGAGTGCTTATCAATCAATCCAACAAAAATGGGGAATGGCACAGAATTGACACCAATAACGAGTACTATAAGTGTTTGATATCAAAGTTTTCATAACAGTTACACGATTATTCAACCCCACTGGTCCCCACTCACTCTTCCTCATCACTACCACCCTCCCGTCGCTCAAAATCGTCTTCTTCCTCGTTGACTTCGTAGATTTCGTTTCCCCCCCCCGCGTTGAGTGCTGAAATTGCGCTCACTCCATTATTGCAAAATATGTGACGTTTGTTAGGTGACTCCTTTAGCACCGGATACACCCGATCTGAGCTAGTTGCAACCCAAATCATGGGCTTGAAGCAAACCGCACATACATTGGCTGGTACGCTCTTCCCCTCATAAAAATCTCTCTCGATTGCCTCAGCCTGACCTATTATCAAAGCCACCTCCTCAGATTTTTTTTGAAGAAGAGGTATGTTGTTGTGAGTTGCGCTTGTGCTCCGAATTCGCTCCTCGTGCGCGCTAATCGAGTCGGTTGTGAGGCCTTCCCTCGTGTTGATGTTGTTGTTCTCTTCGATATGTTGAGCGGATGCGAACTTCTTGAAGGATTCATACAAGGACTTGTCGCCAAAAAGCGTCAACACCGCTGAGGTATCGAGATGATGGTCATTGCCCGCGTGTTTCTTCGGCAACCTGGAGACTGTGCGCTTCTCAATTTTTTTCGGCGGTGAACCAAGCCGCAGACGGAGCTCGTCCTTTTTCGACACGTTCGCTATCTGGTACCCCAAAATATCACTGCTGAAGAGCTTGAAACCGCGATTTGGACCGCAGCTAATCCTGAACCACCGCTGACCCGCCGATATCTTTAAAACAACCGGGGGATCGTCTTCGTCTTTCTGCGACAGATCGACCACAACGGAGCCGATAATAATTTTTGTGACGCTCTCCGTCACATCCTGTATCACATCGGCACCCTCGCTCGCTATTCCTGCTCTGATTTCGGCAATAGCGGCATCTGAAGTTTCTCCCCAACATGCGACTGACGTAATATCTCGAGGTTGTGGAAGAACTCTTGCCTCGAACGGCGGGATTCGCTGTACTCTCGATCGCTTCTGAGCACCCTTAATGTCCACGAGAACGCCGTTGTGTACAGGGAAAGCCAAGGGGTTAATAGAGCTGGCGATCTGCATCGACTGCAGGACAGCCCCAAGGAACATTATCTCGCCATCGTCTCGTGATTTCCCGCGCCAGCTTAACAAAGCTGCTAAACGCTTCTCAATTTTGCTCCTCCTGCTGACTCCGTTCTCTGCGCCTTCTTCACCACAAGCCCGAGGGGTTAAACCATGGTCAAATATTAGGTCGATCGCCTTCCACATGCCATGGCAGAAATACTGGCGAAAGGAGGGGTTCTGGTAACCGAAAAATTCGGTATATAGAGATGAGAAGAGAAGGCACGCGATGGGAGCTCCTCGGGCCAAATTCTTGCACTCTGGTTTTTTCCCCCCGACACGACGAAAAATGAGTTAGCAATTGAACAACCGTGATCGATCGAGGCGTTTAAAGTAGCATTTCTTTTACATTCCAAGTCATTCACACGAGCCTCGTGCCGCGTGGCTCGGTTATTCTGGTTATACCTATCGACAGTACAACAAACGCATTTTCGACAATTTTTACTCACCTTCAATGTTCTCGTTGTGTAGGATTGAAGTAGCCTCGTTGAACAACCGCAGAAGGAGCCTAACAACGTTTAAAATATCAGGAGTACTGAGGCGGGTATTCAGCAGCGGCTTGGGTCCGGACTTATTCGTTGTGGCCTTCTTAATGACATCCAGGAGAGTATGGACGTAATTCGTGTAAAAGTCAAACACATGGAGCGCTGTGTAACCACCTGTGACAAGCAAAGTGGTTAGTTGCCTGATTCTTTTCTTTTGTGCTGGAAGTTGTCATGTTCGCTTAATCACACGAGGAGGCGCTTCGAGACCCGCATTATATGCCACACATTACCCACAGCGCCGCTCGATGTCCTTCGAGCGTCGTGTTAACTTCGCTCACTCACCCTGTTGCCCAATTTTTATTCGGTTATTGAACTTCCCCCAGACCAATCTCATGTTAAGCCCGATCCCCCCTTCGACCAATTTCGCGTGTATTTCCTCCTCAAGCAACTTTATCGCCGATTTCCCGGCGATTGCCTCGAGTGTATCGGCGAGTGCGCCGTGAATCTGGCCGAACATGTTGGCGATGGAGTGCATTGCCCCGTGCGTAGCAGTCCACAGGTCGAGCGACGGCGGCGGTGCACCAGTGTATCCGATTTGTTTACGGTCCTCACTGTCGAGCTCACGAAGTCTCTCGGTCGTGATATTCATGGGAGTGTAAAATGTGGGCAGGATAGTGCCGCTCTTGATCAAGTGTGTCGACCTAGGTACCGACGAATGCAGAAGGTCAATATTTCCGAACTTACTCCCGAATGACGCCGAGCCTAAAATAGCTTGTAGCGCCGGATAATCGCAGGGAAAGGCGAGGAGCTTAAAGCTGAGCCGTCTGGTACCGCCTCCTAGGTCGTCGGGGACGTTGACGTCGAGGCAGATATTTTCGAGAGCTGTTACAATGTCGTGAAAATCGCTCGCCTTCCAGCAGCTGTGAGAATCCTTCGACGACGCCAAGCCGACGCAGAGCCAGTTTCTGTAGCAGTGGTTGATCGACCCGAGCCCAGGGAAGGCGATGGTGGCGTGTGTGTCTCCTCGGTCGACGTTCTTCACGAACGATTTGGTCATCATCCCGTGGTCAAAGTTGAACAAAAACGGCACCTCCTCACCACACTGCGTCAAAATAAGTCGGAGCCGAGTGGGATCACGAAAAAACTCGATCAGCACGGGCTTCAGCTCAAGCTTCACGCAGCAAAATGTCTCTCCATCTTCTCCTTTCACTATCTTGGCCGATTTAACAGGAAATACCTTGCCAGGGTCTTTCGCACACTGGACCAACCTCTTCTCGCTGTCCGTCAACTCCTCGGGAATTCCGGACATTGCTCCTGGAAGACGTTGCAGTTCGTCCTTGCGGTTAAGGGTCGGGAAAAACTGCTCCTCGGGGTCGCCGGTGAAGCTGTAGAGCGCGTTAAATTTGGACGACATCTTGCACATCATTTTCATTTCTTCGTTGCTCATCCCAAAATGCATAATCAATCCGTGCATGAACAAACGCTTCTTGGGGAGCGAACGGTAGTGAAGCTGCTGCCTGTACAGCAGCAGAATTTTCTCGGCGCTTGGGTGAACGAGCAAAAGCCTAGAAAGAACATTCGATCCGTCGCGATCATCGAGTATCAACTTGATCCTACGCTCCAGATCAAGTAGTCGTGGAGTTTGTCTGACTTGTTGTGTCGGACGGGAAGACGGAAGAGACTGCGTTAACGCTCTCGCAGAGCGCCGTCCGGCCGGGATCACGTGGTTAGGGTCCGCTGGAGTCGTTTGGGGCTGCTCCTTCATCAGATCGTCGGCCTCCTCGCGATCGATTATCATCTGCGGAGCATTATTGCCGCTCGCGCTAATGTCATTCCTCTGCTGAGACGATTTTCGCCGTTTTTTTGAAGAGCCAGAGGGGTTGGTGCTGAAACTATTGTTATCAGAAGTCCCAGAGCCGCTTGACCAGAGCCCCTCTCGAACATAGGCACTGAAACCTACCAGCAATTCCAACGAGCCATATTTTCGGAGGAGGAATTCTGTCACTTCAGCCGAAATCCAAGAATTCAAACCGCTATCGTCGCTGACGCTAAACTCGATCAAATCCTTCTCTCCTCGCTCCATCCCTCGCATATTGCGGTCAAAATTGTAAGGGGTCAACGACAGCTTCGCGTAGCTCGTTTTGATGGAGCTTGGCGACTCGCCGCAGAGGTCAAAAATGTGCCTCCAGCTGAAAAATGGAGATCCATTTTTCATCAACACAGCGCATTTTCCGAACGGTGCGGCAAAGTCATAGCCAGCGAACGCTCTTCTCTCGTGCTGGGCGAGTAAGAGAAGCGGATCTGAGAAAGCAGTCGCGTTGGCATTTGATTTTGCGCGCCCCCCCCCCCTTTCCTTGCAGAGTATGGCGTCGGCGGAACGTCCAATGGTATAGAAGAAGACGAGCGCGCGGTTGCCACTGGCGGCGCATCTGGAGCAGAAGCACGCCGTCCTGTGATACCTCTGACCCAGGTTACCATCACCCTAGGCCGCAAAGCTTCTACAGTATCATAAAATAGAAGTGTTAGTGTGAACATTTCGTCTCTTCTCCCCCCTCTCCTCACACAAAAACTCACCGTCAAAAGTAAGGTTGTTCACGGCTTTAATTTCAGTCAAGTGACCTAAATGATTTGTGACATTCAAATTAGAGTCATTTGTCTTACTCTCTGGGCCTATAAAAACAAGCCTTTGCCTGTTCCCTTTCCCCCAAGACTCAAACTTAACATTAAACTTGGTGAAGTCGTCCTGGTTCGTGAGAGAGAAGGAATTATCCTTGGCACAAGCGGCCATCTCCTCCTCATCTTTGTACCCCAGAGCCCACCACAAGCCAGGTACACCCAGTTCATCTAATCGCGCGTGCCCCAAAATGGGTTTATGGACGACAAGCATCACGGCAATCCTCAAGGTCCTACCCAATTTGACGAGGTTCGTCAAGCGCTCTTTGAACGTCAGCATGACCTTAAAGTGATGTACCCACTATGCTTGCGATGTTCCTACACTCAAGGGGCGTCAACTGGTGATAGTGGGTACACCGAAATTATTAGCACAGCAGGAGCTACAGGGCACTGAATTGGACGTTTTGCGAGGGAGGGGAGAGTCCAGAACACAACGTGAGGATATAATTAACGAGCGTCGCTCGCAGGGACTCGAGAGAAGGGCTAGTTTGATCGATCGCTACCGGTATTATTGTGCGACGTATATTTTGTAGTGCTCAAATGGCCTGGGAAGAAAGAGCCTTTTTGCTCCAAAAACCCCATTTTTTCCATCTGTGCACCTGTCTTCAGTCTTCAGGCGTCACAATCTGAAAAAGAACAAAATGAGGTCCTGTAGTCTCCTCTGATATCGATATTT
>ERZ651776.5035-NODE-5035-length-11706-cov-2.970161_pt1 | contig 11706 bp, 10 predicted proteins | sample MGYA00514761_ERZ651776 | MGnify/ENA metagenome assembly ERZ651776 | reverse complement strand
ACCAGCGGCGGATGCGGTGGATCCTGTGGCGGCGAAAGCGGAACCAGCGGCGGATGCGGCTGCGACTGCGAAAGCGGTGGAGGAACTGGCGGCGGCGAAAGCGGAAATAGAAAATTTAAAAAATCAACCCAAGGATATGGCAGCTGACGGTGAAGGTAAATCAGAATTTGAAGAAAAACTGAAAGTGGCAGAAGAAAAACTGAAAGTGGCAGAATCTACAGTAGCGGCTGAGAAACAGAAAACAACCATAGCTATGGGTGAAAAGGATGAAGATTTAAAAAAGGCAGCTGAAACAATTAAACAAAAAGATATAGAAAAAGCCGAGTTAATTAAAAAGCATAAAAATGACATTCTTAAAACACTAGAAGAAAGTAAAAAGGGGGCTGATGAAGCTGCCTTAATAAAAATAACAGAAGCACAGGAAGCAGCAGCAAGGTCAATAAAACTAGCCGAGGAGGCGGAGGCAGCAGCGGTGTCCACTGCAAAATCCGCTGCAGCCAAATTGGAGACCGAAGCGGCTAAGCGTGCTGCAACGGATGAAGGCGAAAAGAATAAGTTGGAGAAAGAATTAGAACGACTTAAACAGGAAGCTGATAAAAATGAAAAAGCGGCAGAAGCCGCGAAAGAAACATTACGTAAATCAGAAGAAGAGTCATATAGAAGGGAGCAGGAATTGGGTGATGAACTTAAAGCCAAATTAAAGGAACAGAATGACGCTCATGAGAAAGAATTAGCTGATAGAGATTCGTGGATGGGTATGGCCAAGACGACGGGTTCAAAGTTTGGATTTGGGAGTTCTAAATCTAATGAAGCACCAGATAAAGCACAAGATAAAGCAAAAGGCGGCTCTACTAACCGGAGATATTCCTTCAAGAAGTTACAAAAACGCAAGAGGGCGAATAAATCGAACAAGGCGCAGGCGAAACGAGGCAAACAATTAAATCGCAGTAAAAAAATGAGGAGGTAGTGTATGAAGCACCTTATTTCGGTTACAGAAACGGCACTAAGTAAATTAGGTTCTATTTTAAAAGAGCACAATAAATCGGTAATACGATTTTCAGTAAAAGGTGGTGGTTGTAATGGATTTAATTATCAATTAAAACCAACGAATAAAGTGGCGGAAAAATTAGACGAAGTGGTAATGATAGATAATGTTGAGATTCATGTGTGTAATAGTAGCGTAATGCATTTATTAGGAACAAAAATAGACTGGACGGAGGATATTATGGGACAAGGGTTTAAATTTGAAAATCCAATGGCTCAGTCAAAGTGTGGTTGCGGAACGTCTTTTAGTAGTAAGGCGTTATAAAACTAAATTTTAAAATTGAAATATATTATTTAAACTTATAAATAATATATAAAAATGGCGATGCTCACTACTTCACCCGAGATTACTAAAAAACATATGATGAATACTGCTATTGGGTCGCCCCCTTCGTTCACTCTGCAAGGTCTAGAGACCCAAGTGGCGAGCAAACAGGATATGGTGCGAACTGGCAAATATCTGAGTCCAAATACAACCGACGTCTATAATGCGTGGATTGTCGTGGCGGATGGACACGGAGTCGGCAATATAATAGATACATTAAAGAAGGCCGACTGGAATGCTATTATGGAGAGTGAAAACACAATGGCGCTCATATACAAAATGATTGGAACTTTGAAAAATACTGTTTGCGATGGAACAACCTTGTCTGTGGTTAAGATTACCCCCGAAGGCATTAAATGTTGGTGGATTGGCGACTCTCAAATAAGGATATTCAGAGATAAAAAAAGTTTTTGGAAAAGCAATAATCATAACGGTGAAAATAATAAGGAAATGGCGCGCATACGGAATAAATGTATCCAAACCGAACCGGCATGGAGTCTATCGGTACTAGACGAAGAATGTCTTTCAATGAAGCGTTCTCATTATTTCCATCATAAAATTAATGGCGGAATTGAAAAACTGGCTATGTCTAGAGTATTAGGTCATAACAACGAGATTTACCCCTTTGTAGAATCACAATTTATCTCATTTGAGAAACATAAAAAGTATTCGTGGAAAATTGTTGTGGCGAGCGATGGACTATGGGATGTAATGTGCGAGCGCGACACTCCTCTTCTGGCGTCCCAAAAAACAACCGCTAAGTCTCTTACCGATCTCGCATTAAATCGGTGGATGCAAAACTGGATTTATGTGGAACCGACGAACACGCGTCCACTAGCAGCTATTAAAATGGATAAAAGGCAAATGAAGGAGAAAATTCAAGGCGGTGGCGATGATATCGGGATTGCCGTATGGAGCGATTGTAGATAATTACAAGTGTGGGATATATTGCATTGTGTTGTTCTCATACATGGTAACCTTGAACGCGTCGTTATACCCCTCTACATATATGGTGTCGCCGTTATATAGGGAGTCGCAGCCATATTCGCTTGTTCCGCTTTTCCCCTTGTGTGTAATAGGCAGCTTAATCATATTATTTTTATCAGTCATTGTGTAATAGTTCCATTTATCGCGGCTAGTGATTAGTGGTTTTCCCATTAAAGGTAGTATATTCTCTCCATCGCCGTTTAACCTAGTAAGAATACCAACCTGTCTATAGGGTGAATTAACTCCTTGCGTAGGTATATTGATGGGAGTTCCGCGAGGGTCAAGATTGCCTATGGGATTTACTCTATTGTCTTTGAGCGGGGCGTTGTAAGGGTTCATCAGAACATCGCTTTCTAAATTGGAAAACCCATAGCCTTGTTGTGGAAATATACCTGTAGAATGTTGTTGCTCCTTAATAATTATATTATTAGTGCGCGTTTTCATATTCATAAATACTAATACACCGCACACAATTAACAACGCAAATATAATAGTTATATTTTCAATACATATTACTCCTGGAGGACACCGCTTAGGCATTATATAATAATGTTTTATAAAGTTTTATAAAGTTTTATAAAGTTTTATAAAGTTTTATAAAGTTGTAAGTTATTTACTAATTAGGCACTCTCGGAACCAACCATTTTCTTTATTCTTTTTTCCATACCGCCAATATTTAAATTACCCATTTTTTCCATCATACCTTCAGCAACACCAAGCATAGGTTCTAATCTGTCTATGTTTTTCATTAATTTATCCTGCTGTGTGGCCAGATTCTGTGTCTCCGAAGACATTTTGTCAATGGCGCCAGAATCTAGAAGTTTATCGAGATTATCGTATGCGGCTTCTAATGTGCCCGCCGGATCTAATTTCGGTTTTTTTCCATTAGGAGGTACATCTGCCGGTTTAAGAGACGGCATCCCCTCTTTTTTACCCTTCTTTTTCTTCTCTCCCTCTTCATGGTCCATACCCTCCTTGCCCTCATCGTCCTCTTCATCCTCGTCCTCGTCCTCGTCGCTCTTGCTCTCCATCCCCTCCTTAATACGAACACCTAGTACTGAACCCGCATACACGTTAGTCACTACGATGGCTGTTAGTAACACAATAATCATATTCTTTGTGAAAAATGTTGTTAAAAATCCAACCAGCGCAAATAACATTACTGCCTCCGTCTGACGCATCATTAAATAACCGAACGTGTTAACAGACGCTATAAAAAGGACGAAATACAGAAAGTTCTTATTTTTTAAAAGAGATTTTAATTTCATTATATAGTTATAATAGAAAATATTGAAATATATTTTCTATATATATCTCTTCTAAAGAATGACTTTTAAATTAGCAATATGTGAATTACATACTCCAGATTTACATAAGTATATGGGATTAAATGATGTTGAAATATCTTCCCATTATATGGTGACTTCTACACTTACACCCGAAGACTTTTACAACAACATATATAAAGACGAAATTGCTATATTGAAAGAATGTTATCTAATGTGGTTGGGTCAATCGGCTATAGTAGGAAATATTATTGCGCATCCATTAATTCGTAACTATCTCGGGATTATTGATAGCGGAAACTATATTAAATTAGACATCGTAAAGATTAATTATTATGGGGAGGTAGAACTCGTCGCAACCATAAAAACATTCTGGTTGCGCTTAATACAACGCAAATGGAAGCGAATATACAAAGAGCGCAGGCATATTATAAAGAGGCGAATGCGAGTTGGTTCGTTACGACAGAGAGAAAAGACGGGTAAATGGCGGAACGAATTAAAAACGCTTCCGCAATATTCCTTCTAAATATATCAACGCTTATTCCGTTTTGACTTTTTAATATTTCGCCGACGCTTCGTTTTTCTAGCAACCCGCTTTCTAGAACCGCCGGATTTTTGCTTTGAATATTTCCTTGCTGTCTTTTTCCTTGCTGTCTTTTTCCGGTTTCCATAACGATATCCTCCCATTTGTAAAGGTGGCATATTATTATAGTTAAATATTATTTATCAATGATGCGATTTATGTCGTTGCGTATTTTCTGCATTTCGCGAATTAAAAGGTGCTTGTCGTTCTTACACTCATTCTGTAACGTTGGAGATAGTTTTTCGTTATCATTTACACTTTCAATGTAGTCCATAAGCTTTTCAAGTGCGTCATATTGTTCCTCTTTCTCCTTCTCTTTTCGGTCATAGTGTGTGGTTAATCCAGCTAATACTTCCTTTAGGTTCGGATTATGAATACTATTATCTTTAATTTTTTTAAACTGATCACGTAGTAAATCTGATTGTATATCGTGCTCATTCTTAACAGCAACCGCCATTTTATCTTCGTTTGCTAAAATAGTTGATAGTTCCTTCATATTATAGTATTATTAGAATAAAATATTAATTTATGACGAAAATAAGTAATAGCGTTGATGATAATTACTAGTTACTAGATTCGTAAGTAAATAGTATAATCTATATAAAAAATCTAAGCTAATAATATTTAGGATGTCCAAACAACAAATTGAACCTTTGCTCGCGGAAGACGAAAGTAGATACGTAATGTTCCCAATACAAGACCAAAGTATATGGGATATGTATAAAAAACAAGTGGATTGTTTTTGGAGAGCAGAGGAAATTGATTTGTCGAAGGACTTAGCCAGTTGGGAGACGCTAACTGATGATGAAAAATACTTTATTAAAATGATCATCGCTTTTTTCGCCGCGTCAGACGGTATTGTATTGGAGAATTTGGGAATTCGCTTCATGTCGGAGGTCCAATTGTCGGAGGCGCGCGCGTTCTATGGATTTCAGATCGCAATGGAGAATATTCATTCGGAGGTTTATTCGCTATTAATTGACACGTATGTCAAGGATGAGACCGAGAAGGATTCACTGTTTAATGCGATTGAGAATTTTCCGTGCATTAGAAAGAAGGCAGACTGGGCGATCAAATGGATTAATGATAAGCGGTCGTCGTTTGCAACCAGATTAATTGCCTTTGCGTGTGTGGAGGGAATTTTCTTCTCGGGTGCGTTTTGTTCTATCTATTGGTTGAAGAAGCGTGGAAAGATGCCCGGACTAACCTTTTCAAACGAATTGATATCGCGTGATGAGGCGCTTCACACTGAATTTGCGGTGCTATTATATAGCAAGCTAGCAAAGAAGTTGCCGAAGAAAAAGGTTGTGGAAATGATACAGGAGGCGGTAGAGATAGAGAAGGAGTTTATTTGCGAGGCGCTGCCATGTAGGTTAATCTCTATGAATTCCAAACTAATGTCGCAGTACATTGAATTTGTTGCTGACCGACTTTTAGTGCAATTGGGTTATGATAAGGTATATAACGCTACGTGTCCGTTTGATTTTATGGAGCAGATATCGGTTGAAGGGAAGACGAATTTCTTTGAGAAGCGCGTTGGCGAATACGCTTTAGCCAATAAGGAGAAGGACGAAACAACCTTTGATTTTAATGACTGCGAATTTTAATAGCTGTCGAATTCTATTTTATGAATTTAAAAATCAATAAATTACTAAATTCATATATATAAGTAAATGGCTAATAATATTTTTGAAAGAAATAAATGGCTTACAGATTATGTTACAAAAGCGGCTCAATCAATTGGACCTGAAGGACCAACTGGCGCTACAGGTGTTATTGGTCCAACCGGACCCACCTCATGGGGTGGTCCTCCTGGTGAGGCTGGTCCACAAGGACTTAGGGGTAATGTTGGTCCTCAGGGTCCGGCTGGAGGACCAACGGGTGATATTGGTCATACAGGTCATATAGGATTAACCGGTGATACTGGACCAACAGGATATACAGGACCTCGTGGTCCGGTAGGGTCTATCGGACCTATCGGACCGATAGGCGTTATCGGGGCGACGGGCGTAACAGGCCCCATAGGTATACAGGGTATTCAGGGTATCGTAGGTCCATTAGGACCTCAAGGAATTCAGGGTATCCAAGGGGACACGGGAGATATTGGTATACAGGGCGTAACAGGTCCGGGAGGCAGTGCAAATCACGAGGTAAGATTTTATAGTCTTTTTGACTCTTTCAGCGCCGAAGGAACGGTTGCGGGAATATCTGGACCGACGGGAACGACGCCATGGATTAAGCGCACACCCGTATTTTTACGCGCGGGAGACATTCTGTTTCATGATATTCGTGTAAGTGGATACATTCGTGATGATTACGACTTTGACTGGCCACCTGGAGGACACAAATGGATATTGACGCGCTCGGGGAAGGAAGATGCTAACAAGAATACATCGTCGGATTGGTATTGGGATGACGAAAACAGCATCTCAGAGAAAGAGTTTAAACACACATTTAATACGCAGGGCGACCACGAAGAGGCGGTGTACTCAATGAGCGAAACGATTCCATACGACGTGAGCTATAATAGCTGGCGGTGTGATTTTAGTGGAATTGGTGGACTGAACAACATTGACGATAAGCTCACGTGGACAATATCCAAAATTAGCAGCAGTAATTACTGGACGCCGACGAGCGACCTTTCAAATGATATTGATATATTGGGTAAATTAAATGTGGGTAATACAGATACCGAAGCAATCAATCAGACTAGCACGCTGGACGTGAGTGGCGATGTCACCATTAGCGGGAGACTCGTGGTGGACGGTCTCCATCTTAATCAGGAGATCAAATTTTTGAAGGTGGTTGACAATTCTGCGGCGACGACCGATACGATGGATACCGTTACCGAGAAGACGCCGTGGATTCGTCACAACCCGCTTTATTTTGGGGAAGGATCCATATTATTCCACAACATTAAAGTCAGTGGATACGTGTCCAAGACGGACAATTTTGACTGGCCCGAATACGGACACAATTTCGTATTCAGGCGGTCCACGGTAGAAAATGCCACGGAGAGCGACGAGTGGTATTGGGACTCTAGCAATAACATTTCCGATAAAACATTCAAGCACACATTTAACACCCAGGGCGAGCACGAAGAATCCACCTATTCCATGACCGAAACGGTTCCCTACGAGATAAGCTACAATAGCTGGCGGTGTGATATAAGTGGTGGTGGTGGATTGAACGACATAGATGACAAATTAACCTGGACAATCACACGCTTGACTGCGATTCCTTATTTTACACCGGTTGAACAGAATTCATTGATTAACTACGACATTAGCAGCAACGGAGTGAGTTCGTTTACCGATGTCTCTATCCAACATTTGAATGTTGTTGGGCTGATGGAAGGCGACATTAGCAGCAACGACATCTCGGTGAATCATTTGAATGTGAATGTTATTGATAAAAGAAGTAATAACAATGTTTCTTTTTTATCCGATGTCTCCTTTGAGAATGATGTGAAAATTTCTGGACAATTGGTGGTGGCAGATATATCATCTGAAACCATCACCATGACACATCAAGGTACAGCTAGAACTTCTGAGACTGACAACATATTTTATTCATCCTATGATAATGTTATCCGAAAAAATTCACTTGCAGGTATGCGAAGTTCTCTTGGTCTTTCGGTCTCCGGAACACATATTAAGACAGAATTTATTTCGTTTACCAGTTCTAACAATAAGTTTGATACCCATTCGTATGTAACCATTGTGAATTCTAATTATAATAAAAGTGCAAATACAAAACTATTTGTTTCTGTGAAATTTAATTACACAATAGGTGGCTGGGGCACTGATAATTATGAAGCCTTACTTCGGCTGAATAATTCGTTAACGGGAGATATAGATAGTGACGTGGGCTATCATAATAGTACTGGCGCCTCCGCGGGCGGCGGCAACGTTCCCGGCGGCGGTGGCCGTTCTAGTAACCTTAACGACATGTTTATTGTGACTCCCGATACCGCCAACAATGTCTCAGGAAATTTTAATTGTAAATTATTTGGTAAAAGGGCTTCTGCCGATGACGTAATAACCATTTCTGCTGGTTATGTTATTATAAGAGAATATGTAGCTTAATGATATCCATGATGCCTATATGAATATTTTAAAAATTATATTATAAAGGAACGCATGACAAACATAATAGTTTTATATCGTTATCTACAAGATTATATTGAATATTTTGAGACAATATGTAGTGTCTCCATAATGCGTTTAAAAGATAATATTTATATAATATATGAATTCGCGCGTCTCTGCCTTTGACGCATTGATTGCAATGAATGCACCAACGTATAGATGTGTACCAGCAGTTATATATGATTTAGATGTTGATTATAATAATATAGTATGGAACGATGATGCGACGCCCGAACAAAAACCGACAAAAGAACAAGTGCAAGAAAAAATAACAGAATTAGAAGCCGAATTACAAATGAAACATTTAAGATTTAAAAGAGATAAATTATTAAAAGAATCTGATGTGTATAGTTTACCAGATTTTCCTCATTCAAATGAGGCGACAAAGGAGGCCTGGTTGTCATACCGGCAAGCATTACGAGATTTACCAGCGAATTCAACCCCAGAATTAGACGAGAATGGCCAGTTAACCAATGTATCATGGCCAACACCACCATCATAAAAAGGGTGTCGAAATAACAAACAAGACTATAGAATAAAACTTAAACATGGAGATATAATATGTTTTCCACCATATTATACTCATCCGCATATGGTAGACCCCGTATTAAATAGAACATATCGTTATACAATAAATACCTGGTTATATGAATAATATGTTAACATATTTACAAAAGAATCATTTTAATATTACCTAATGTTATATTAAAATGAGTGGGAGACAAACTAATATCCCAGCTAGAAGAGTTTCATCTGGAACAACTAGCGAGAGAAATGCTATGACAGATAATTCATATGGACATATTAGATATAATACCGACGAACATTATTTAGAAATATGGAATGGTGATGGCTGGAAAGATTTGGTCATTAATAGTGGTGAAACGGTAGATATTACAGGTATATTATCAGGAACAGACGCGTCATTTGTATTTTTAAAGGCGTTGGACGCCTCATTTGCGAATACGGTGGATGTATCCGAGCATCTCCTTGTTCGCGGCGATGTTTCGTTCAATTCCAAAATGATCGTGGTAGACGCGTCGTTCATGAATAATGTCTATGTTGGAAACGATGTTCATATTGAGAATGAGTTAATCGTGGACGCCGATGTTTCGGTCAACAGTTCTATCCGCGCCATAGATGCGTCGTTTCATAATGATGTGGACATTAAACGTTCGCTCACCGTGATGGGAGACGTGTCATTTAACACGACGCTGAAAACGGTGGACGCTTCGTTTCACAATGCAGTTGATATTGCGGGCACGCTCACCGTGGAAGACGACGTATCGCTTAACAAATACTTATCGGTATTGGACGCCTCTTTTCAGAACGATGTGGATATTGTCGGCAATCTGGTTGTGTTTCGCGATGCTTCTTTCAATGGTCAGGTCCACATAGTAGATGCTTCGTTCCACCGCGATGTTGAGATAGAGCATCGGTTAGAGGTTCACAATATGATAATAGCAAGCGACGATGTCTCTTTTAATCGTGGGCTCAAAGTGGTAGACGCCTCGTTTCATAATAATGTGGATATCCACAACGAGTTGCTTGTCGTCGGCGACGTCTCCTTCCACAAGGGATTTGAAGCGGTAGACGCCTCGTTTCACAATAACGTTGACATACACGGTGAGCTCCTCGCGGTAAAGGACGTCTCGTTTAACGCGAGTCTCTCTGGGATGGATGCGTCATTCCACGGCGAGCTCCTCGTATTGAAGGACGCCTCGTTCAATGCGAGTTTGACTGGCGTAGACGCCTCTTTTCACGGCGATATGGATGTAGAGGGCAAGCTTCTCGTTTTAAAGGACGTTTCGTTCAATCGTAAATTTACCGGAGTGGATGCCTCGTTTTCGGGCGATGTAGACATTTACTATAAACTGATGGTTGATGGTGACGCGTCATTTAATACAAACCTCTATGGAGTAGATGCCTCGTTCAGCGGAGACGTTGATATTGAGAACAAACTCTTGGTGAGGGGCGACGCCTCCTTCAATGCGAACCTTTACGGCGTCGACGCGTCGTTTCATGGAGGCGTTGACATTGAGAAGAGACTCTTGGTGAACGATGACGCTTCCTTCAATGCGAACCTTCATGGCGTAGATGCTTCTTTCCAAGGAGCGGTGAATATTTACGACACGCTCACGGTGGCGAATGAAGGACTATTCCAAAGCAAAGTCACGATGGAAGATGAGCTGCTCGTCAAGGAGGACGCGTCGTTCAATAAAAGTATCAGTGCCGTAGATGCGTCGTTTCATCGGGACGTGGATATCCACCATCAATTGCTCGTGATAGACGACACCTCTCTAAATAAAGGCTTGAGTGTGGGAAGCGACACATCCTTAAATGCTCATTTGACGGTGATGGGCGACGTCTCATTTAATAACCCGCTAGATGCGGTGGATGCCTCCTTTCACGGTGCGGTTGATATATATGACGAGCTCGTTGTGAGTAAAGATGCGTCGTTCAATATGAGTTTGAGTGGCGTGGATGCGTCCTTTCACGGGGCGGTGGAAATAGACATGGAGCTACTCGTAAAAGACGACGTGTCCTTCAATAAGAGTCTTCGTGTCGTGGATGCGTCCTTCCAGAACGACGTTGACATATATCACAAGTTGTTTGTGGACAATGACGCTTCGTTCAACGCGCATCTTCGTGGGTTGGACGCGTCGTTTGCGCGGGATGTAGAAATAGACAACACGCTAGTCGTCCATAATGATGGTTCTTTTAACGCAGGATTAAGTGCTCATGACGCGTCGTTCCAGAATGACGTGGACATATATAACAATCTCTATGTTGCGCACGATGTTTCATTTGATAAACACCTTAGCGTATTGGATGCGTCATTTCAGCGCCATGTGCAAATATACGGCGACTTAGAAGCGAACGAGGATGTGTCGTTCAATAAACATCTTAGTGTTCTGGACGCGTCGTTTCAGAATAACGTGGACATAGTGAATACGCTGACCGTTCATAACGATGTTTCGGTTAACAATATGTTGAAGGTGACCGATGTCTCGGTCGGTACAATATATGCGCTAAATAACGAGAAAATACTGATAGAGGACGACGTTTCGCTCAACGCGAAGTTATCTGGCACCGATGCGTCGTTTGATAACATACAGGTTCACAAGATATTCGGAAACTCGCCAATTGAAATAGAGGACGATGTATCGTTTAATGGAGATATATGCTGTAATAATATTATTTTTACAGGAACAATATTCAATACCGATGGCACTGAAATAGGACCGACGCTCGACATTGCGGTAATAAAAGACAACGTGCTAGAAAATGAGTTTTCCAAAATATCGTGGTTAAGATTCGACGCAAATT
>ERZ651776.5028-NODE-5028-length-11728-cov-2.972191_pt1 | contig 11728 bp, 12 predicted proteins | sample MGYA00514761_ERZ651776 | MGnify/ENA metagenome assembly ERZ651776 | reverse complement strand
GATTATGTAAATCGAAAGGACATATTTTAGATTTGCATAACTCGTGGGCAAATATAAACGACAAGGGTGCATGGAATAAACCACACAAACACAATGGTTGTTGGTTATCAGGTGCTTTATACGTTCAAGCAGACGGCGATGAAGGTTCTTTTATTGCTATGTCAGATACAAGTAAAGTTATGGGTGATTTTCCTAATTCCGTTAGGGTAAATGAAAATGAGGACTTCTCACCTAGAACAGGAATGTTGTTCGTTTTTTTGAGTGGACTAACACATATGGTAGAACCAAATCTTACAGACAAAGAAAGATTTAGTATTTCTTTTAATGCAGGAATAACATATAGAACAAAACACAAATCATTTGAACCAAAGGGTTACAATCCAGCAGAATCACTTTTTGAAATATCAACAGACGGAAATATTTCTTCGTTATCGACTGGAGAAGAATAATATTCCATAAATAAGTGTATGGAATTAATAATCGATGCACATGTAATTTGGAATATCCTTATAACGGTAATATTGGCACCATTGGGTTTCCTTATCAGGTCGGTTCTAAATGAACAAAAACGACTTGATATCTTAGTTAATAAAACCAGAGAAGAGGTCGCTAGAGACTATGTGACCAGACAAGAAATAGAAATAGACTTTGAAAGATTGATGAGAAAAATTGAAAGAATTGATGAGAAGATAGATAGACTACAAACTAAAACCTATTTCCAAGATTAGAATCTGTATAAATAGTAATAGACCTTAAAATGGAATATTACTATGGCAACACCAAATAGCAAAGCAACCTTTAAAGAATACATCAAAAGAAAACTTGGTGCACCTGTCCTTGAAATCAATGTTGATGACGACCAGATGGATGACAGAATCGATGAGGCAATGCAATACTTTCAAGAGTATCATTACGATGGTTCTATAAAAACATACCTGAAACATCAACTCACATCTGCTAATCTAACTCAAATGAAGACTAATACCAGTATGGTATCAAATCCTTCTGGAACACACGATTATTCAAACACAACATTTAAAGAACAACAAAACTATGTCGTTCTACCAGAATTTGTTCTTGCAGTCATGAATATATTTCCTTTCAATGACAAACATAATATGAATATGTTTGACCTAAGATATCAAATGCGATTGAATGATATCTATGATTTAACATCTACAAACATTCTTAACTATGAAATGGTACAACAACACATCTCAATGATGGATAATATCTTGGTTGGAAGAACACCAATCAGATACAATACACATCAAAATAGATTATACTTAGATATGGAGACTTCAAATATAAGTGCTGATGAGTATATCATCATAGAATGTTATAGAAAAATAGACCCTACAGACATGACTGATATCTACAATGATATGTGGTTGAAGAAATATGCAACTGCATTAGTTAAGTATCAATGGGGTGAAAATCTATCCAAGTTCTCAGGTGTTGCATTACCAGGTGGTGTGACATTAGATGCAACTCAGATGAAGACTGAAGCACAAGAAGAGATTACAAGATTAGAAGAAGAGTCAAGGTTGAATTTTGATATGATGCCAATTGACTTAATGGGATAATATTATGCCAACAAATGTATTTTTTAACCATGCAGTTAATACTGAACAACATCTATATGAGGATTTAGTTGTTGAGTCACTTAGATTCTATGGTCATGAAACATACTATCTGCCTAGAGAAATAGTCGAAGAAGATACTATTCTAGGAGAAGATGTACAATCATCTTTTGGTGATGCATATTCTGTAGAAATGTATTTAGATAATGTTGAAGGTTTTGAAGGAGAAGATTTGTTCTCCAAGTTTGGTATTCAAACACAAGAAGAATGTACATTTACTCTTGCCCTTCGTACATGGGAAAGATTTATCTCATTAGATTCAAATTTAGTCACATCACTTAGACCCAATGAAGGAGATTTAGTATACTTTCCTATGTCAGGTTCTATGTTTGAAATCAGATATGTTGAAGACCAAAATCCATTCTTTCAAATAGGAAAACTTTTTATATTTAAACTTAAATGTACATTGTTTGAGTATAGTGGAGAAGACTTTGATACAAATATCGATGCAATTGATATCGTTGAAGACCAACAAGCATACACAATTCAATTGACATTAGATTCTTCTGGTTCAGGTGACTATGCAGCGAATGAATCAATCACCATTGGTGGTACCACCATTGGAGAGGTAACATCTTGGAAAGCATCAACACATTTACTTACAATTAAAGATGTCACCACAACGATTCAGGTTGGTGATACGATAACAGGTGCGGTCAATGGTGCAGTTTATACAGTTTCAAGTATAAGAGATATTCTAACTATGAATGATGGTACTGGTGCTGATAACGCAGACATTGAAACCAAGGCAGATGGATACTTAGACTTCTCAGAAACAAACCCATTCGGTGAGGTCACATAATGTTTGGTACCTATTTTTATAATGAAACAATCAAAAGAAGTGTGTCTATTTTTGGAACACTGTTCAATAACATAACACTTAAAAAAATTAAAGCAGACGGAACTGTTGTAGGTCAACAAATTGTTCCTATATCATATGGTCCTAAACAGAAGTGGTTAGAAAGAATCACTGTAGACCCAAAAGAAAGAGATGGCAATATTACAGGTATGACATTTCCTAGAATGGCGTTCGAATTATCTGGTATAGAATATGATGCATCAAGACAACAAAACAAATTAATCAGAAGTCAGAAAAGTACCTTAGAATCAGATGGTGTTAAAAGAGGATTTCAATATAATCCTGCACCATATACATTAAGTTTTAAACTCAGTATCATGACCAAGAACATGAACGATGCACTACAAATAGTAGAACAAATCATACCTTATTTTCAACCAGAGTATACAGTCACAATGAAAATGATTGACTCTATGACAGATACTAGAGACGTTCCAATTACACTTAATAGTGTTGCAATGGAAGATACTTATGAGGGTTCCTTTGAAGAAAGAAGAGTTATTGAGTATACCTTAGAGTTTACTATGAAACTATACTTCTTCGGCCCAGTTTACACTGGAAGTGTTATTAAAAGTGTTATTGAAAGAGAATATATCAATACTGGAAATGCAAACTTTACAACTTCAGAGATTAATGAATCAGGATTGGTCAAAGAGGTCAAACATTACGAACCTGCCTTTGCAGAAATATCGAATGCAGTGTCCAACTCCACAACAATCACCTTTCCAACTGCAATAAATACAAAGATAAGTGCAAATGATGAAATATTTGGAACAGGAAATGCAACCAATCCAACAGTAGTTTCAGTTGCAGTCGATAAACTATCAATGGTAGTGTCGAGTGCAGTGACTATAGAAACAAACACTACACTTAAATTTGTAGGTTCTGTTGACCCAACAGATACATTTGTGGTTGCAGAAACAGTGACATTTTATGATGATGGTGCTAAAGAAAGTTTTAGTGAAACCAATGACAGTTAATTATGACAAAAGAACCAATAGACGATAAGTTAAACTCTCTCTTAGATATCAACACCGATATCAAAAAAGAAACACAAATAGTTAAATTACCGACAAGAGCGGAGAACATGGACACGGACTATAAGTATGCCCGTGAGAACCTCTATAACCTCGTAGAACGTGGTCAAGATGCAATAGACGGAATACTTGAGTTATCCAAAGAAACCGAACACCCACGTGCATATGAGGTCGCAGGACAGTTGATAAAGACTGTAGCCGATACTGCAGAGAAACTACTAGACGTTCAGAAAAAAATTAAGGATTTAGAGAAAGAGGACGAACAAAGAATAGGTAAAGTTGAAAATCACCTATATGTTGGTTCTACTTCAGAACTACAAAAGTTTTTGAAGAAAGAAAAGAAAGATGGTTAAACCCACAAACGAAGGTTATCTTGGTAATAATCTAATCAAAAGAGCTGGAATTGAAACCCAGTATACCAAAAAACAAATGGCAGAATACTTGAAGTGTTCTGAAAATCCTGCTCATTTTATAGAAAATTATACACAAATCATATCACTAGACGAGGGTATGGTTCCTTTTCAATTACGTGGATATCAAGAAAACCTAATCAATCATTACAATGAGAATCGTTTTAATGTGGTTCTTGCAAGTAGACAGAGTGGTAAATCAATCACATCTTGTGCATACTTGTTGTGGTTTCTGTTATTTAAACCCGAAGTCACTGTAGCAGTTCTTGCGAACAAAGGTGCAATTGCAAGAGAAATGATTGCACGTATTGTCACCATGTTAGAGTCTGTTCCTTTCTTTTTACAGCCAGGTGTTAAGATTCTAAACAAAGGGTCAATTGAATTTGCAAATGATAGTAAAGTCGTTGCAGCTGCAACTTCTTCCAGTTCAATTCGTGGACTTTCAATTAACCTACTATACTTAGACGAGTTTGCATTTGTAGACGATGCAGAGACATTCTATACTGCAACGTATCCCGTTGTGACCTCGGGTAAAGACTCTAAGGTTATTATTACTTCCACTGCAAATGGTGTAGGTAATATGTTTCATAAGATATATGAATCTGCAGTTCATAGTCAATCAGAATATAAATCCTTTCTTATCAACTGGTATGACGTGCCAGGCAGAGACGAAGAGTGGAAGAAAGAAACTATTGCAAACACCTCAGAAGCACAATTTGAACAAGAGTATGGGAACTCATTCTTAGGAACTGGTAATACACTTATTAACTCTAATACACTATTAGGTATGAGAGCATTAGAACCCGACTGGAATAGAGACAACTTATTCCTTTATGAGAAACCATTAGAGGGTCATAGATACGTATGCACAGTAGACGTATCCAAAGGTAGAGGGTTAGATTACTCTACATTCACGATTATAGACATAACTACAAGTCCATTTAAACAAGTATGCACATATAGAGATAACATGATAAGTCCCCTTCTCTTCCCCGATATTATAAATAAGTATGTTAAACATTATAATGAACCAGTCGTTATTATAGAAAATAATGCAGAGGGTGGAATGGTTGCAACACAACTACATTACGAGATAGAATATCCGAATGTATTTGTTCAAGGTCAACTAAAAGCCGAAGACATAGGTGTGACCATGTCTAGAAAGATTAAGAGAATCGGTTGTTCTACACTTAAAGAATTATTAGAAGAAAATAGACTTATTCTGAATGACAGACATACTATTACAGAACTTATGACTTTTGTTCATAAGGGTAATAGTTGGGAAGCAGATAGAGGATATAATGACGATATGGTCATGAATTTGGTATTATTCAGTTGGTTTGTGACCACTGCATACTTTGAGCATTTAACCGATACACAAGTTAAAGATTTATTGTATTCAGAACAACAAAGGTTAATCGAAGACGATTTACTACCAGCTGGTATATTTGACGGGGAGTCTCAGTCAGATACCTTCGTAGATAGTGAAGGAGACCGATGGTTTCACAAAAGTATGGATATACCAATTAAACTATAGTTGTTGGGTTTTTAAAAGTTATAAATAAAACAGTAAACAACTTTTTACATTAACAGGAGTAAAAGTATGGCATTTCAAGTATCACCAGGCGTTCAGGTCTCCGAGATAGACCTGACTAATGTTGTCCCAGCCGTTTCATCGACTACAGGTGCATTTGCTGGACATTTCCAATGGGGCCCTGTTGGTGAAGTAATAACAGTTTCAGATTCTAAGGGTTTAGTTGATAATTTTTATCAACCAGCTAATTCCGACGCTGGAGCAGAGGACTTCTATTCAGCGGAATCATTTCTAAAATATGGTTCATCACTTAGAGTGGTTAGAATCAACACATCTCAATTAAACAATGCAAACTCATCAAGTGGAACTGCATTACTTAAAAACAATGACGAATATGTCAATACTTATCAAGATGGTTCTCAAAACGGAACTGTAGGTAATTATGTTGCAAAATACGCAGGTTCTTTAGGTAATTCATTAAAGGTTTCAGTATGTGGGTCTGCAAATGCATATTTCAACGATGCAGTGACAACAGTCAATGGAACAGAGTCAGTGGGTCAAACAACTATAACAGTTGCTGATTCATCAGGTATGTTCGTAAGAGACATCGTAAGATTTGCTGGACATAACAACGAATACAGAGTATTGACGATTCCTGATGGAACTTCAATCACTATCGAAGCACTTGGTCAACCAAGTGGAACAGGTCTATTAACTGCAGTCGCAAGTGGTGCTAACGTAGATAGATACTGGGAATTCTATAGTTCATTTGATAAAGCACCTGCTAAATCAGGAACAGCAACAGCTGCTAGTGGTTCAGATGATGAAATTCACGTTGTTGTATCAGACCAAGACGGATTATTCAGTGGAGTTAAAGACACAATTTTAGAATCATATGGATTCGTATCACTTGCGTCAGACGCAAAGGATGGTCAAGGTCAATCAAATTACTACAAAAACGTTATTGCAAGAGAATCAGACTACATTTACTGGTCAGGTCATTCAACAGACTTACTTGCAAGTGCAAACGAAACAAGAACTCATTTACAATCTGCAACGACTACATTCGGTAGACCTTCTGCAGTTATCACTTCATCACTTGCTGGTGGAGTTGACGGAAGAGTTCCTACTGCTGGTGAGAAATATGGTGCATACCAAACTCACTTCGGTGATGCAGAAACAATAGACGTATCATTCTTAATTGCTGGTTCAACAAGAACTGATAACGGAAGTGGTGTCGAACAAGATATTCTTGCAGACCATAACACAATCGTTAATCAACTTATTGCAACAGCAGAAGGTAGAAAGGATTGTATGGTTATAGTTTCACCTAGACGTGCAAGTGTCGTAGGTGTATCAAGTGAATCAACACAATCAACTAACGTTATTGCAGATTACGCATCAGTCACATCAAGTTCATATGTTGTATTAGACAGTGGTTGGGTATACCAATACGATAGATACAACGACAAATACTGCTACGTGCCCTCTAATGGACACACAGCAGGTATAATGGCAAGGTCAGACTTATTAAGAGACCCATGGTTCTCACCTGCTGGTTTCTCAAGAGGTCAATACTTAGGTATAACTAAACTTGCGTTTAACCCTTCACAATCATCAAGAGATGACTTATATCGTGCAAGGATTAATCCAGTTGTGACATTTGCTGGACAAGGAACAGTATTATTTGGAGACAAAACAGGTCTTACAAGTCCTTCAGCATTCGATAGAATCAATGTCAGAAGGTTATTCATAGTCTTAGAAAAAGCAATCGCAGTTGCAGCGAAATCACAACTCTTTGAATTCAACGATGCATTCACAAGAGCTCAATTCCGTGCTGCTGTAGAACCTTTCCTAAGAGATGTTAAGAATAGAAGAGGTCTAGTAGATTTCTCAGTATTATGTGATGAAACTAACAACACTGATACAGTTATAGATAGAAACGAATTTGTTTGTTCTATCTTCGTGAAACCTGCTAGAAGTATTAATTTTATTACTTTAAACTTTGTTGCTGCTAGAAGTGGTGTTGAGTTTGAAGAAATATATAGTGCAGTTTAAGGAGAAATAAATGGCAACTATAGACCAATTTAAAGCACAACTTATCGGTGGAGGCCCACGTGCTAACCGATTTAAAGTTTTTATACCAAGAGCTGGTAATAAGATTGAGTTCTTATGTAAAGCTGCTAATATCCCTGCGGGAACGTTGGGAGAAGTGGTAGTTCCTTTCAGAGGACACAACCTTAAACTTGCTGGAGAAAGAACTTTCGAAGATTGGCAGATTACAGTTATCAACGATGTTGAGTTCTCAGTAAGAAGTGGTCTAGAAGCATGGCAGGAAGAAATTCAAGCTATGGATAGTGGAGAAGGTTCAACCTCTACAGACTATCTTATTTCTAGAGCCTTTGTAGAACAATTAAACAAAGATGATTCTGTCCTTGCGAGATACGAGTTTTTCAACATGTTCCCTAAAAATATAGGTGCAATCGAACTATCTTACGATACAGTTGATGCACTTGAGGAATTTACAGTTGACTTTACTTTTTCTCACTGGGAAAGAGTTCAATAACGTTTACCGTGAAAAAGACCACTATAATGTGGTATAAATATTAGTATGGAAATTTTAGGGTTTGAAATAAATCGTAAGAAAGACGATTTAAGAACGATAGAAGACAAGAATCAAAAGTCTTTTGTCCCACCAGTTGATGATGACGGGACACCCGTCATTGAACAACAGAGTGGTTTTGTATCGGGAGCAGCCTACGGGTCGTTTGTCGATATGGAAGGCGGTGTCAAGAATGAGGCAGAACTTATTCGAAGATACCGAGAAACGTCTTTGGTGCCAGAGTGTGACTCTGCAATCGAAGACATAGTTAATGAGTGTATCACATCTGACACATCAGATAAGATAGTATCACTCGACCTCAGAGATGTTAAACTCTCTGATAGTATCAAGAAAAAGATACAAGAAGAGTTTAATCACATCTTATCTCTAATGAAGTTCAATCAGAACTCTCATGAATTGTTCAGAAAATGGTATGTTGATGGAAGAATTTACTTCCATAAAGTCGTTGACTCAAAAAGACCTAAATTAGGTCTAGTTGACTTAAGAAATGTTGACCCGATTAAAATTAAGAAGGTCAGAAACATTGAGAAGAAAAAGGGTGCCGACAAAATTGATAGAATTTCTAAAATAGAAGAGTTCTATCTCTTTAACGACAAAGGATTTGATAAATCCACTGCAACAGAAGGACATGTTGTAAGAATTGCACCTGAAGCTGTATGTTATACAACTTCGGGATTACTTGACTACACTAAAAACGTAGTCATTGGGTATCTGCACAAAGCATTGAAGACTGCAAATCAGTTATCAATGTTGGAAGATGCACTTGTTATTTACAGAATATCACGTGCTCCCGAAAGAAGAATTTTCTACATTGACGTAGGAAACCTTCCAAAAGCAAAAGCAGAACAGTATCTTGCAGACGTTATGAACCGATATAAGAACAAATTGGTTTACAATGCAGATACAGGGGAAATCAAAGACGATAGAAAACATATGAGTATGTTGGAAGATTTTTGGTTACCGAGAAGAGAAGGTGGTAGAGGAACTCAAATTGAGACCTTACCAGGCGGACAGAACCTTTCAGAGATAGAAGATATAGAATACTTCAAGAAGAAGTTATATCGTTCACTGAATGTTCCAGTCTCAAGAATGGAAGCAGAGAATGGTTTCAACATGGGAAGGTCTGCAGAGATTACTAGAGATGAAGTTAAGTTCAACAAGTTTACGAACAGACTTCAGAAGAAATTCTCAAGAGTGTTTACAGACATTCTTAGAACACAATTAGCACTTAAAGAAATTGTAAGTGCAGAAGAATTTGATAAGTTTAGAGATTTTATACTCTATGACTTTGAAACAGACAATCACTTTAAAGAACTTAAAGAGTTTGAACTGTTAAGAGATAGAATGGATGTTCTATCACAAGTTGCAGAATATGTTGGACAATATTACTCTAAAGAGTATATTAGAAAATACATTCTAATGCAGTCCGAAGAGGACATTAAATTAATTGATACTCAAATCAGTAACGAAACTGAAGAGGGTGGTGACGAAGATGAATTCGAGGGAGATGATTACTAATGAGTAGTGAAATAGCAAAAACAATAGTTGACCAAATTGCAGATGGTAAACTAGATGCAGCGAAGGAATCAGTTTTTACTGGTATGAAAGAAAAGGCTGCAGAAACTGTTGACATGAAAAGAGTCGAAATGCAAGTAGACTGGGTAAACAACACGAGTCAGGAAGACTAATAATGAAAACATTTGCAGAGATATCACATATCTTACACGAAGCAAAATTTAAAATTGCATCGGGTGAGAAAGAGTTATCTAAAGAAACTGCAAAGGTTGGTGGGAAGAAAGTAAACATTGTTTATGTGCAGAACAAACGAAATAAAGTTGATGTGTACATGGACGGAAGAAAATTTAGTGGAGATATGCCATATAAAGATTTGAAATCTGCTCAGAAAGAGATGAAAGATATCAAAAAAATTATGGGTAACATGTCCGAAGAAGGAATTACAATAGGGGAAATCTTAGATGAAATTAATATCTGAATATAACGACTACTCAATATCACCAGTCATCGTTGAAGCAAACGAAAAGGGTGAGAAGGAACACTTTATCGAAGGTGTTTTTATGCAGTCCAACATCAAAAACAGAAATGGTCGTGTTTACCCTAAAGAAGTAATGTTAAAAGAGGTCAACAGATACAGGGATGAGTTTATCAATAAGCAACGTGCTTTTGGTGAGTTAGGACATCCTGAAGGCCCAACAATCAATTTAGACAAAGTGTCTCACATGATTACATCTTTAGAAGAAGATGGTAATAACTTCGTGGGACGAGCAAAGATTTTAAGCACACCCAATGGTCAAATCGTAAAGAATTTAATCAATGATGGTGCTAAATTAGGAGTATCATCTAGAGGATTAGGTTCCTTGGAAGAAAAAGGTGGTATTCAACATGTGAAAAGTGACTTTCAACTTGCAACTGCAGCTGATATCGTTGCCGACCCGTCTGCACCCGAAGCCTTCGTAGAAGGTATTATGGAAGGTGTTGAGTGGGTAATGGAGAGTGGTATCCTTAAAGCGAAAGATGCAGAAATGATGCAGAAACAACTAAAATCTGCAAAACTAAATAAGTTAGAAGAAACTAAGTTAAATCTATGGAAAAGGTTCGTTGAGAGTCTATAACATATAAATAAAAAAGAGAATACAAAATAATCTCAAACAGGAGAAAGAAATGGCAGATTTAGAAAATAACCTAGAACAAGCAATAGAAGAGGCAGTACAGCCTGATTCTAAAGCAGAAAAAGGTGACTCAAAACCTGTAAAGCAAGGTTCATCAGATGCAGCTTCAATTGAAGGTGGAAAAGGTGAAGTCGTCAAACCTGAAGAAAATCCTGTTGACAAAGCAGTTGCCTCAGTTAAAAGTGCAGAGAAAGGAACCAAAGAAGTGAGTGGAGATGCTCAACAGAAAGGTGAAGCTCCTGCCGAGAAGCAACCTAAACTTAAAAAAGTTAAAGAAGACTCTGATGAAGACAGTTCAATGTCTAAAATGGAATCAATCAAGGCTATCGTCAACAACATGAAGGAAATGACTAAGGAAGAAATTCAACAAGTATTGGGAACAATATCTGAAGAAGAGTTAGACGAAACCTTGACTAAAGCAGAAGTCGCAAGACAAGTAGTCGAATCATTAAAAGCAATGGACGAAGAGTCAGTTGCAGAAACATTTGAAAAAATGAAGAAAAAGTCAGATGATGACGAAGATGAAGAAGACGAAGTCAAAGAAGAAAAGGATGAAGACGAAGATGAAGATGAAGATGACAAAGAAGTCAAAGAGTCTGCATCAGTCGAAGCATCTTTAGTTGAAATTGAAATAGATGACGACCTATCAGCAATTTCTGAAGCATTAGACTTATCAGAAGAAAATGCTGAGAAAGCAAAAACTATCTTTACAGCTGCAGTAACTTCAAAAGTTGCAGAACTTAAAGAAGAGTTAGAGTCTCAGTATTCACAAAATTTAAAAACCTCAGTTGATACTGTTAAAGGTGACCTTACGGAAGCAGTTGACAAGTATCTTTCATATTGTGCAGAAGAGTGGACGAAAGAAAACGAACTTGCAATAGAAAGAGGTTTGAGGTCAGAAATGACAGAAGGGTTTATTGATGGATTAAAGACAT
>ERZ651776.5027-NODE-5027-length-11729-cov-4.435891_pt1 | contig 11729 bp, 11 predicted proteins | sample MGYA00514761_ERZ651776 | MGnify/ENA metagenome assembly ERZ651776 | reverse complement strand
GGGACTAAAGGTGTTTTAGCTGCCTGTGTCCAAAAAAAAGGAGGTTTTGGATCACACTGCTCCAAAACGCCGTGCTAAGCATTTCAGAGGAAACCGATTATTTTCATGTAAAAAAACCCTCCCTCAATGAATTCCACTCCACCTCTAGCAAATGCACACAAATATTCATTTAATTTTAGGTACTGTAATCGAACTTTTTCTTTGTCAGTCTTGACCTTCCCCTGCCCGGCCTACTTGGCTTAGCATGGGTGATTTCCGCAGCGGCACTCGTTGCCCCCCCTCCTTGCGTGTACTTTAAGTATTCATCAGCATCTGAGACATCCGTAATTTCCACATTTCGATCGAACGTTACTCCCAGCTTTCCGATCTCAGTCTTTGCCACCGACTTTGCAGTGCTGTGAGCAAACATTTACAGGGCGAGAAAAGGGGGACCAAACGAGGGAAAAGAAACAGAAAAAGAACGGAGAAAGGATTGAAGAACAAGAAAATTGTGAATCAGGTTCGTTAGCATGACGTTCGTGGAAGTAAAGTCGCGCCCAACACATTACAACATACCTGTGTGACATCTTCAGTTTGATGCTTGCACCCTCTGGGCAAGAGTAGAGGAAAGTGTTCTGTGTTGCCCCTACAATCGCTCCGGGGGTTTTCAGCAGCACAAAGGATGGTGTATCCGTAGCAAGAATCGCGGCGATGGAGCCACCCACGGTGGTGTATTTGCTATTATCAACACCAGGTGTCAAACCGATGGAGCCTTCGCCGCCACTTAAGCTCAAACTGACAAGTTTGCAGTTTCCTGCCGCAAATGCCTCCACCTGCTTCTTCGCTTCGTTCCCCAAATTAAAAGGGACATGACCCATTGCGCTCGTCGCCGCGGTGCTTGCAGTCATGTTGCCCATTTTGGTCTCCACCTGCGCCAACTCCTTCTCGTTCAGGCATTTGCCATCATCTCCCAAGGTTCCCTGGTAAGACTCCCAAGTGATTTCTCCAGTCTCGCTCGCGAAAAGATCATTCTGAACAAATTGACCGATTCCCAGGGATTTTTTGATCTCCATCCGGGAGGAGCTGTAGAGCATCTTGTTTCTGACAGGGGTCAGGTCAGGAACCCAAGAGATGAGGAGCCATTCGGCGGGAGAGCCAGCATCAGAAGTTAGATTGAACAATACAGTCTGCCCATTATTCGAGGGAAGGGAGGATGCAATTGAGTCAAATTGAGAAGAGATAGGAGCAGAGGTGGAGGGGTTGGAGGAAACCAAGGACACCGTAGATTCACTAATTGTTAGGAAGATGGACCGAGGGGGGGGGGAGCTTGTAAACGCTTCTTGGATAACCGAGTTCAGAGTGAACAAGGATGCCATTTTTTAGACTTGTAGAGGTAAAAACTGGGCGGCTAACAATCAATATTGTTAAATTCCGCCCTAGTTCTGGCCCCGGCTTTGGATCTCCCCATCTGAAACTCTTGTCTCTTACTTAAACCTAAAAAGAATGCCCAAAAGAAATCGATCGAATATCCTCAGCACTCACCACATCACCACACGTAGCAAAAAACCCCCACAACAACCGACGAACCCAATACTCTAACATCACTTTGGACGAAACTACTTAGTTTTTTTTCTCTCTATGAACTTCTTGGGGGAGGCCCCCCCCCTCTTTTGCAGTGCATTAACCTTGCTCGCTTTGCTTTCAGCCCCATCCGTTTCATCTGCCTCTCCACCCTTTACCCTTTCTCCCTCTCTAACATCCTCTCTTGTACTCCAAGCACCCTCACCTGTCCTCTGGGGCCGTGGTACCCCCTCCTCAGTCATCACCGTTACCTACGCTGACTCGGTAGAAAATGTTACTGTTGACGGAGATGGTAGATGGAACCTTATCATCAATACTCCGGACTATGGACCACTTGGTGAAGATGGAACCATCACCTTCTCTTCCATGGATGCTGAATCCTCAGAAGAGTACAAAGTCACGCTTGTTGACGTCGTTGTCGGCGAGGTTTGGGTTTGTAGCGGTCAATCGAACATGGGAATATCTGTTGGGCAGCTCCAGGAAAACCTGACTTCTTGGGACAAAACCATATCATCGAGTACATCTTACATTGAGGCGAGTTCAGACTTCCCGGATCTACGTTTCATAATGCAAGCAACAAATCCCAGCGATGTAGAGGTTTACGATGTGATAGCTGATGGCTGGTACATCGGCAACGCCACCAGCGGCAACATCGGGGGATTCTCAGCGGTTTGCTACACCTTCGGCTTGAGGCTGCACGAAAAACTTGGTGTTCCTATTGGGCTGGTGGAAATCCAGGTCGGGGGGACGGCTGTGGAGTTGTGGTCATCGAAAGAGGCGCTTGAGAAGTGTGACCAGACTAGGAATACGAGGTTCATAAGTACTTGTGGGTCGAAGGCATACCCACCAGCCGAAGAGGACAGCGAATTATTCGAAGGATTTTCAAATATGTTGTTTGAGGGCGATTGGAGGGAGGAAGAAGTCAACGATGATGTTACTAATGTGAATTCTACATTGTGGAACGGCATGGTGTCCCCTTGGACCAAGATGAGCATCAAAGGGGTGATATGGTATCAGGGAGAAAGCAACGTTGCTTGCAATGTGAGTACAAATTGAGCCGGATTTGTCGCCTTTTTCTCGATTTTGACATCTAACCCAACCCAAACCCCACCACTTTCTGTTTATGTATGGTGCAACCACAACACAGGATTTTTGGGCTTACAAGCAGGGTAACAACTGCTGCATGTCTCCAGCCGACTGCGCGTCCTACTACTCTTGTCAATTCTCGGCGATGATTTCTGACTGGAGGGTGAAGTTTCAAAACCCGTCGCTGCCATTCCTTTTCGTGGAGCTGCCTCCTTACGTTGAGAATCTTTACAGCGTAAATGTTAACAACCAGACGGACGAGGCTTTGCCATTGCTTAGGCAGGCACAAGCGCAAGTAGCGCAGGTGGGCGCACATGCGGGAGAAAATACTCACAAAGTTTCCATTATTGATCACGGCGATATGACATCGAAATACGGAAGGTAAGTTAGGAGTCGGGTTTGTGTTAAGGCGAAAGAAGCTAACTCTATGACAATGTTGCGCCAACCGCGCAAGCTTAAACTAACTCTCACTAAAACATCATTATCACATTACATTATTCACAATTAAAGCATCCACCCACTCGATAAGCGTCCGGTCGGCCTCCGCATTGCCATGACAGCCCTAGAGAATGTCTATGGTCACTCCGTGGTAAGCTCCGGTCCCGTCCCACTTTCTGGCACCATCGCCTCCTCCACAGGAAGCGAAATTATCATTAAATTTGATGATCGCGATGACAGTGGGTTAATGCTGCGCTTAGATGGCGATGTGCGCCAAATTTGCCCGGAAGGACAGACCCAGAGTTTTGACCCCGGACCAAACTTACCCCCGCAGCCCGTCCCTATAGAGCAGTGCGGGGCGTATCTGACAGGGTTCGAAGTTCGCAATAGTAACGACGACGACGGCAAAAGCGAAGACTGCAGTGAGTGGGAGATGATTGTGGGCATTAGCTTGGAGGACAATGACAACAATATTCTGAAGCTGACCCTTGGCGACGATACGAAAGTCGATTTGGCGAAGACAGTAGAAGTGCGCTACTTGTGGGGTGACTGGCCCGTCCCTACCGTGTACACGAAATTGGCGAATGTTGACTACGTTGATAGTGACGAGGGACAACTTCCTGTCGCCCCATTCACCATGACAGTGAACTGAAGTGGCGGTGGTGTTACTAATAACTTATTATACAGAATACTACAGGGAGGAGGTTTTTTTGTTGTTGTTTTTTCTGTACTGTATCGGTTAAAAGTTAAATCTAATCTACTTCTTCCCCCCCCGCAGCCGTTTTCATCAATTTCGCCGCCTGCATGACATGACATCGTTGGTTAGCAAACGGAAGGAAAATCAAAGAGCGAGCAAGTTGGCCACGGTGGCCTCAACTCGGTCCTCACCTCCTTTTCTTGCCTTAAGGTCGCAACCATCTTTTTCATTCTTTCCATCGCCTTCTCCGCCCCCATGCTGTAAAATTTAACCCACCCTTGACCGTCCCAATCTGGTTCAGTCAAACCGAGGGGATCCCCGGCGCCTATAATTTCCTCTCGGGTCTTGTGGAACATGCCCAAGCTCGGCTCCGGATTCGCCTCGAGCAGGTAGACATTCCTCTCGCTGTCTAAGAGGAAGTCCAATCCAAAGACCTCATAAGTGTTCGGAAGGGCAAGAAACTTCTTTCCGTCCTTCCCGAGCTCTCGAAAAGTGCTCCGACAGATGTTCATCATCTGACTCCAGATTCCTTTCCCCCCATCTTCCCAATTATCGCCGTTATTTAATTCTTCGCACAAGTGGAGGGGTATATTGTGGACGCTCTCATTATAATCGGGGTGGGAGACATTGAATGATTGGTTCGTAATATGTGCATGAAGAGTGTTCATGACGAGATCGTCATTGATGAGATCGTCATTGACATCGTCACCATTATTGTCACTAATACTGTCATCATGCGCACCTCGAGTCTCCTCCACGGCACAGCAAACGCCGCCTACGCTGACCTCCTCGCGGTACTTTTCAGGGCTAATGAGCACCCGAACTTCGTCAAAAGCAAAGCAGTCCATCTTTCCCACGCACATCACCAAAAGTCGCAGGTGAAATTTTGATCGCTTCGGCGTAACCAGATAAGGGGGAATGTATCGCTGGACAACCCGGGAGGAGCCGTCCAGCTCAAAGTTCCTTTTAATTCTTGACAGACACGATTCATATGCAGAATCAGGGCTGAGTGTCAAAAGTATCAACCCGTAGGCGTTGCTGCTATCGCTATACTTTACAACGTAACGACCACTAGATTCTTTCTCACAGTCCCCCCCCAATTCTCTTTTTTTCTCATTGCAGAACTCAACAAGTTGTGCGTAGTCGTGGCAAACTGTCGTCTCCGGAATACCCCCACACCGGTCGTACTTCGGCAACAGATCCTTTCGGATAAGTCCTGATCGCATATACATCCTCGAAGCGGACGCCTTTCCTGCAAGGACAAGAGGCCATTTCACTGAGGACCAAGCCGACGAAACTTCGTTTTTGGGAACATTGACAAGACTCGCCATGTTTCCCAAAGTCACAAGAGCGAATACAGTAGGTGTAAAAAAGAAAAGAAAGAGGGAGAGTGGGAAAATGGATTTTCAAAGAAATGATGGTGTATTCTGCTTTTTCAATTCTCCTCCAGAGAAGGACCAAGAACGAATTAAATTCCTTGCCGCTGCGGCACACCATTCAAATATACCATAAGAATCCCTGAGAGAAATCCACGTTGATCACGAAGGAAAGGAGATTTGGTTTTGCGCGGTTGCATTTCACCATCTTTCTCTTCGCCGCCCAATTGAACCCAGCCTCTCCTCTAATACCGATACAGTATAATGCAGGCGCCTTTCTTCCTCTTACTGTCGGTGCTGCTGCCCGTGGGTATAATCTGCTTCACTGGGCCACAAGCCATTCCAAGGAGTGGAACAAGGGCAACCCAACTTTCCACAATTGAAAACAACAAATCCAACATCGACGGTGATTCAATCGCGAATGCCATTCCCACGACGATCATCGCTAATGTACCCAATTCAACGAAAAATTCCGCTAAACCTTCCCGGAGGTCCCGGATCAAAAATAAAATAAAAAGTGGGATGAAAAAGGTCATTAAGCGGCCAAAATGGCCATTCGGAAATGACCGTTACCACAAGGTGAAAATTCCTCGTAGCTACCCGTTTTCGAACGAGGAGGAGAGCGGTGTGGCTACTCTTCCGACTGCCTCCCTCAATCCATCCACCCCAACCAAGCCATATTCGACAACCCTCTTCCCCGATTTCAATGGAATGACTTTCCCATCCTTCACGGAAGACCTCGAGCCTCCCACCCCTCCCTCCCTTGATAGTCAACAATGCCTCGTTCCCGGCGAGGCAGTGGTCAGAGTTGAAACGGCACCGTCAAACTCGCGCCGGATATTTGCTGGCATCGACATCTATTCATCGGTTGATACGGTATGGAAACTTCTCACTGACTATGACAAATTGCAGGATGTTATTCCCAACCTCGTCAAGAATGAGGTCGTTGCTAGGTATGATGGGATTTCTTCGATTAACGATGGTGCCGAAGATGATATCCAACATTTGAAACAGCATTCTCCTGAAATTCAGCTGACGAAGAAGGGCGCGAGGTTGAGTCAGATTGGCGGTGCTAAGGTGTTTGGGATTGATTTTTCAGCCCGCACGACGCTGGACGTTCGGGAGTGGCCACAAGGCCTCCCCGATTTCATGCACGAGCCGGAGTATACCATCAAAGTGAGTCCCGAGGAGCTCCCGCTCACCAGGCACGTCTTCCCAAGACCCTTTTGTATCGGAGGTCTGCCGTCAAGGGACATTACAATGCAGTCCATAAAGGATGACGGGGGAGAGTTTCGGATCTATCAAGGTAAGCAGGACCAGCGCATCGTTTAGAACAAGTGCGCAAAATTTACCCCTAACACGTACTCCACTCCATCCTGGTCAATTCGTAGGCGTTTGGAGACTTCAGCCTTTGCCTGACTGTGCTCCACCAGGAATGGACGCGATGAGATTGACTTATGCTGTCGAGCTGTCACCAAGACCTTACTTACCCGTAGCTCTTATCGAAAGGAAAATAGCGAGTGATCTCAAAAAGAATCTGCTAGCCATCCGGCAGTATGTTAGTGATTGAAAACGGAAAAAAAGATTAACTAAGCACTAAGCATAACGAAGGAGTATGGTAAATTCGGTCGAAAATTGCTACTAATCACTTTTTGCTAATTATTTATTCGTCGGTTATCTCAGAGAGCTCGTTGGTTGCCTGAGCGAGCATTGCGTCAAGTTCGTCCATAACATCGCCTCCCCCTCCCCTCCCCCCTCCCATGTCATTTCGGCCATCGCCCCCATCAACACTTCCATCAATATCACCGACGAAGATTTCGCTGCCTTCGTTCTCGATAATGCTCAGGTTGTTCTGGTCCGTCTTGATCTCCTCTTTTATGTCCTCAACGATCTGGAGCATGCTTGTGATGCTAGATCTCCGCCTCTCGTCGGCAGTTGAGATGGGGTCTTCAATTTCAAAGGAGCGGTCGAGGGCGGGAATTATTTTTCCAAGGGGCGTAGGAGCTGTTTCTTTCGTCTTTGTCGTCGTTGTTGGTGTTGCTAGTATTGTTGGTGTGATGGGTGTCACTGGTGTGTTGGGAGATAATTGTGGCGAAGGCATGGCCTGTGGCGACGGCGACAACGGAGTTTCAACTGTGTCTTCATCATTGTCACCGTCGCCGTCACATTCATCGTCATCTTCCTCCCCGTCTTCAAAGAAATCGCCCTTGTTACCGGCAACGGCCATTTTCCGCACCTCATCCCCCTCCTCCAGAATCTTGGCGACCCGATCCTGGCGGAGAAACTTGCTCATATGCTCCATCACGTCTTGGTAGCGAGAGTCACCAGCGAGCGAGAACTTCTCCGCAGCTTGCCTGTACAGGTCCATTACCTCCCTCACAATGTCAACGCACGCACCTCGCCCAAGCTTCGCCCCATCCGTCTCGAGGTGACGCTCCTTAATCTGAATTAGTGTTACCAAATCAACGGCATCAGCGATCAGCCGAGTTTGATGAGGCGTCGTGTGCTTTCCCTTCAATCCCTTGCGATTCATCTCATTTTGCACTGTCTGTACAATCAGGGATGAATCCTGCGAAAGGTAGATCAAAGGATCGTCAGCGTTGGCTTTGAAGTAGAAGGAAACACTCTCCCCTCGGCGAAATTTCAGCTTCCCGATACCATCAATACTCTCTGCTTTGACCACCTCGCCACGCTCCATCCTGAACTTCCCGCACCGAATCTCGACAATCTGCTTGCCAGTGATAGCGAGAAAATTCTCATGTAGGATTTGAGTCTTTTGCGCAGCCGAGGTAATTCTTGTGGACAGGTTGGAGAAGAAGGAACCCACGCCGCTTGCGCCCGTCTTGGCGACAGACTTCACCGAACCGGATGTCAGCGCGGGAGCACCGCCGCAGGACTCCAAGCCAACAGAGGGGTCCGACTCTTCCTCGTCGATTCCAGCCGGAGTGCTGCGGTTTTTGCCATTCACAGAGGAATGGCGGAGTTGGATGAAATCAGGGGTCCGAACGCACTGACAGCTGGTTCGACATTTGTAAACCTCATCAAAGATGACAAGGTCTACCTCGCTGCCAACAGTAAAAACAGTCTCCAAAGTGTACCGCTCTAATTTGCCTTGTTTCCCCTTGTTCTCATTCTTGGAGAGGCCACTCAGAAGCCCGAGGGTGCTGTTCCTTCCTGAAGACTCGGTTATTCTGTAGTCCTCATTTTCGACGTCACGCACGCCCTCAATGCCCTCAATTCTCTCCCCACTACGTCGACACTCCCGTAACCGGACACCCACATCAAGAGCCGCATCGCTGACATGCAGACTCGGTGTCCAGTCGAGCAATAAAGGGATTGTCACATTAGGAGCGATGTTAGAGGAGGGTGGGAAGGAAGACGGGGCAAATGGCTGTAGAGTCATCACAGGAGGTTGAAAGGGGAAGAATGTGTAAGGTTCAGTTGAGTCTCTAGACCCGCTGTCATCAGAGTTGGTCATTGAAATGTCAACATTCAAAAGAACTCTATCACCACCCACATTTTCTGCAGGCTTCTTAGCATCATCATTATCGTCTAGAATTACTTTCGTCGACTCTGAGGAGGACAGCTCAACCTCAAAGACAATCTTGGCAATGCCCTTGCCAAAGTCAAAGTCAGTAGAATAAACTGTCAGGAACGGGGGCAAGACTCCCTCGGCCGTCGAAATCTTGGACCCTAACGCTCCTATTGGGGCGGAGGTCGATACACCAAGGGCATTGAGTTCACGATCAACACGAGATTTCCAGATCTTTGCCATAGCAATGACAGAAGTAGAGGGGGGTTCGTATTTATCTGCTCAAGGTGGGTGACAAAAAAACTGTGAAGAGTATGCTGATACGGGTTTCGAGGAATGTACTTTGCTCGGTTCAATAAATGAAAGTATTTATTCTCGATTTTTCCCCCTGCATGCAGCCCATTTTTGTCCAGAATGAAACTCCACTTTTAACCCCCGACCCTCCTACCTACATCTTTGAAGCCTCCTCCTGCGCCACTTATTTCTGTCTTTGGTCAAGATGAGCTTGGGCGGAACAAACCCAAATACAACTCTTGAAACAGTAGACGAATCTTTCCACGCATCTCTCCAGCGTCTTGCTCCTCTCATAAATGACTACGAGTGCACTGGCGGCTTGCTTCCTCCGGACAAGATTGATGCTTACATGTTAAGGCGGCGCCATTTAGGGGGTTACTCGGATAGGAGGGGCAACGACGCGTATATTGAACGAAGGAAAGCACTGCTGGGGGCAAAGTGGAATACCATTGTCGCAAATGTTGGGGAAGTTCTCTTGAAGCAACAGGCAAAGGCAAGTCTGGTGAGAGCTCAGAGGGCCGAGGACGAGGAAATGCGACGGTTTGATGACAGCGAATCTGCTCCGCAAGAGAAAGGAACACACCGAGGAGTGAATATGAAATTAAGGGGACGTATAAACGCACCAACAGCTACTGTTACTTGTATTGAGTTTGGCAGTCGAAGCCGAGATTTTTTCGCAGTTGGGTTTGAGGATGGGGGACCCAATGGGGGAGCTTGTATTGTAAGCATCCATGACCATGGCGAGGATAGTATTGTGCAAGCACCAAAATCCTCGGAAGCAAACGGTGTCGCGAGTCTGAGCTTCTCCTCTCGCAACAACTTCCTTGTCTGCGTTTCAACCATGGACCAGAAAATAAATGTTTACAGAGTGGACAAGCACACTGTGTCAAACAAGATTATTGTCGACGCCGTCTTGCTCCTTAATACCATTGAATCTCCTGCTTCTAGATTTCCTCTGGAAGCGAGGTTCCCGCCTTCCACTTCTGATATTCTAGAAGGTTGTCACGACGAAATTTACTTTGTTTTATTGAGTAAGGATGCCAGTGGCAGTGGCGGTGGCGGTGGTGGTGGCGGTGGCGGTGGCCGAGGAAAATTAGGAGGAGGAGCTAGCGTAATTGAATGCGTCGACTGCCTAAAGGGTGAAATAGTTGAGCGATGCGGAAGTCCCGGGAAAAAACGTCTCAGTCTTAGCAGGACGGGAAAAAGCAAGACTGGCATTAACAGTGCTAAGAATTCTAGAAGCATAGCAAACAGCGTAGGCACGTCTCGTACCTTCGCGTTTGGAGACTGCGGAAGGGTGATATATTTTTCGCTGAGAGATGGGACAATCTTGAAATTTGACTTTGACTGCGAGGCGCTGAACAGAGGAAGGGCGTTCTTCACAAACGGGCGTAAATTAAAGTCCTCCTTAGGAGTAGGGAGGAAGGAAGCAGTGAAAAAGAGGCTGAGTGGAGGACTTTTCAGCAGTGGGGGCGGGGGAGGCGGGGGCGACGGGGGAGCAGATATTTGCGAATTTACCAAATTTTTTTACCGAAGAATGGACTCGTCACTCGTTGGAATAACAGTTGCTGGAAATCTCCAGATAGTCACAATCAACAGTGCTGGAGCGATAACATCCGCGAAGCAACCACTTCCTAACTTTCAGAAGGATGGACATTCTGCCGTGGCAATTTCACACAGCACCAATCTAATCTGTCTCGGCCATCACTCCGGCAACACGAGGCTCATTGACTCAAATTCAGAAAATAAATTTGTTTGTGACCTGGCAGATCACTATGAGCGTGTCAGAGGACTTGCTTGGAGTTTCTGTGGCACTAGAATTGCAACTGGAGACACTAGAATGGTTATTTACGATCTAGAAGAAAAAAGTAAAGCTAAAACTTAAGTTTTTTTATTTAATTTGAATGTCAAAAGTCCGACGACCGACCGACCTTCGTCACTCTAGCTTCCACAATTCCCCCAAGAAACTATTTTTTCTTCTTTTTTCGTATAGATTGCATGCCGACCATGAGCGAAAGAGCTGTCAGCAGCTTTCCCGGATCACTCTTTACCATCTTTTTTCAAGTTAGCAATGGAGTGTATTTTACTGCAAGTTTTTGTGAGACCACAATACGGCAAGGATGAGGACAGGGGTTCGTCGAAGATACTTTTTTTGTTTTGGAAAGAGCAAAAGGTTTTGAAAAATTGCAGTGAAAAAGGGAGGTGGAATATCCGACATCTGGGTGTGACTCCGGAGTGACACGTGACACGTGACACTTGCCACGTCGGTTTTTCCTACAACTATAAATTGATCTCAAACACTCCAACATAATTACTTGTACATGAAGTTCGGACAAGAACAATCAACAGTTATTGGGGCCTCTCTGTTTTACTTTTCTTTTTGGTTAGGGGTCGCCCTAATACTTAATTATGACGGAGCCCCAAAAAGTGTGTGTTATGCGGCTCTTCTTCCCTCTTTGCTCTTTTTAATCGGCGGTCTAAACTGTATTCTGGGAACACTACCACTGAGTAGATCTATCGACTTGATAGCTCCGCCGATGATGTTGTGCATTTATTTCCTAGATTATGTAACTTGGGGGCAACTTCACTTAAGCTCCCTCTTGATTCTTCGCACTGTTGTGGCGGCTGCGATGTTTCCTCCAAAAGACCAAGACGACAATTTGAGAAGGTTCAGGAAAGCTTTGGCAAGTTTCTTCCTCGTCTTCTATCACACGGTGAAGAACTATTATGGGGAGGAGGCATTTTT
>ERZ651776.5023-NODE-5023-length-11730-cov-4.900455_pt1 | contig 11730 bp, 4 predicted proteins | sample MGYA00514761_ERZ651776 | MGnify/ENA metagenome assembly ERZ651776 | reverse complement strand
GCAATCAGTCGTTTTAGCGTGTCATTGATAATGTCGTCCATTAACGCTGAGGGCTCATCTCCAGTGTAGCCGTAATAAATCTCACGCGCTTTTTCAGGCTGGCTAGTACACAGCTCAGCCATTTCAGTGGTCACTTTGACAAAACGTTCCATAGCCTCTTTTTTATTTCCCCACAGTGAAATGGAAGGGCTACCCGTCGAGTGAGAACACGTGGGAACCACTTGAATCCGTTGAGCACACGGAGGCCTTTGCTGACTTCTCGTCTAAAGCCTCCTCGAAGGCCTCTTCCACTTCCAAGGCGTCAAGAAACAAGAAGAAACGCAAGCCCGTCTCCGCTTCCCCTTCTCCCGAGCGATCCCAGTCTGACATTGAGAACAGCGATGATGAATACTGGGCCCGGCAAAAAAAGAAAAGAATTCACCTTGTGAAAGGCCGCCATGTCAACACTTTTCAGCAGGGTGACAAAGTGGCCTCAAAGGACGGAAAGATGACTGGTTACGTACTCGAGAAGGTGGGGGACAAGTACAGTGTTGTGACGACAACTATTGCCTCTGATGGTTCGAAGTCTTCGGCCACTGTAGCGATGACAGAGAAGGAAGTCCGCGAGATTTGCACGGAGAATCCAGACGATGAAGAAGAGGAGGGGGCGGTTGTTCCCAAGGCTGCTTCTGATTTTGACGAAGAAGAGGAGGCTGATAATGTCAGCGATGCTTCTTATGAATCGCCTGAGGAAGAGGATTGTAGCGATGACAGCTTCAAAGGTGATTCCTCTGAGGAGGAGCTAGTTGATAGTGCCAGCGACGATGACTTTGTCTCGCCGACACCGACAAAGAAGGCTCAGAAGGCTCCCCCGAAAAAGAAGGCTCCCCTGAAAAAGAAGGCTCCCCCGAAAAAGAAGGCCCCGGAGCCGGAGCCCTCCCTCTCCTCCCCCGACGATAATATGAGTGATGAGAACCCGCCTTCCTCGTCGGAAACTTCGGCGGCGGCGCCCATCATCCCACCCCCACCCCCCCTCTCCCTCCCCCTCCCCCGGGAGCCCTCCAACTCGGCAAAGTCTGGGAAGAATGCATCTCTTTTCAGCATGCTGAAAAAGACTCCCAAGGCAGCGGCGTCTTCGTCCAATGGCAACGGCAACGGCAACGGCAAGAAGAAGAGCCTCCCCTCCAATAAGAAACCTGCCGGTTCCAAGACTATCACCGGCGCCGCTCGCGCTGGTTCAAAGGGTCAGTATAAGGGAGGCGAGGGTCTCGCTGTTCTTGCCGATCCCCAGGACATGTTTGACGACATGGTTCCCAAAGTGAACGATCGCCTTCGCGACATTGCCTCAAAGCTTAAGGGACGTCCACTCCGGATTGCGACGATGTGCTCCGGTACGGAGTCTCCTGTGCTTGCCCTCGATATGATCACCCGCGCGTTTGAGACTATAAACGCTGACTCCAAAAGTCACTCGAAGTTTGCGGTGGAGCACGTCTTCAGCTGTGAGATAGAGCCCTACAAGCAGGCCTACATCGAGCGCAACTTTTCTCCTCCCCTTCTCTTTCGCGACATCCGTGAGCTCGGAAACAAGCAGGCGCACACTGCTTACGGGGGCCTATCGGAGGTTCCTGGTGGCTGTGACATTCTCGTGGCAGGGACAAGCTGCGTGGACTTCTCCACTCTCAATAACAGCCGGAAAGGGATCGACGGGACTGGGGAGTCCGCCCAGACCTTTAGGGGCATGATGGACTGGGTCAAGCGCACCCGGCCGCCATGCGTCATCCTCGAGAATGTGTTCGGCGCTCCCTTTGATAAGTTCGTCGAGTATTTTGAGGGACCTGATGTCGGGTACCACTGCAATTACATCAAGCTGGACACAAAGGATTTTTACATCCCCCACACCCGCCAACGCGGGTATGTTTTCGCCGTCCGAGGCGACCGCACAAAGCATAGCGTCGTGGACAAGTGGGTTAAAACCGTAGAGAGTTTGAAGCGCCCGGCCGCGGGGGGGTTGGACCATTTCATGTTCCGCTCTGATGACCCCCGAGTTGTCCGGGGCCGCAAGCGAATGACTGACGGCTTGGGTAAGGATGATGAAGGAAAGTCGTCGGGACGTTCTGACTGGGGCAAGTGCCAGCTTCGCCATGCTTCCTCCCGCGCGGAAGAAAACCTCGGCGAGAAACGCATCATCACAGGCTGGAGCGACGCCACCTCCTCAATCAACCTCCCCCCTCACATGTGGTCCGAGTGGATGTCAAGGCAGGTCTCCCGAATCCACGACCTCACGGACATCAACACGCTCCGCCTTGCCTCTGTTGGGATCGACCAGACTTTCAAGACTATGGTCTGGAACCTCTCTCAAAATTGTGATCGTGACACCATGGGAAAACTGGGCCTCTCCCCTTGCATCACACCAACCGGTGTCCCATTTGTCACCTCCCGCGGAGGACCCCTTGTCGGCGAGGAGCTTCTCCTCCTCCAGGGTATCCCCGCTCAAGACTTGATCCTCACCCGTGAGACTGAGGCTAATCTCAAGGACCTAGCCGGGAACGCCATGACCACCACCGTCGTTGGCGCTTGCATCCTCGCTGCCATATGTTGCACTGACGTACAGTCACCGGATGGTGGCAAGACTGGCGGAATGCTGCCTGAGGGAGAGCAAGATGAAGTCAAAGATCGCGTCATGGAGGCTAGGAAGAAGGAGAATTCGGACGATGCACCTGAGGCTCTCGTTCCCCGCAGCCTCACTGCCGCCAGCGCCACCGCAGACAAGGTCAACATCTCCTCTAACCATGGTCAGTACACCTCGTCCCCCCTCAACCTGAATGAACCCACACTTGAAGTCAATGAGGGCAGCAAGTCCAAGTCCCTTGCTGACTTCCTGAAGCTCGGCGTCTCCACCCGCCGACTTTGTCACAGCGAGTCGAACGGTCAGACGCTGACAGAAGCGGAATCCAAGGACTACGTCAAGTGCCGTCTTTGCGGAATTACTGGTCGAGCTTCTGTCTTGAAGCCGTCAAGCGAAGCCGGAGCCGGTTCCGGTGGCGGCGCGTGCAAGTTCGAAGAGCATGACTATGTTCCTTTCTCATTGGAAACTATCGACGGTACGTCTCCTTCTGCTTTCCGCTCCATGCTGGTGGACGCGCTTCCCATGAGTGTGACGGTGAAAGGCCTCTTTGACTCTCTCCCAGGGTCTCCTCCTGACAGCGTTAGTTGCGACCAATCGACATACGACGAGTGGAAGGCAGTTGTCACGGGGGCTCTCACAGAAACCGAGTTTTTGTTCACGTCTATCGTTCGAACCACCTTTTGGACCGTAAAATACGCTTCACCAACTGGGGCTCACTTAACCCTAACTCTCAATGGGGAAAGTGACTCGCACTGGATCATCACTGTCGATGCGCCTGCTGGTAAAAAGAAGAAGCAAATTGATTTTGGAGGCACGCGGCCCATCGCCAAACTATCCTTGGATACATCCTGCACTTCTTCTTCCGGGAATGACCTGCTTACTGCTGGCGTCTGGAAAATTTGCTATCCCACGACGAAGGAGAAGAACTCGTCGGGCATAACTGTCTCCATCACTGGCGAGGGTAGCAAAGTTGAGTCCTGGCAGTCTCGTCTGGGCCTTAAGGAAACTATCGGCAAGGGAGTACATGGCGGTTGCTGCCTTGTCTCCCGCACACGCTATCCCTCCCTCAACATTACTGTCAACGACCCGAACGACAGTACGGGGTCTCTTGATGGGACGTACAAGCTTCTTCCCCTGTGCGGGACTGCGAACGGTAGCCTCCACCTTAACGAAGAGAAAGGCGTGGCTTTTTTCTTGGAGAGCGGCCGAGTGACGATTCCAGAGGAGGACAACATGGTGTTCTGCAAGTGGGCGCCTGCCGATTCGATCACATCTGGGGTGTGCAGCCGACTAGACTACGGCGAGGTTCGCAACATTGAGCTGATGATCACAGAAAAGAAGAAGGAGACTGGCTGGCGCCCGGAAGACGTCGATGGCAACACAGTCGTGTCTGCCCAGCGTGTTGGTAAGTGCTCCTCACTACACTGTCGAATAAAGTTGGTCATACAAAATTAAATTTACTAACTCTCCGTTTTCCGTTTTATTTGCTTTTCAGGCACGTGGATTGAGGTCAATTCTGCTGCCATAGTGCCAAATTCGGCCACGGTTCCCTCGACGACTGTCCCCTCTTCCCTCTCTGTCCCCCTCAAGGAGGGCGCCTGGAATGCCCCTCCCCTGATCACGAGAGTCGAGCTGCCGATTAAGGTCGGGGAGGGCAGCGTATGGAACGAAGTCTCTCGCATTTGCGACAGCGGAGACGGTGTTTGCGCCGAGCTTAATCTCCAGAAGAGCAGGAAGATCTTAGAGGAACTCAAGTGGCTTACTTCCAAGCTCACCATCCCCAAACCTCTGCAAAGCTGGAACAAGCTATCTTTTTCCGGAGATCCGTCTGGACCTGAAAACCAGCAGTGCGCACCCCGCGTCCCCCCTATTCAGTGGGTCCCCGTTGAGAAGATTGTTGGCAAAGGTTCCAAGATGACAATCAGCAAGAAAGTCACCTACACCCCAATGGAAGATGTTGTTCTCGCCTCCGACTACGAGCGGAAGGTGAAGCGCCGCCCCGGTGGTTTCAAGGTTCAGCTCGCTACAGATCTCGCAACCAATAAGGGTATAATCGACATCGCCAGTAACCCCGTTTCGCTCGCCTCTCGGGCCCGTCGTTTGCTAGTCCAGAACGAAGACCAGTATGATTGCCCCAATGACACGAACGATCCCTGGCAGTTTGATTTCAGAATTGTTGAGCATGATGACAACGACTCTGATGAAAATCAGCTCTCGTTCAATGCAATGACTCTTACCTCCAACAAGAACGATCCCTCTGCGGAGCAACCACCTAATTTCAAAAAATTCCCTCTTCGCAAAGAGCAGTTGCGATCCTTGCACTGGATGCTCGCTCAGGAGAACGATAAGGAGGCCGCTCCTTTTTACGAAGAGGAAGTGGCTGAATCGGTTCTCCCCTCTGTTGGTGGTGTCGGATCTGGTGGCTGGCGTGCAGAGGCTCGCGTGTGCCGCCCAAAGCAGTGTTTGGGCGGGATTGTGGCTGACCAGGTCGGATACGGGAAAACTGCGATTACTCTAGGGCTGATCGACAGCGCTCCAAAAGTGAATGGTAAGGCCCCCTTGCCCTCGCCTCGTGTTCAACGTACTACGCTTGCCACCAAGGCCACCCTCGTTATCATTCCACAACACCTCGGTGGACAGTGGCCCAAGGAAGTCAAGAAGTTCTGTGGCAACAGCAAGCGAGTGGTCGAGCTCCGCACCTTCCTCGACTTTAACAAGGTCACTGCCGAAGATATCCAGAAAGCGGACATCGTGATCGTTAATTTCACTGTTATGCAGTCTGACAAGTATAGTGAGCGTTTGATGCGTCTAGGCGGCTGTGACAAAGGTGGTCTTCCTAACAGCAAAAAGGTGAGAGAAGAGATAAATCAGATAAATCAGATAAATCAGACCAAGGAGAAAAGTCAGCCGTGATTGTCGCGATGCATTCATTCCCGCACAACTCAATTTACGTTAACACAATTAACACAATTCAATGTCTCGCTTTTCTGTCACAGGGTGGGCGTCACTTTGACCACATCTACCACGAGTCCATCAGGGGTCTCGAGAAACGCATCGAGACGCTCAAGAAGGACCGCTACCAGGCGCTCCTGGATATTGAACAGGACGCGCTCGACCACAAGCAGCGAGAAGACGACGCTGCTAATCGCGGTGATGGGGTACGCCAGTTGGGCAAGAAGGCCGTTTACAAGACCGTTGACGAGAGCCTCACCAAGAAGGTGGATGCTGAGGTTGAGGCCAGCAAGAAACGAAAGGTCAGCGAAAGCACAACGTCCAAAAAAGCTCCCAAAAAGAAAGTCGCGTCTACACCGGCAGCCGAGGAGATTGTAGTTGACGCTGCCGAAACGGTCACTGACGATTTCAAGCCGAGAGAGGGCGCTTCTTTCACAGTTCGGACTGTTGTCGATGGCACGACATTTGGTGAGGTCCTGGAGACGGAGAACTACCCATCGAGGGAGTTTGGCGACGCAAAGTTCAGGGCTCGCCAGAGCAATGCAGCCGACCCTGACAGCGTTGAAGTTCAAATTTGGTGCTCCAATACCCTCAAGAAAAGTGAATTTCCTTTGATGAAGAAGGGCAAGGCTGTGAAAAGCAAATCTCCCAAGGCTGTGAAAAGCAAATCTCCCCAACGCCCTGCAGTATCCCCAGAACCAATGGATGTTGACTTTGACGACGATGAGAAGTCCGACTATCGGAAATATGACTTTCCGAAAGATGGGGTTAACAGCAAACTAGCTAAGCAGGACCGCGATCCTTGGGGGCTTTCGACAAAGGAGGTGCAGAAATCTCTCAAGAAGATCAAATGCCCTCCCCTTGAAATGTTCCACTGGGAGCGCATCGTCGTGGACGAATTTCAGTACATTATCGACGGTGGAAACGGAGATCGTAGCCGCGTAAAGAGCATCGTGCTGGGCCTAAAGTCTACTTACAGGTGGGGCCTCTCCGGCACGCCTCCCCACGAGAACTTTGCGGACATAAAGATGCTCGCGAACCTCCTAGGGGTGTACCTGGGCATAAATGAGAGCATGCACAACAAGAAAAAGGGCCGTGGTTCATCTGCTGCAGGTGACGAACGTACTCAGCTGGAGAAATTCAACGCCATGATGGATGTTAAGTCTGTGCATTGGCATCAGAACCGTCACAAGCATGCGCAAAAGTTTGTGGACCAATTTTTACGCCAAAACATTGCCGAGATCGATGAGATTCCGCTGGAGAATCACGTCATCAGGATCGATCTCCCGCCTGCGGAAAAGGCTATCTACAGCGAGCTCGAGAGCCACCTCAAGTCCCTGGAGATGGACAAGAACAAGGGTCGAGTTAGCAAGAAGAACTCCACGGGGGACAAGGCAAAACGGATGCAGGAGGTCCTTGAGGAATCCGCTGATGCCGAGGAGGCCTTGTTGAAGCGCTGTGCCCACTTTGACCTGACGGGTGAGAGCGAATCCGCCCTTGGTGCTTGCGAAAAGATCATCCTTCGCAGGCAGCAGCAGTTTGATGACTGTGTGGTCGATTTGCGGAAGAATTTGGAGGCCGCCTTCACTCATCGCTTGAATATCTGCAAATACGACGTGAATTGGCAAGGAGCGGCAGAAACCACCGGAATGGAGGTTGCCGACATGCTGGAGAAATTTGTTCGCCGCGTCGCCGAGAAGAAGGGAGTGATTGGGTTCACTGACGACGAAATTAACCAAAGGTTGAGCGAGGTAGTCGAACTTGCATTTGCGGACAGCGAAGCTAACCCGGACCGCTTGCATGCTCCGTTTCTTCTCTGCCAGTTTGATGATAAGAATCTGAAGTGCGACGATGAAGTCATAGGGCTGTCTATGAAGGCTCGAAGTGCTGCCCAGGCCGCTTTGGAAAAGAGTGAGTACGACGCGAACAACCAGAGAACGTAGCGAGCGGTTTTGTACCGAGGCGAGGAATGTATCTCAGATTGCGCTGTCAAAGTGATTTTGGTGTAAACTTAACTTTATTGAGTAGCTCGTCAAGTGCTTTTGAAACAAACCTAACACGCACGCACACACACGAACACACACGAAAACGCTTTCTTTCTTGCAGAAGCCGACTTTGACCGAGACTTCTGGATTTACAAGATGAAATATGCTCTTCGCGAACACTCTCACGTCTTGAACCATCTCGTGAAAGAGATGGCTGGCCGAATGCGCTCACTGCGTTACTTTAAGTGGGTCCGCGACCTGACAGACCCCAACAAAACTCTCACATGCGATTCGTTCACCAACCCGCGTGGCCAGAAATCCATCTGTAAGTGTGCTGATGGCAAGTTGACTGCCAAGGACGCTGGAGTTCTTTCCAGTTGTGGCCACGTCGGATGCTTGAGTTGCATGAAGAGCTGTGCTGCACGGGAGGAATGCATCAATGGATGCTGCACAGTAGCAGTGAGCAACAACGACGTTGTCTCCGCAACTACCTTGATCAACAACGAGAACAAGGACGGCGGAAAGTGGGGCGCAAAGCTTACTGCGATTGTCGACAAGGTCAAGAGTCTCGTTGACAACGACGACCGTGTCATCATTTTCGTCCAGTTCAAGGACTTGAAGGCAAAAGTCTCAGAAGCTTTGAGCAGCAAGGGAGTCAAGAACGTGATGGTGCAGGGCACGTTCAGCCAGCAAATCAAGAGTCTCGATTTCATGCAGAAGGATAATCTCAGTCCTGGCGATCCACGAGTCCTCCTGCTGACTATGGACGACGAGAGCAGCTCGGGAATTAATCTGACAAACGCCAACCATGCTCTCTTTGTTCACCCATTGCTTGCGGCAGGGAAGCAGCAGTACAATGCTTACGAAACCCAGGCAATCGGTCGAATCCAGCGATATGGGCAAAAGAAGACTTGTCACGTATGGCGTTACATCTGTAATGGAACAATTGATGATGAAATCTACTCTCAATTTGGTGCCGAGAACGACAACTGAAAAGGATGAAGGGGGGGGGAATTGTTCAGAATTTTAATGATTGAATTTGAATTAAGTTGATGAGAACGTTTGATGGGACGCGAGTGACGTAATTCATATCGTTTTCTTAGAATTAATGCAAAAAAGGACAATTTCTCGGGAACATCAAGAAAAATCACGAGAACGAGTTGGTAACTCTCCTCCCAGGTCATATTTTCTTTCCTGCGTTTTCCTTGGCTTGGGGGCTCGTTTTGTGCTTTCGCCGAACTAAGCCGATACTTTAGTGACTTCAAATACCATGAGTGAGGCTTCTTCAGAGGACCTCATTTTTATCCATGATAACCCCATCTCCTCTGACTCTCGGCTCCGGTCTGCTACTGCACCTTCCCTGCACAGTCCCTCCAGGCAGTATGAGTACATTAGTCATCTTCGTTCTTCCCGTGAAGAAGAAAATGCCACCAACAACTCTTCTTACACGAGTGGGGTGAGCGCGAAAGACATGAAGGATTCACTCAGGAAGGGAAATCATGGCTCATCTCGCACCTTGAGCCGGACGAAATCCTCTCCGATTTCTAAACCCACTCTTTACGTAAAGAATAAACATTTGCAACAGAATGCCCTGCACTCGTTGCAGAGTGAGTATAGGAAAAAGGTGAATAACATGAATTCCTTCAATGAGCAGTATAGCATGCTGAAAAAAAGTGAAGAAAGTGTCAAGGCTATAAATTACTTTCATGCTAGTAGAGGCGCCCATCAGCACCAGCACAATGAATTTCGCAACGAGGAAGGACAAGAAAAACGTCTGAACAGCAACGATTATAATAATAATAAATTTCACCATCACAACAACCCCAATGATCAACTCGCCCAACTCCAACAGCAACTGGCGCATGAGCGATCTGAGCGGTACCGTTTGGAAGAAAGGGTTCGTAGCTTACAGGACCGTAACGACGATCTGATTGAGAAGATTAGGAGAACTGATTATGTCGTCAGAAATCGCCTCTCTCCCGATGACATTTCTATCAACGACAGAGGAAAGAAGCAATTTGGTGGTTTCTCGTTCCTAAAGTCGATCCCCCTTCTCCAATCCCTCAGTGAAGCGCAACTTTCGAAACTTTCGGGAAGTCTTGAGACTCGACAGTACGAAGACGGAGAGATGATAATCCGTCAGGGCGACGCCGGTTACTCTTTCTTCGTTATTGAAAATGGTGAGGTGGTGGTGACGATTCAGGAGAAGTCATTTGCACCCAATAACAAGTCTTCAAGACAACTGAATAGTAAGAATAATCGAGATTCTGTGACGCTTATGACTCTAGGCCCGGGAGATTATTTTGGCGAGCGCGCTCTGCTGACTGATGAACCCCGGGCAGCGACCTGTACTGCCTCTGGAGGTGTTCTTTGTCAGGTTCTTGATCGGGAAGCTTTCAATGACGCGCTTAGCGACGTGCAGGACCTGCTCGGTGACCGACTGCAGAATTACGAACATGACTTGCAGGAGTCATCCGTACAGGGCCTTGAGCTCTATGTGAGGCAATACACAGAGGCACTTGAAGCGAAGGCAAAGGACGAGGAGTTCATCAAGGAGAACGGTGTCGACATTGAGGGGAACGAAGTAAGCGATTCCAACTCTGACGATATCTCGAGTCCTTCCAGGGCTCAGTTCCTCCTAAATATGCTCGAGTACTTTTGTCCGGAGACTCCTGTGGACAAGGTTTTGTCCCATGTCAAGCGAGATTTGAAAAAGTGGTTTGAGAACAGCTGTGTTGTTTTCTACTTGAGCACGAACGGAAGCAATTTAACGGAGATCTGCAACGAAAGCGGTACCGCAAATTTTCCGGAAGGAGTCGCCCTTGCGAAACAGGTTCTACGGGCGAAGAAAAGTCTCTTTGACATCAGCAGAGACAATGGAGAATTCAAAATTCCGCGGACGATCATCGGGTCTCCCGTCTTTGGTCCCAACCAGAATATCACGGGAGTGTTGCTGGTTGCGAAAAAGTCGCACATGGCCCCCTTCCAGAGTTCTGATAGCGAGCTTTTGGGTGTGGTAGGTGAAAAACTCGGTGAACTCTTCGAAACAAAAATTGACAACACCCTCTGCATAGCCGGGAACGGGAAGGAGCAAGATATAAGCACTTGCGAGAGCGAGCTTAATGTCGTCGTGTATTCTGTCACGAGAATAGCATCTAAGCAGGCCAAGAAGACCGGCAAAAAGCAAGAGGACGACAACATACTGAAGAACGAAGCCAATCTAGTGGACAATTTACGAGAGTCTCTTGCCATGACTAACAAGCAAGCAATGGATGCAGTCGGTCTTGGAAAGACCAGCGACGTTGACGAAAACGATGTGGACATTTTTAAGAAGGGGCGTGTGCCCAAAGATGGGGAGTCAATCTTCGTCCGTGTAAGCGTATTGCATGGTTGCGAACCAATCGTTAAGCCGTGGATAAGCGGTCACCACAAGGCGTGTGGAGGCCCGCTCAGGGACATCGTGACAGGTTTGGAAGGAAGTGAAAGTGATAGCGACGACGATAGAACCTCTAAAATTCCTCTATCGAAGTCAGCTGTGACTAGTAGCGACGCCGATGACATAAAACACGAGTTCATCAAGGCCGCACGCCAATCAATGCATCACGACGGACAGAATACACGACGCTTCAGCCGCAACTACGATGACCCCAGCTTACTTTCGTCCAATTTTGATATGGATAAGGGGCAGTTGAATATAAGTATGCGAAATCTTCCCCTAGCTTCGCGGCTCCTTATTACAGTCCATAACAGCAAGCTATCTGGATGTATCGGCCATTGTGTTGTTCCACTTTTCAGCGAGGACAAAATCCTTAATAGCAAAAAGATGAAGATTCAGTGTGTGAATTTTGCCCCCTTGGGTGATATGTTTCTCAGGAACCCAAAGAGTGTTGGTAGCGACACCGATATGACTGTAGAGATCGAGGTTGGGAGGGAGACCTTGCTTGCAGGAAAAGAGAGTATGAAAATAAAGCGGGAGCGGCAATCGGCAACTAGCAGTTCGCTTTTTGTCGACGGCAAGGAGAATGAAATTGCGTTCCGTTACATTCAAGATGAGGACAATAGTAGCATCAGCTATAGCAGCAACGAAAGTGTGGGCGGAGGTAGGAGCAGCCACAGCAACAGCAACAGCAACAGCAACAGCAACAGCAACAGCAACAGCAACAGCAACAGCAACAGCAACAGCAACAG
>ERZ651776.5018-NODE-5018-length-11735-cov-2.921942_pt1 | contig 11735 bp, 13 predicted proteins | sample MGYA00514761_ERZ651776 | MGnify/ENA metagenome assembly ERZ651776 | reverse complement strand
CCACAATGGAAAAAGCCAGCACAGATCTAGCAAAAGGCATAGAATTCATGGCAGGGCTTTTCGACAAAGATCTAGAAAATAAAATGCAGGCAGTGCGTGTGCAACAACAAACTGCGGGCGGAATGGCTGAAAAAAGATTTGGCAAGGAAGATCTAGTTGAAGGATACACATTAGAAAAAATAGCCCTCGGTGGTCCAGTAGAAGCAGGCCGTGCTTATATTGTTGGTGAGCAAGGTCCTGAACTATTGATTAGTAATATGAGCGGTACGGTAGTACCAAATGCTGGTCCTGCTGGCGGTTATAACGGTATGAACTTAGACGGATCAGTATCTGCACTTGGCGGTACGGGTCAACAAGCTGATGTAGCCGCACAAGCTATGGCTGGAAATACAACTAATAACCTAGCAGAAGCACAGTTAAACAGACTGGATGCAATTGCAAGTACAATGGCTCGTAGCGTAAACATACAGACTGAGTTATTACAGGCTGCACATAGATAGTGATAAATACACTATAACAAAAGCACATTGGAACTTATATGTCTTGGAAAAAATACTTTAAAGCAGTTAGTAACACTGGTGGACAACTCAGTCCAATAAGTGGTCAAAACAGTCGAGGTCCAAACTATGGATCAGGTTCAAGTGGTGAATTTGGTTTTAAAAACTATCAAAGCCATTTGCCAGAAGTATATACTGGTCATCCTAACAGAATTGAACGCTATAATCAGTATGAGAACATGGATACTGACAGTGAAGTAAATGCATGTTTAGATATACTTGCTGAATTTTCAACACAGGAAAACGCAAGCAACAACACACCATTTGAAGTACAGTACACAGATACTCCTACAAACAACGAAATTGAAATAATTCGGACACAGTTACAACAGTGGACAAAACTCAACAAGTTGGACCAACGTATTTTTAAAATGTTCCGTAATGTGTTAAAGTATGGAGACCAAGTATTTGTTAGAGACCCAGAAACATTTGAAATGTACTGGGTAGACATGGCCAAGGTTGTGCGTGTGATTGTAAATGAAAACGAAGGCAAACGTCCAGAACAATACGTAATAAGAGACATCAATCCAAATTTTGAAAATCTAAGCATCACTGCTAAAAACACAACTGACTATGGTGCAGGCAATGCTGGTCAAATAAATGGTACCGGCGGTGGCGGTGCAATGGGTGGCGGTGCGAACTATAACATTCCAAATCAGCCTAGCACAGGTAGCAGATTTGAACATACCATAAACGAAACTGTGATTGATGCAAAGAATGTGGTACACCTAGGACTAAGTGAAGGCTTAGACTTTTATTGGCCGTTTAGTCAAAGTGTGCTTGAAATGATATTCAAAGTGTTCAAGCAAAAAGAACTGCTGGAAGATGCTATATTAATATACAGAGTACAACGTGCTCCAGAAAGACGAGTTTTCTACATTGATGTAGGTAACATGCCATCACATCTTGCAATGCAATTTGTTGAGCGTGTAAAAAACGAAGTACATCAAAGACGTATTCCATCTGCACAAGGTGGACAAGGTGCTACTACAATGGATACCATGTACAATCCATTGTCAATCAACGAAGACTACTTCTTTCCGCAAACTGCAGAAGGTAGAGGCTCAAAAGTAGAAACATTACCAGGTGGTGAAAATTTAGGACAGATTGACGACCTAAAGTATTTTAACAACAAGATGTGCAGAGGACTGCGTGTACCAAGTTCATACTTGCCTACTGGTCCAGATGATTCAGATCGCCCAATGAATGATGGGCGTGTTGGTACTGCACTTATACAAGAATTTAGATTCAATCAGTATTGTGAAAGATTACAAAGACAAGTTATCCTTAAACTTGATGATGAATTTAAAATGTTTATGCGTTGGAGAGGTTTCAATATAGACAGTGGCTTGTTTAGTATCAAGTTTAATCCTCCACAGAACTTTGCAAGTTACAGACAAGCAGAATTAGACACCACAAGAATACAAGCATTTAGTTCATTAGAGCAGTTGCCTTACATGAGTAAACGTTTTCTCATGAAACGTTATCTTGGTTTAACTGACGATGAACTACAAGAAAACACAGAGTCATGGGAAGAAGAAACCGGTCAACCAATCGAAACTGAACCAACTGGCAGTGATCTACGTACAGTTGGCGTAAGCCCTGGAGACTTTGAAGGTGATGTTGCTATGGGAGATGCAGTAGCTGGCGAAGAAGCAGCCGCAGAAGCACCAGAACTTGGTGGCGAAGAAGTTGATGTAAGTGTAGAAGCTCCTGCAGAAGCACCACCGGCATAAAAAATGTTCTTGAATTTATCTGTTGAATTTAGCGAAACAAATCCTGAGATCTTTATAGATATTTTATATAACAACAATCTTGTTATGACAGATACATTTAGCAAAGGGTTTAAAGATTTCACTGTGGAATTTGAGGATACTGATGAACACACAGAGCAATGTATTACCTTTACCATGCGTGGTAAAACAGAACAACACACTATCGTGGAAAACAATGATATAGTAAGTGATGTGTATGCAATGATAAAAAATATTACTATTGATGAAATTGATGTTACAGATTTATACACAGAAGGCGCACTTTGTTATCATCATTTAGGCAGTAATAATAAACAAAATGGACCAATGATAATTGATGAGTTCTATGGTTTTATTGGTTTTAACGGAGATGTAAAATTAGAATTTACAACTCCGATGTGGCAATGGTTTAACAGTAAATGTTCTTAGATCTAAATAAAATTACAAAACTATATATTGAAGCATCTTCTTTTTGCAACTTGCATTGTCCACAATGTCCAAGGTTTGATTCTAAAGGGTTTTTGGATAAAAATCTAACTACAGGACATTTAGATTTTAAAAATATAGAAAAAAATTTACATTTAAAAAAGTTACCAAAACTAGAAGTTGTTACCTTTGAAGGCGACTATGGCGATCCGGCAATGAATCCTGATCTACTTAAATTTATAGATTTTTTTAAAGACTGCAAAAAGGTAGAAGTGATTACAAACGGTAGTATACGAAATAAATTATGGTTTAAAACGTTAGCTACTTACGAAAATGTTGAAACCACATTTTCGATTGACGGATTAGAAGATACAAATCATATCTATAGAATAAATTCAAATTGGAACAAAACCATGGACAATGTAAAATCATACATTGATGCAGGAGGAAATGCAGTTTGGAAAATGGTTGTATTCAAACATAATCAGCATCAGATCGAAGAAGTACGTAAACTATCACAAGATTTAGGATTTAAAAAGTTTGAGTATCAAATTTCTAATAGAAACTTTTATCAATCAAATATTTGGCCAGTATATGTTGAAGGTGAGTATCAGTATGATTTAGAAATGGCAACTCAGGAAGGTATTAAGGTAAAAACGAAAAGTCACATAGAAGCAAATAGTATTAATAGTTTTACAAGTCCTAAATGTAGCTGGATTGAAAAAGGTATAATGTATATTAATTATCTTGGTCGGCTAATGCCATGTTGTATGACATCAGGAACTACTTGGAAAAATACAATTTCTGAGAGATTGTTTAGAAAAATTATTGGAAACATTGATGATATTGATCTAAACATTAACGACATAGGCAAAATAGCACAATCAGATTTTTATCAATTTAAACTGTATAACAGTTTTTCAAGCCAAAAAACGTGTCATAACCTCTGTTTATCAAATTGCACAAAAAAAGTAATTGGATAAATATCTTTATGAAACTATTTGAATTTTACAATCACAATCAAGCAGACGAAGATTACCAAGATCAAAAGGACGATAACAGTGTTCCTGAACTAGGTGAGCTACGCAAAACCAAACTTACACTCAAGCAAATATCAAAGTTGCGTAAGATGTATGATATGCGTAATTACGAAAAAACAGAAGATCTGAAAAAAATTCAAGCACAATTTGCTCCACCTCCACCACAAATGTAGGTTAGCACAGAAAAAAATTCATTTTCTGCCCATTTTACCCTTATAAACTACTAGTTTTTTAATTTTGGCGTAAGTACTATACTGAGCCCAATACTTAGAAGGAAAATTTTCACATGAACAAATTTGAGCAACTAATTGAATTCGTTATCAACGATGACGAAAAGAATGCAAAGGCTCTTTTCCACGACATAGTGGTTGAGAAGTCAAGAGACATATACGAAGAGATTATGTCTGAAGAAGAAATTACAGAAAAGAAACAAGGTTACGACGATAGAGAAGACGAGTCAGAAGCCGCCAAAGATGGTAAAATAGCTGACAAGGATGTTTCTAAAAAAGGTCGTAGAGATGATTCAAGAGGAGACTTTGGCAAGCGTAAAGGCGATGGACCAATTGATGAATCAGAAGAATTAGGTGGATCACAGGTTGACGATCTCATTGACGAAGTTGAAGCTGAAGAACAAGGCGTCAGAATGGAAGATGAGGAAGAAGAAATCGAAATGGTCGACATCGACGTTGATGATGACAACGGCGAAGAAGAGTTAGAAGACCGTGTAGTAGACATCGAAGACAAATTAGACGAACTAATGGGTGAATTCGAAGAATTAATGGCACAGGTTGACGATAACACAGACGACATCGAAGGCGAGCAGGATGAAATTTCAGACATTGATAGCGATACTGACATGGAGCAGGACGAGATTGATGACATGGAAGACGAAATGGATGAGCCAGTAGATGTTAACGTAGAAGTCGAAGGCTTTAATGAGAACGTAGATTTAGTTCCAGCACCAAAGCCAGTAACAACTTCACCAGCTAGTAAAAGTCCGGTAGCTGCAAACTCAGGTCAAAAAGGAATGGATGCACATCCAGTAAACTTTGATGATGGTAACAAAGGCAAAGAAGGCCGCCCAACACCAAAATATGGTGACATGGATGGAACTACAAAGCCAGACGTTAAGCCAGCTCCAAAGCCTGAACTAGCACAAGCTTCTGGTGTTAACACCAAAAGTGTTATAGACTAATCTAGTTAGGAACCGAGTATATGGGACAGCTATACCTTAGAGAAGATCTTACTTTCGAAGCTGCAAAGATGCAAATCGTTGAAGGCAAAGACGGTAAGAATCTCTATATGGAGGGCATCTGCATACAAGGTGACGTGAAAAATGCTAACGAACGTGTTTATCCAGTAAGTCAAATTGCAGAAGCAGTTGATACACTTAATGAACAGATTAAAGGTGGTAATAGTGTTCTTGGCGAAGTAGATCATCCAGATGACCTCAAGATTAATTTAGACCGTGTCTGCCACATGATTGAAAGCATGTGGATGGACGGGCCTAATGGTTACGGAAAATTAAAAATTCTCCCAACTCCGATGGGCGAGCTAGTGAAAACTATGCTACAGTCAGGTGTGAGATTGGGCGTATCGAGTCGTGGATCAGGTAACGTTGATCCACATAACGGACGTGTCAGTGACTTTGAAATAGTTACTGTAGACGTGGTCGCACAACCCAGTGCTCCAAATGCTTATCCAAAAGCAATTTATGAAGGACTGATGAACATGAAACATGGACATCACATTTTAGAAATGGCTAGAGAATCTGGCAAGGACGGCAAAATACAAAAGTACCTGAAAGACGAAGTTTCTCGTCTTATCAGAGACCTAAAAATTTAGGAGAATCGCATGTTAGATGCTATTAAACCACTACTAGATAGCGATCTCGTCAATGAGGACACTCGTACCGCTATTGCTGAACAATGGGAAGCAAAAATGGTTGAGGCCAAAGAGACAGTACGTGCTGAACTTCGTGAGGAGTTTGCACAACGCTATGAGCATGACAAAACTGTGATGGTAGAGGCCCTAGATAAAATGGTTACAGAAGGCTTAGCAAGTGAAATATCTGCTCTTAACGAGGAGAAGAAAGCACTTGCTGGTGATCGTGTTAAGTTTCATAACAAGATGAAAGAGAATGCTGATAAGTTTAACGGCTTTTTAGTAAAACAACTTTCAGAAGAGTTAAAAGAACTTAGAGCAGATCGTAAGGTATCAAAAACAGGTTTTGAGAAATTAGAATCATTTGTTGTTGGTGCTTTGGCTGAAGAAATCAAGGAATTTGCAAGTGACAAGAAAGACTTAGTGGAAACTAAGGTTAGACTTGTTTCAAATGCACGTCAAAAACTTGATAATCTAAAGAGCAAATTTGTAAAAGAATCTGCTAAGAAGATGGCTTCAACTGTATCTACACATCTTAAGGCTGAAATGGGTCAACTTAAAGAAGACATTAAAATTGCTCGTGAGAACAATTTTGGTCGTCGAATCTTTGAAGCATATGCAACTGAGTTTGGTGCTACACATTTAAATGAAAATGAGGAAGTACGTAAACTTAATGCAAAAATTGTTGAACAAGATAAACAGTTGGCAGAAGCCATCCAAACTCAAGACAAAGCGAAAGCACTTGTCGAGAGCAAAAATAACGAAATCAAAGTCATAAAGGAAGCCAATGAGCGTGATGCTACATTGGACGAGCTTCTATCTCCTCTTAATGATGAGAAGAGAGAAATTATGACTAACTTACTTGAAAACGTTCAGACATCTCGATTGAAGAACGCTTTTGAAAAATATTTGCCAGCAGTAATCAGTGAAACTAAAGGAACTAAGAAAGCCTCAAATTTAACTGAACAAACTGGTAATAAATCTGCGAAGGTTGTCGATAAAGCAACTGACGATGCTGATAGCAACGTCATTGCCTTGAAGCGCCTAGCAGGGCTTTAAACTAAAAAGGAGACATATAAATGTCACAAGAACTACTAGAAAGCCGTTGGGGTGAGACCAAAGAAGCCCTCCTAGAAGGATTACAAGGTGCTCGTCGCTCAACAATGGGTGTTATCTTAGAAAATACCAAAAAACACTTAGCTGAGAACGCAACTGCGGGATCAACTTCATCAGGTAACATTGCAACTCTTAACAGAGTTATTTTACCTGTTATTCGACGTGTAATGCCAACTGTTATAGCCAATGAATTAGTTGGTGTTCAGCCTATGACTGGACCAGTCGGCCAAATCCATACACTAAGAGTACGTTATGCAGACGCAATGACTGACAACTCAGCAGCCGCTACATCAACTGCAGCAGGCGATGAGGCATTGTCACCATTCAAGATTGCAACTGCATACTCTAACAACACTGGAACTGCAACAGGTTACGGTGGAGCAAATACAGCAACTTTAGAAGGTCAAGCAGGTAACAAAATTAATGTACAGATCCTAAAGCAACCTGTAGAAGCAAAAACACGTAAGCTATCAGCACGTTGGACATTCGAAGCAGCTCAAGATGCACAAGCAATGCACGGCATCGATGTAGAAGCAGAAATCATGGCAGCATTAGCTCAAGAGATTACTGCTGAGATCGATCAAGAGATTCTTTTATCTCTACGTACATTAGCCGCAACTGAGTTCACATACAACCAGGCTGCAGTATCAGGTACTGCTACTTTCGTTGGTGATGAGCATGCCGCTTTAGCAGTGTTAATAAACAGAACAGCTAACTTAATTGCACAACGTACAAGACGTGGTGCAGGTAACTATGCAGTTGTTTCTCCAGCTTCATTAACAGTGTTACAATCAGCTACAACTTCAGCATTTGCTAGAACAACAGAAGGTACTTTTGAAGCACCAACAAACACAAAGTTTGTAGGTACATTAAACGGTACAATGAGAGTGTTCGTTGATTCATATGCAGCTGACACTCAAGCAGTATTAGTAGGATACAAAGGCGCATCAGAAACTGACGCTCCAGCATTCTACTGTCCATACGTACCGCTAATGAGTTCAGGAGTTGTACTAGATCCGTCAACATTTGAGCCAGTAGTAAGTTTCATGACTAGATATGGATATATCGAGTTATCAAACACTGCAAGTTCATTTGGTAATGCCGGTGACTATGTGGGTGAGATTGCAGTAAGCAACTTATCATTCTCATAATATAACACTTAACTTTATTAAAAATAGCACGCATTGCGTGCTATTTTTTTGACATAAATATCATTGCACAATAATGTGTTTATGCGGACACCAACCGCGTACCCGTTAGAACGGGAACTTTATAAGGAGAAAACAAATGGGAAGACCGTTAAAAATAAAAATATCTGATACACAGGATGCAGGATTTAACAACCCTGGTGATGACGTTGCAGGTAGAACACCAGCCGGAGAATTATTCTACGGCGTAGTTGGTGGAGACGTAGCAACTAGTGATTATACATTTCCAGTGGTTAGTACAAGAATTAGACCAACTGGTGGTAGTATTACTGCCGAAGGCGAAGGTTTTATTGTACGTCAAAAAGGAGCTTCAAAGTATTTGGTCTCAAGATTGGATGCCAGTGCAATTGATCCTGCTAACGCAGTGGTTGGTTCACAAATAAGAATTGTAAGCGTTGGCGATACTGATTGGGCCGCAATGGGTGCTGGTGAAGGTACGATTGCAGTAGGTAAAATTTTTACTGTTGTTGCTGCCGCTGGTGCTGGTACTTCGGGTACTGCTGCTGAGTGCGGAATATGCACATTAGCAAACGAGGCAGATGCTGCATTGTCCACAGGAAGTATGACAGTAACTTACACTGATGTAGGATCAAGTGCAGTTCGTCTTAAGCGTTTTAGCAACAAACATGGCATACCTTTTTCGGGTAATCCAGTGTTGTTAAACTTCTTTAACATACTAGATGACACAGTTAAGATTGGTGGATCTGGATCGGCTGCATCACCTGCAACACGTGATTTAGTACAAGTTGAGAATCCTTCATTGGGTTAATAGATAGTTTTTAACTAACCAAACCCTCATTGTATTAAGTACAGTGAGGGTTTTTTTATGAGTGCAGCTTTTATATTAGGCAATGGAAAAAGCAGACTGAGTGTTGATTTGACAAAGTTGTCGACTCTTGGTGCAACATATGGATGTAATTGGCTTTGCAAAGATTTTACACCTGACTGCCTTGTAGCAACAGATCGACCAATAGCTGATGCTATCCAACAAAGTGGATATGCACAAAATAATAGATTTCATACTAGAAAGCCAATTTTAGAATTAGGCGGAAAAAGTTTACATAACCAGTATAAAGGATTTAGCAGTGGACCAAACTGTGCGGCTCTTGCCTGTATTGATGGGCACACCGACATCTATCTTATAGGTATGGATCTTGGAACTACCAATGGCATGTTCAACAATGTGTATGTAGATCAACAGTTTTACAAAAAAGAACTAGATCCACCTACGTTTCCAGGAAACTGGGTAAACCAACTTGTAACACTAATCACAGAAGATTTTAAGGACAGACGATTTTATAGAGTAGAAGGCGTAGAAAGTGCTTTTGTAAAGCAGTTTAGTAAAATAGATAACCTCAAAATTTTATCAATGGAGAGCTTTATTGAAATGGTAAATACTGCTAGAGGTCCATTATGAATACAAAGAAACGAATCGACGGCGATTACTATATTGAAACCATAAATGATGGTGACAGGGTTATTATTCAAACCACTGCTATGGCAGTTACTGGTAACTTAGAAGTCAGTGGAAATTTAACTTATATTAACACTGAACAACTTGATGTAAAAGATCCTTTTATATTGCTGAATGATAGTAATACTGCAACATACTCATCAAACTCTGGTATTATCACGCATAAAACCGCTTCCAGTTATGCTGGTTTGAGATTTAACACCACAGACAGTCGATGGGAAATAAGCACATCTACTGATACTGACGGAACCTCGGGTACCTGGAATGAAATTGGAACTGCGTCCGCTGGTAGTGTTGCTGGAGCAAACACACAAGTCCAGTTTAACAATGAAGGAAGTTTTGGTGCAAGTGCAAATTTAACATTTACAGATACCAATCAGTTAAATATTGCAGGAAATGTAAATTTAACCACGGGTTTACAACTAGCAGATAGCTCAGCACCAGGATCTGTTGCAAATACAACAGTCTTATATGGAAACGTGTCAGGCAGTGGCGGAACAGGTCTTTATTTTGTTGATGGATCAACTGCAGACGAATTGGTAAGCAAAAGCAAAGCAATTGTTTTTGGAATTATATTTTAAGGAACTAAAATGGCAATACAAACCGTAAACGTTACAAACTCTGCAACAACAGTTTATACAAGTACAAATAATACTGCAATTACCTACCTTGCACTAACAAATGCAACAGCAGCCGCAGTAGCCGTTGATATACATATTATACCAAGCGGAGATAGTCTTGGTAACATAAACTTAGTTGCAAAAACTCTTGACATAGCAGCCACCGATACCTATCAACTGTACTCAGGAGGTGAAAAACTTCTACTTGAAAACGGCGATACTGTAAGCGTAACTGCAAACGTTGCAAGTGGAGTAAACTCTGTAACTTCTTTTACAAGTATCTAATATGGCAACTGGAGTTTTTCTAAAAAATAGAGAAATCCCTTCAGGGTCTACTTCTATCAGAATTCCTTTTGGAGCTACCAATGAACGCCCGACTAATCCTGTGTTTGGTGTCTTTAGGTATAATACCAGCACTGGAAGCATGGAATACTTTGACGGAACAGCGTTCCAACAAGTAGCAAAAAGCGGAGAAGCGAACATCACAGTTGATAATTTTACTGGAGATAATTCAACACTTACATTTACCCTAAGCACTAGCGTAAGTGCCGCTGATCAAACTATTGTATTCATTTCAAACATTTATCAACAACCATCTACCTATAGCATCACAGGTGGTGGAAATGATATCACACTCACTGGTGCACCATTATCAGGCGAACCAATTAACGTAATTCACGGACTTGGCAATACACCTTAACAGTGCGATAAATACTGCAAAGTTTAAGGAAATTAATAAATGGCAATTGCAAGAGTCACTGGTAAAGCCCTCGCAGATAATCTTGAGAGAACCGCTAATCTAGCCATTGACACAAACACATTTTTTGTTGACGTTAACAACAATCGTGTTGGCATCGGAAGTAACACTCCAACAGTCACACTAGATGTTGCTGGTAGTAGTAATATTGCAAACATCTCGATTGCAGGAAATGCTATCAGTGCTGAAGGCAATTTAGATCTAAGTGGTAGTAATGTTAATCTTGGTGCCAACAGTGGTGTCATATTAACCGGAGGCACATCAGGACAAATACTTTCAACTGATGGATCAGGTTCATTAAGTTGGGTTGATAGTGCAAATGTAGATGCTCTTCTTGGAAATACCATACAAATTGGCACACCAACAGATGGTGATCTTACTGGTAATGTTGCATATGATGGATGGACTGCAAACACCGTTGTTACTGACGGATTAGATGATTTAAACCAAGTCAGTTTAAACATCGCAAATAACACATTTGTAGGACAAACAACCTTTACTGGTTCACCAACTGCAGGACCAAGTCCTCAAACAGTAAGTTTTACCGGAACATACATTGGTAATGCAAATGGATTTGAATGGGACTTTGGTGATGGTAATACTGCAACCACACAAAATCCTTCGCATACATATTCAAATGTTGGCGGTGGACAATTTAGTGTAACCTTTACTGCAAAAAACACAGACGGAACTTATGCAGGAAACATAGCGGCTGGTGCAAAAGGATCAGCAGATAGTTTTACAAGAACAAACTATATTGTATTATATACACCAACACCAGCACCAAGTTTTACAATTACTGATAGTACCATAGACAGTGGAACTGCCGCTGAGATTACTAATACGTCTACCAATGTTACTTCTAGTTACGAACTGGATTGGGGCGATGGAGCCGCAAA
>ERZ651776.5017-NODE-5017-length-11738-cov-4.863991_pt1 | contig 11738 bp, 12 predicted proteins | sample MGYA00514761_ERZ651776 | MGnify/ENA metagenome assembly ERZ651776 | reverse complement strand
ATATTATCTAACAGGGGGGTGTATAATTATATTAAAATGGCGTTAAAATAGCGTTCACATGTACCAGTGTGTGTGTTTATTGTATATGTTACATTTCTAAAGCTAAAAAAAGTTAACATCATGCCTAGATCACAACATTGTCCGCTCTGTTGCCGTGGCGGCGAGCGTAAAGCTCCTCCTGGATGGCAACCTCATTTCTCTCAAGTGCAACTTGGTTGATCCTCTGTGTGAGAGAGGCACCTAAAGCAATTATGTAACAGGGGTGATGGCCCACAGAGTTAAAAAGTAGCCTCCCGGTATATTTTGTTTGGGTGCGATTTGTTGAGTGGCAATACCCCAATTTGTGGTTGTTTTCTAATTTGTTTCTCTACAAGAAATCACTCTGGTTACCTTATCAATTACTTCCTTTCCTTCCAAAGGGGTGAAAACTCTACTAAAAATGTCTTGCAATGCAATCACTTGAAATTGCTTTGTCCACTATCACTGATCAAAACTTGTCTTTTGGGGGCGCCCCACTCTGTTCCTAATCGTTCGACTAGCGAGAGAGTCTCTAGAGAAGCTGCATCAGTCACGGCGCCGATCACTACGCACTTTTCGTCTAACCAAGCTGTTTCTGAAGTCGTGATGTAAAACTGTGGTAAGAGGAGGAGAGGAGGGGATGGTGAGGATGGATGGATGTGGACAGAAGAGAGAGGCATTGGTGTGGATTAAAATTCACATTCACGTTCACAATCGCAGTTGCAATCCAGAGACCCGCTCTCTCGTCACCGGGTGGTTATATCCACACCCCACTCGCGTTACGAACCTGGCTGCCATTACTGTTGGGGCCTAGATTGACAAGTCCAACGACTCCAGGGCCAGTGTGCCGGAGCAGAAAATTTTCATCGGGAAACTTTCCAGTTGCCGTCCCAAAAGCGCACTCCGAGTGCATCCCATCACCCCTGTGGAGATCCCCTCCTACAATATACTTATCCCTGACAATACGATGGAACCTGTTTCCTCGGTAGTGCAGCCGAACACCTGTCTTTTTTGATGTTCCCCTCTCACCAGTACAGAGTTGTCTAAAGTTTTCGCTGGGGAAGGTGGTTAGATGTCGACACAGACAGAGGAAAGCGTAATCACCATTGTCCAATCAATTCACAATTGTCAAGTAAATGTTGCTGGTTTATGCCTTCGCAAGTCAATCACATTATTGTCATCCGGGATTATTAGTCACATTCACACTCAAAGACTTACCTACCAATCGGGGCAATATCAGCCCTCAGCTCGATGTTGATTCTGCCCAACTCCCTTCCCCCTGCCACAACGTCAATGAACACCAAAGGATTCTCGCTCCTTTCTCGCCTGATGTTGCCGTCAGAGCCGGCAATGTCCTTGTTCTCTTCTGTTTTGGATGCTTTCAGCCGGGACATTAAGGAAGTGGAGGAGTCATTCGGCCTTTCGTTGATCGAAACATTCTTATCCCCGTCTGTAGAGGTGATGAGCCTTCTGGAGAACATAATATTTTGGTAATTTGGAGTTTTTGTTTACTCCTTTTCTTCTTTTTCCTTTTTCCCCTTTTTACTTTTTGCAGGAGTTGCCGATTTTGACCCAATTATATACTTTCTTGCGGCGGAAAAACAAGATATTAAGCAGGACACCCTCGACCTTCGAAAGGGACACTGCTTAGCACATCCTTTTAAACCCCCCTCGCCCCCCCTTCATCCACTCATCTGTTCCAACCCCTATCAATCTCGTCTCCAACTTCACCTCTATTCTGCCTTCCCATGAACTTTTCAGCCGTGACCACCACCCCATGGGAGCCGAGCAACAAGCCCCAGCACGAAAAATGGAACAGAATAAAGAAGAACAGCAGCAATATCCCAATGGTGATTGTTGAGCCTGATGATGTTGATATCCCATTGCCTTACAGGGGGAAGAAGTATGTCAAGGGAGAAGGGCGAGGGGGTAGAGAAGAAAAGGCGCGGAGGGCCGAAGTACTCAAAGCTGTGAAAGACCTGGAGCGGGAGAGGGCTTGTGACAGGAAACTAGATGGCTTTTGTTTGCTGGATGGGGGCGGACGGAGCGGGGGATTGCCGGAGGATATTCGACGAAGCGATGTGAGCGACCTCGGGTTAGGAAACGTCACAGTCGAAGACCTGCCATACTTTAGCAGACTGATTTACGTGGACGGGGGCAATAACCACCTACCTGTTGAGCCATTTGCACATCTTCCCAGGCTACAGGAACTTCGGTTGCACTGTAATGCTATTCGGCATTTGCCTGACATGGAGGCGGTAGTTCGTGAAGGGGGCTTTGGGATGCTCACCACTCTCGATCTAAGCTACAATGCCATTGGCGTAGACGGTGTGGAGCAGCTGTCTTTCATTCCAAATCTACAGAATTTGGATTTGACCTACAACACCCTTGAGATCTTGCCGACTCCATCGGTAATGGCCAACTTCTTCAACCTCAGAACTGTAAGTAATACTCCCGTTTATAATTGGCCGCTCTTCCCACACCCAGGCTCATTCTCACCCCTCCCCCCACCTATCCATCAAACTTTACACAAACACAGGTAAAGCTCGGGAACAACTCATTTGAATCTGATATGGTGTTGATTTCGCTATCGCAGTGCCCAAGACTCCGGGAAGTGGACCTGAGTTATAATTATTTGCAGAGGATTCCGAAAGAAGTAATCGAAGACAACTGTTTTGTGGGTCTCGAGACGCTGAATTTAGCCTATAATTATGTGGCTGAAGAGGAGGAACTTCTTCCGGCAGTTTTGATCGAGAAGTTAACAAGGCTAATAGTGTATGGAAACCCGTTGTGTGGATTTAGGGGCGAGGATCCCAGCGAGCAATGTGTCAGGAGGGTTATAGAGGCGTCGATAGAGGCGAGAGATGGGTGGGGGGATCATGACCTGACTGTCATCACGGTGAAACCGGGAAAGGAGGTGAAACCCGGAAAGGACGGCAAAGGAGTGAGGGGAAACTTGTACAAGGATCTTCACTTGAGTCAAGTGATCGAAGAAAACATTCCCACAGCCTCGCAGTTCAGAATGGCTGGCAATAAACAACTGGATGTATTAAATGTGGCGGGCGATCAGATTGAGCACAACTACAGTAAACAATTCGAAGAAAAAGACGATTACATGGGAGGGAATACGTTCATGACTAACATCGACATCGAAGACCAGCACGATGAAAAGTTTGAAGTCGAGGATGGTTTCTTCGACAAGACAGGAGGTCTTGTGGTACCCAGCAGCTTGCTACAAACCAGCTTTAACAGGAACAACAATAACACGGATAACAGCAAGCTACACGCTGCAATTAATGCACTTCGTCATGCGCTTAAAGGCGCAGATGACAGGGGCGATACATTGAAGATCAACGACCCGAGAACAGGAATCAACAGGCCAAATGCAGCTTATTTGTCCAGAGCTCTTCCCAAGAGGAGAAACCTTGATGCTGACGCTGACGACAAGGAGCACAAGGAGCTGAGAGCAACCACACCGGGCATAAAAAATGCAAAGAAGAATGCCAAGCAGAAGGGGAAGGCCGCGTTGCATCAGCTGGAAGATATGCTGGACAACATGAACGATAGAATGGAAGACATCGAGAGGGCAAACGGTGATGGACGGGCTCGGACGGCAGGAATCGCATCGAGGAGTGGAGACAGGGCCATTGGGGAATTGGTGACCATGGTCAACACCGTGGTCGACAAGTTGTCGTGATTACTGCTGAATGGTATATTGTCTAAAGGTTGTAAAAAAAGAGTTTGCTAGCTATCTGTGCTTGTATGTTGGTGTCATGTGCACATACCTGCTCCCGTCATGTAAAATTTTCTAATCTAATAGTAATTACGTACCCAGAATCTGCTTCTCAATATCAAAGGCATCTGTGTAGTAAGTAAAGTGGGAGGTTAGTTCCATTCCTAATACCGTGGCTTGCTCTTTGCGGCATGGTCCTCTCACCTTGGACGGTCCCATCCCTAGTACAGTACAATTTTTTGAGTCCTTGGCAGCCAAGTGTAAAGGAGAGGAACCCCCCCATGCATCCAAGAGCAGGACCAGCCTTACCGCACTCTTCATGTACTCCCAGCTTGATGTCATTCATGCCAAGGTGTGTTAGGCCGACATTTACGCCATCAAAGTGCTTTACAAAGTCGTCAAAGTGCATCCAAAAACAACCGTCATCTTCAGCTCCAACACCACCGACCATCAATTTGATTTCAGTGGTCACGACCGGGTGTTTTTTCCACTCCTCACTGTCATCTCCCCAAGCCCCTTCCCACTCAAACGTTCCCCAAGGATTCCGGAGACGAAGCAGCTTGATATCTCTATTGACCTTGGACTTGTACGCGCTGATGATAGTATACGCATGTCCTGGCACAATCCCAGAGTCATTATTACCACGCCCTTCAGTACGAGTCTTGTCTTCACCATGGCTGCTGGCAGAGAGCATGCAACCTTGACTGTCATAGCTTGCCAGCAGGTCGAAAAATTGGTCTGGGCTGAACATCACGGGCGGGGACTTTGAGCGCATTAAGCATCGCCGCTTATTCTTCTCCGTGGGCTCGCAGACTAACTCAGTCCTCTCCCAATTGTTATCGTCCTGGAGGTCGTACATAAGAACTGCGTTGCCCGTAAGAGTTTGGAGTGCCCACGCAACTAGACCACCCTCGATCCCTGCATAGCTGCCACAGAATTTGGCCACCGCCTTCTCCACCAGGAGCACCCACAACTCATCACCATTTGGACTCGCAAAGACGGGCTTCTTCGTTGATACATCGCATGGAATGAGGTCATCCACATGAATGGTGACCCAACGACTGTTCTCAATATCGTATAACTTAAGGGAATACCTTCCGCGGGGATTGTACTCGCGCTGGACGAAAATATTCTCTATCGTTCCAGGGAATTCAGTCAGGCATGCCAGTGCAGACATCAACCAGCAGTCACCGAGAGCTCCCTGGCAGATATCGGCAGCTTCAACACCCTCGTCGAACAGATGCGGGTGCCCGTCTTTCTCTGTGTCGGCACGGAGCTCCTTTCCACGGATCCAAACTATCTCAGTGCTTGACTCTATGTCGCCTATGCTTTCATCACTGGCAGGGAAGGCCTTGTCCTTAAATATCCAACACTCACAAGTGCAGATCATGCACGCAAGCCAACAAGCACAACGGCTGAAATAAACCGAGAGGCAAGGGTAGACATAGATTCGAGTTGCATGGATCATCAATACCCAAGGGGTCAAGAGCATATTGCAGAGGAAGAGGAAGACGTACATTCCACCATCTTTTCCTTTCGTCTCAAAGAGGAGAGATTCAGAGTCGCAGCCAAGCAACTCAATCATGTTTTTGGTTTCAAAAAGTTTGGCCAGCTGTAACCTGTTTGAGCAGCGTCAGTATGAACCACAAAATTTTGAATTGTTTGTGTTGTGTGTTCAAACTTGTAACTTTTAAAATAGTAAGAAAAACGGGGGGGGCCGCCGGCCGGAAGAAGAAAAGACCCAACTGATTAAATAAAATCTCTCCAGAAAGATGGGCCGAAAACGCGTGGTCTTCTGCCATGGTCTCGAATCTGGTCCCAACGGCTCAAAAGCACGCTACCTCAGGCGCCACTTTCCGTCCACCATAGTTCCCGACTTGAATATGTCTGCATTCAGTTTAGCCAAGCGAAATTCCTTTGTAAGGAATAATTTCGACTTTCGAGCGAGCCTTCTAGGGTGTGCTAAAATTGCGCTAGCTGCCATTGAGCAGCAGATGGATCCCGATGACGACGTCATCTTAGTGGGTTCCTCGTGGGGGGGGCTCGTCGCCCTTTCTCTCATTACTGATCATGGCTTCAAACCTTATAAGGCCGTGCTGATATCGCCAGCGTTGTCGATCCATGGAATTGCTGCAAGATTTTTCCCCGACTTTATGCCATCCTATTTGCCTACAGAAACGTCTATCGTACTGATTCACGGGACAGCGGATGACACGGTTAACTTCTACTCCAGCCAACAGCTCGCTGCTAAGTTCCCCAAACAAATAACATTCGAGGTGGCCGAAAACGGCGACCATCGGCTCAACAACTACCTCATAAATCCGAGTAAAGGATTTCCCGAAGGCAGACTTTTAGAAATTCTGAAAAGAACTTGCCATGCAGAGCAAGCCCATCAAAATGGCCGTGTAGAGGTATCTTTCACTGGCGCTAACTTAGCGGACTTTACCAACTTTCACGGGATGCTGATCGCGCCTTCTCGCGCGAAGTTGTGCATCGATCAGTTCTCTGGCGGCAAGGTCCTGTTTATGCCGAGCACGACAAAAAACTACAAGAAGTTCCTTTTCAGGGGGAGCGCCATTACCTCATTTTCATACTATCTCATGACGCTCTACTCGTTCACGATGCTTTCTAGTTTGCTTTCCTGCACGCAATTTCTGGCTGCGGAAGAAAACTTAGACGGCGGGCTGGAGTTGAAGAAAGCTGGAGACTTACCTCCCGACGTTCTCCCCTTTCTCGGCCAGAATGTCGCCGTCGTGCGCTACTTCTCTTACAACTTCCGCGTCCCTGCACTCAGGGTCAAGATGTGGCACGTGCACAACAGGAATAATGGCGTAGTCCACCTCGTCGAAATCTTCGACTTGGGAATTATCTCGCCGCTTACTGCTAGTATTGGGATTCTGCTGGCAACCATATTGATATTTTGAGCTATGAGCGGCATTATGAAAGCGGCAAGGGCCGCTTAATAGAGTTCAATTAGTTGTGAGAGGAAATAACAATCTTCTAGGTCCCTATGTTCAAACTATGGGGCCAAAAGGCACTGGCTAAAAGGCACTGAGAGCTATGAGCGGCATTATGAAAGCGGCAAGGGCCGCTTAATAGAGTTCAATTAGTTGTGAGAGGGGGGTAGAGTTTAAAACTGTACTATCGCCCTTCCTCAGCGCGGCAAAAATTGCTCCACCACAGGGAATCGAAACCTGGGCAGCCGTGTGACAGGCGGCGATGTTACAACTACACCATGACGGATACTCAACACTCAAGTGAGTCCAAATTTTCCAGGTTGAGATACCGGTGCACCGAAAATATAGATTCTCGTTACATCAAATTTTGAAGCCATTGTAATGTGTGGACAGTGATGCTGATTAAAAGAAATTTGAGGCAGATGGGGGGGGGGAGAGAGGAGGGGAGCGGTGGTAGCCTAAAGACAGTAAAGTAAAAAAAGGGTAATTTAAAGTTAAAAAGTCTTCTTTTCCTATCCAATAGCTATATTTCACACTTCAATACGTACCACTACGACGAGCAAAAGCGGATTAGCCATTCGTCGCGAAACAGTTCTCTTGGAAGTAAGAGCACCTGATAAAGCAAAAGCGACAAGACTCACCTGCTGAAACACACCTTCCTTCGGAAAAGCGTAGCCCGTAGCTTGCACACGATAATTTTTTGTCCCGAAGAATTCGTCAACTGCATCCCTCACGCCGAAAGTGTAGCCAGCCTGCGGCACAAACCCGTTGAAGTAGTCGTCGCCAGCAAATACGCCTCCCTGAAAAACAAAAACATTCATCCGAAAAATTAAAAAGAAATAGGTCAATTGATGCGCAAGAGAATGTTGTAATTTGTAGTTCTGGTGACTCAACTCTGGTTGGCTCTCACCTTCTTCAGTTTTGGCCACCAATGCTTCAGATCTTCCATAACGTCTTTGTACATGTGTCCGGCGTCAAGGTAGATGAAATCCAGGGAACCGTCCTCCACATGAGTCGATGCTTCATTCGTCGTCATCTTGAAAACATGGTAGAGGCTCGGGTCGTACCCAGCGAGGTTCTTCACTGTCTCGGCAAAATTGTCCTCTCCGTCTACAGAAGTGTACGCATCCACGGGGCCCCATAAATCCACCATCAAAAGCTTACTCTGCGGTCCATTGTCCAAAAACTTGACAGACTGCTTTCCCTGACATACCCCAAGCTCAACCCACGTTCCTGTAAGCTGCAAATCCTTGCCGAGCTGAAAAAAGTCATCAAAAGACAGTATTTGGCGGAGCATATCGCCAGAATCCCCACGGCGTGACCTCTACAAAGGGGGGAAGGCGGCGGGTCAGACACAATGATACAATAGGCGGGAAATCACATTTGCGATGGAATAGCTGCTCACCTCATGAATAGACTGCTGTGCAACTTGGAAGCTATTCGTCGCCTCCACGGGGATCTGATAGTTCAAACACGCGGTACGCCTTCGGTTCTCTCGCGCCTCCACCGCGTCTCTTACCATGACAGGAGGCACTCCCAACGACGATACCTCTTCCTGGGCTTGTTCTGACGTTGATATGCTCAACTCAAGAACGCCCAGTGTTTGCACTTTCGTCTCCACATCCTCCCAGAAGAAGGGCAACTTAAACTGAGCATCGCCATCTTCTATAGCGAGAGATGACATGTAAATGGAGAGGAAGACGATTATTTTCAGCATCATACTTATAGAATGTGCTGTTTTTAAGTCGTCTGGGGTGGGGAAAAAAAAACCAACTAAAAATTCCCTAAATTAACAATTCAGTGAGAGATTGATCATGAAAATCTTCACGGTCGGAGTTTATATGGTAAAATTGAGGCGTTGTCAAGTTATAGTGATGAAAGAGTTCATTTGAGTCGACTAGGGATTGAATGAGAATGAGGCTTTTCTCAGCAAGGAAAAATTGCAAGGACTAAAGTCTTTTCTAGCCCAACACCACCATCGCAAATGGAGCGCAACCAAGAAAGCCCCGTTAATCCGGGAACAAAAGCCCCCTTTAACCGGGACAAAAGCCCCCTTTATCCGGGAGCACAAAAGCATACCTGTTCATCCGGGTGTATCCGTCATGGTGTAGTGGTAACATCGCCGCCTGTCACGCGGCTGCCCAGGGTTCGATTCCCTGTGGTGGAGCTCAAAGCAAATTTTTTTTTGCCAATGCCATTAAAGGCAAGCGAGAAAGGCAAGCGAAACACCTTCACTTTCACTATCCTATTTGTGGGGATACAGTGCAGAGGGGAATGAAGGCCGGCGTTTTTTTTTGCGTCCCGTGGGTGTGGTCTGATATTCATCATTGACAGGAAGTTTTGGGACCAATATAATGCGTGTTATAATTCAAAGTCCGACACGCCCACCTCGCTCAAATGCTGCCACGAAAAAACTGCTATCCATTTGTCAAAATTATCACTTGTTACTCGTCTCCCCTCGTCTCTCTCAACTCTCCAGCCAGCTACCAAACTCCCAACATTCCCAAGCCCCCCCCGACGCTGACTGGAGCGTAATTGTCATGCGGCTTTGCTATGTTGTTCGCGAAAGAGGAAGACAAGGACTCAAGCTTGTTCGTGAGGGCGCGCATTGCTTGTAGGTTTTCGTTTTCTGCAGTACTGTTGTCGTCCTCGTTCTTGTTTTCAATGACAAGCTCGCCCTTGACTTGGTCGATCTTTCCGTTGATCTTACCCTCAAGGATTAGCGAAACAAGGAGATTCTCGACCTGCTGGACTTCAACTCCATTAAGCTCGCGTCCCAGAAATTTGAGACTGCAACGTGTGTAGGGAATAATGACCTTAAGCAGCACCTGAGTGCGAATCGACCTAAGTAGGTCATCGACGTGGCTCTTAATGAAAGGGTCACCTAGCAAGACTAAACCTTCTCTCCTCTTGAGGATGCTGTTGGTCACCAACGGAAGCAAAGAGGGCACCAAATCAAGTGGATGAGTCAGTTAGTTGGTTGTCAGTAGACAATTAATGACATTCAACACTAATACCGAACCGAAGCGAAACTCCAAAACTTGGTTGCTTACCTCTCAAACTTCTTGATCTCATTGTTCTGGAAGGCAGCTACAAGGTTGGTCATCACTTTGATCTCTGGGTCATCCTTATAGGGGCGAGCCTCCTGGGAGTCGAACGGGCTGATCTCGGAGGCGCAAAGCATTGTCGCGAGGACAGTGTACTTCAAAGCGCGGAGGCGGTTCATGTCACCAGCTTCATCAAAAGACTTGAAAGCACAGAAGAAAGCGGTGTTGGCTTCTTCAAACTCGCGGTCACTCATGTGCATCTTTCCCCCGCACTCGTAAATCAATGCGAGCGTCTTCGGGTGCGGGACGTTGTCTTTCACGGCCATTGCCTTGTTGTAAAGCTCTTTCAGCTTTTTGTTGTCGCGCCTTTGGCTGTACAGCTGTATCTGCAAACAATATATTTCCAACATATGAGCCCCCTGTTTCCCAGCAGGGGCCGCCAGTAGCTGTTGTTGTCGTTGTTTTTGTTGTTATGTTAGCATTTTTTGATACCGTCTTGTAAAGGAATACGCAAAAGCAAGCACATACCTCGGAAATAGTCGTCTCGAGCTTGTCGAGGGCGCTCATGTCGAGCAGCAGCTGCCCCAACTTCAGGTTTGTTTTGAACCAGAGGCGCTCATTGGCAGTCCCGCCTCCCGCCTTGAACACTTTCAGGGTCTCGGAATAGATCTTGTGCAGAGTACCATTGTCACCGGTCGTGCTCTCCCTCTCGAGAATGGATTTGATGCCCTTCTCACTGACATTCTGTGTAACAGCGCCTTCCACGATGTATCCCAAGAGCTTGACGTACTCTTTGATCATTTCTGTCTTCTTTTCCATCCTCGAGTATAGCTTGATGAGTTGCTTCAGACTCTTGAAACCCCAGGCAGTTTTGTTATCCTCTTCGTTGCTGACGATTTCGAGGAACAAATCTGCTGCCTCCTCTAGTTTCCCATCGTCACGCACCATCTTGGCATTGTAATATGAATTCTCAGTGGAGGCGGCCTGTTCATCAGCTTCTTCCTCTTCATCAGAGTATTCCTCTTCGTCAGAAGAGGATTCCATAGCCTGCTGCTGGATTTGTTGCTGCTGCTGCTGCTGCTGCGACGAATCGGAAGTCGAATCGAGGGGTTGGTCAACGGATGTCGACGGAGGGGGGGGGAGGGAGTAGTCCACGGCGCCGGTGCCGGAAACGGAACCGTGCTGCTGCTGGTCACGGTCGTCGTAGTCAAACGCTCCGTCGTCCCCCCCCATCATAATCTCATCATCGGCCCCCATAAAATTCCCAGCATCATCCGCGTCGTTGTTCCTGGCGACGCTCACGACGTCACTGGGTACGTACGTCCTGCTCCCCCCTCCCCTCCTGCCGGTTGGCCGGGCGTTCCCGCGCCGGACCAGGGAACGGGGACCGCTCCCTCGGGACGCCGTGCGGGAACGGGGGACAGAGGAGGAGGAGGGGACTGAGGATACGGAGGAGCGGACGCCCATTGAGGCGGCAAAGTCGAGCTCGGAGGTGCCCTCGGCAAGGAGGGTGGAGAGGGAGGCGGCGGTTCGGGATTCCTGTGTGGGGAGAGTTTTTTTTAGTTTTTTTTTAATTTTTTGAAGAGGAAGAGGAAGAGGAAGAGGAAGAGGAGGCATTTTGTGTTAATTGGTTGAGAAAGAGAAAGAGAAAGAGAAAGGCAATCATAATGTTGCCAAGACAATCAGTCGCAAGACAATCGGTCGCAAAGGTTCTCCTCCTTCTCCTCCTTCTCCTCCTTCTCACCTTTGACTTCCCCTTCATCTTGGCCTTCTCCTCAGATTTGGAATTCGATTTTGATTTCGATTTTGATTTTGATTTCCCCCCAGCAGCGGCATCCACTTCCCCCCCCTTCTTAACAAAGTTCCACATGGTGCCCCCTGCCGCCCCCTCCCCCTCCTCCTCCTCCTCCATCGCCGCCCTGTTCAACTTCCTCGCCCTCTTCAGCGTCTTCTCATCGAGACTCGCCTCCCCCGTCCTCTTCT
>ERZ651776.5016-NODE-5016-length-11739-cov-10.983451_pt1 | contig 11739 bp, 13 predicted proteins | sample MGYA00514761_ERZ651776 | MGnify/ENA metagenome assembly ERZ651776 | reverse complement strand
TCTTAAAATCTTCTTTAGCATACTTTTCTCTTAAAAATTCTGGCGAATAAATTACATTCTTTGAATACTTATCAATTTGATTAGGTAGTATGGTAGACTTAATTAAAATTTTCATATCACCTAGACCATACACAACCTTTTTTATAATACTATCATCTGGTTTACCATTTTCAGTAGGTGTAGGTAAACAAATAATGGCACCGTCAGCATTTAAGTAATCTTTTATTTTATTATCATTCAATCTAGGGTCTATGCGTACAACTTTAATATCATGTTCTTCTAAACAATCTGCAATCGTACCACCTACAAAACCACAACCTATAACTAAAATCATGTTTGTAACCTTGTTGCTGTATTGTAGGCAGTACCATCTTTAAATTCTTCACTTGTAAATTGTACAGATAATAAACTATCTACCCATTGATTAATTAAATCATCATCTGGATAATGTGGACTTTCTATGTTTTCATACATACACTCAGATACTTCTTTTGATGCTGATACTTCATCACAGAAACTAGGTACACCATTAAGTATTGCTTCTATAGCTGCTGTTGATTGATGAGTTACTATTGCATGACAGTTTTCTAATTGTTTTAAAAGTGATGTTTTAGTATCTTTCTTTCTTACAATAATATTTCTATCTGTATATTTTTGTAGTTCAGTTATTTGTGTATCAATCCACAAATGTTCATCTCCTAAATGATACAATCTACATATTGCTTTAGTTGGCGGACATAATAAGATGTGTTCACCATTTTTATGAAAAGGTTTTCTATCTATCTTACCAAACTTTTTAATTCTTTGTTTGTCTTCTTTTTCTAACTCTACAATATAATTTAATTGCATCTGTGACCTAATTAATCTATATAATATGCCATTAGGACCAGGTTTATAATCTCTTGTTGCACCAAAGTAAGCATGGTCCATATAATAAAAGGGGTGTAATCTTTTCTGACATTCCCAAATTATTTGTTCGGTGCCTCTAAGTGTACCAACAACTGCAACTGGATTTTTAGTCCACTTTTTCATATCAAAAGTAGGCCATTCACCTACTTCAAATGGTTTTATGCCTGTCTTACTATTTGTGTGTACAGTATCACAAAACGCTCTTATGAATTCATCTTTTCCTGTGCTGGTACAAAATCCTTCTATCATATCTGTTGTTCTTTGTAATATTCAAACCATTCATCAGCATAATCTACATCTTTATAATCATCAAACCAAGGTCCACCCTCTGTAAAATGAACATTACTTGCATCTGATTTATATTCATATTCACCTACTAACCAGTTCCAATGCAATGGCAATCCACCAATTAAATCATCACTCTCTAACCATTTAAATTGATGAAGTTCTAATCCACTAGCTTTGTTAATATAATCTGGTGTTAATGATGTACACTTCTTACAATTCATTAACATAAAACTAGACCAGTTCTTTTTAGGATATGCCGTTTGAGTTTGGCCTAAAAACTTTGTTTTTTCTTTAGGCACATAATCATGTTTACAAACTTGAATAGCTTTACTGTCATCTCTCATTCGCCATAATTCAGCAATATCTTCAAACATTAACATATCACAATCCATAAACAATGCCCAACCAGAATAGTCCATAAGTTTAGGTACAATAAATCTACTAAAAGAAAACTCAGTTGATTCTATCTTACTTCGTTCTCTACTAAATTCATATTTAATATTAGGTTGATAAAGTGGTGTTATTCTAATTGGTCTTGTTGCGTTCCTTAAAATACTTTGTGATAAAACATGGTACGCAATCTTTTCGTTTCTATCGTATCCTATAAAAATATTAATCATTTAATTTCTCTTGTATATCTTGTTTAACTAAAAAAGCAAACATATCAGCGTCCTTATGTTTTACTTTAAAATCATATTTAGTTGGTTTTTCAAACATCTTGTTTGTATCTTCAAATCTACCTTCAGTTATTGTATCCATCCATATTATATAGTCAGCATTAAAATCTGACCTTGTTTGTTCTGTAGGACAGATAAAATCAGCCACTACATTTCTACCCTCATCTATTGCCTTTTGAGCTAATGTCTTCATTCTATCAGCTTGTCTAATTCTACCCTCTGATGAGAAATCCCAATCGTCTGCTTCTTTTCTAACTTTATCTGCGTTAAGCCATACGGCATTATAAAAAGGTATTAGTTTTTTTGCTAGTGTTGTCTTCCCACTACCAGGTAATCCCATAATCAATATTTTTTTCTTAACCATTTGTTTGATTTACCCATTCTGGACTATTGTTCTTATATTTTCTTTTACCTTTTTTGTGATCTATATAAGGATTAATTTCTTTATCTCTAGCTATGATATGACCACCATGTCCATCATTCTTATCTCGTTCTTTAACAGGAACAAGTTTTCTAGTATTATCAAATGCGTGGCAATCTGTTTTATTAGGTAGATTGTATATTGTGTCTTTTGTATAATGACTTAAATATGTATCAAAGAATTTTTTACTAATATCAAGTGTAGAATTAAAACCAATAACACCACATTCTGTGTAGTGACTTCTACCATAAAATGTAGTAAATGTATCACCTGGAATAAAAGTATCCATAAAGTTATTTGGTATCTCTTTCATAAAGATATTGTCTGCATCTAACCACATAAACTTTTTACCTAATTTACTTGCGTGGTATTGTGCGAATACTTTATGAGAAAATCTAACAGCGTTTTGTAAGAAGTCACTATCGTCTGTCCATATCTTATCTTTGTGTCTTTCTTTAAACGCAACTAACTCTGGCATCTCTTTTAGTATATTTACATAAGTTATTCCAGCGTAATTAGGATATTGATAATCTTCTTCCACATAACAAATCATTTTAATTGTTTGTTTTGTTTCAGCATATGTTTGTAAAAACTTGTGTGCGTAATCATCATACAATCTTTTGTTAAATGTAGTGATGAAGAATTTATCTTCGTCTGTCCAGATTAACTTTTCCATCTTCTCAAATCTTCAGTTATCATATCTTTTACCATACTCTCTAATGTATGTTTAGGTCTCCACATTAACTTATGTCTTGCCTTTGTATTATCACCAACAAGTAAATCTACTTCTGCTGGTCTAAAGAATTTAGGATTTGTTTTGATTATATGTTTACGAGTATGTGAATCTATAACTTCATGTCCATGAAATTCATAAGCTAGATTTAATTCATCTAAACATAATGTAATAAAATCTCTAATCGTTACTGTTCTACCAGTAGCAATTACATAATCATCTGGTTCGTCTTGTTGTAACATTAACCACATTGCTTCAACATAATCTTCAGCGTGACCCCAATCTCTAAATGTTTCTATATTACCTAATTCTAATACTTTACCTGACTTTGTATATTCTACTAAACCTTTTGTAATTTTTCTTGTAACAAATTCTTCACCTCTCATTGGACTTTCGTGGTTAAACAAAATACCACTACAAGCAAATAGATTATAACTCTCTCTATAATTAACTGTCATATAATGAGAATAACATTTAGCAACACCATATGGACTTCTAGGATAAAATCTTGTTGTTTCTGTTTGTGGAGTTTCTTGTACCTTACCAAACATCTCTGATGTTGAGGCTTGATAAAATTTGACCTTTGGATATTTGTTTCTGATTACTTCTAATATGTTTAGAACACCTAACGCATTTGCTATTGTAGTTACTTGTGGTTGTTCAAATGATAATCCAACAAATGATTGCGCCGCCAAATTATAAAACTCATCTGGTTGTACTTTGTCAATAGTCTTTTCTATATTGTAGGGTTCTCCTAAATCAAAGTCAACAAATTCTATTTGATCTGTTATCCCTAGTTCATCTAAACGCCAGTGTTTAAGGCCTGTATTACGCCTCTGAGCGCCGTACACCTTGTATCCTTTTGATAGTAATAGTTTCGCTAGATAACTTCCGTCTTGTCCAGTAATTCCTGTTATAATTGCTTTTTTCATATTCTTTTCCAACAAGTCATAACTCTAACTCGTTCTAACTCCTTTTCATCTTGTACATCAACAACTTCAATGTGTGTATACCCAAGCATCTTGGCATACGTTAGTCTTTTATTTCCATATCTTAATTGACCTTTAAATAATATTAATGGCCAATTCATAGTTTCACCCATACTAATATATAGTTTAATAAAACCTGGTCCATCTATGGCACAATGACCAAAGTCTAATTTTTCTAAATCAGCAACTAATGTTTCACAACCTTCTACTTTATTTTTCGCTCTTAGAATTTTCATAACCAACCTTTGCTATATAATAACTATCTATAATATCTGTAACTGGATTGTTTAATTTCCCCATATCAAATAGTTTTATCAAATCTTGTTTTGTATGTTCTTTAAAAGCATCATACATAAATTGTTTATCTGCGTTTCCTTTACCTGACGCATATTTTTTAACAACACTAGGTACAACTGTGTCATATAATAATGTTGGTGAGAGTTGTAATCTATATTTAAGAATACCACAGTTCTCTGCGATTTGAAATACAGCTTGACCTTTTGAGCCAAACGAGTAACCTTCAATATAAATTTGTGCTGTTTCTTTTTTGTGTTTGTGAATAATATCCAAGGCCCAACTAGAAATGTTGGAAAATCTTTCAATCGGAGTTGTATATTCTTTGTGTTCATAACCAAATACATTTTTACCAAATTGTCCAATGTGTTTCTTTTTACTCGTTAAAAAGTGAAAAGTACACTTGTCAAAATCAAAGTTATCATCTGCTATACAAATAGCAGGACTATTCAAACTATAATCAATCCCAACTATCGTCTTCGGATTCGTTTGTCCAGATTGTATCTTCGCCTTCATTTGCTTCAACTTCCTCAACTTCATGTCCACAGAATGGACAAGTCAATGGCTCAAGGTCTTGTACCTCAATATCCCATTGTACCATATATTTAGTCTCGCAGCTAGAGCAGGTCTTTTCTCGTTTTTCAATCATTATAGTTTAAATTTTTTAAATTGATCTTTTTTTACGTCTTGTTTTATTCCACCAATGACATAACTTTCTATTTCAGTTTCTTGTGGAGCATTCTGGGTACCTCTACTGTTTAACCAATGATCTGTCCATGGTAATGGGTTAGACTTTTGATCGTACACAGGAGTTAATCCAATCGCTTTCATTCTTCTGTTAGCGGTATACTCTACAAACTGGTGTAATAATTTTTCTGATAATCCGATCATAGAACCTTTTGAGAATAGATAAGTTGCCCATCGTTTTTCTTGGCCAACTGCGTCATCATACATTTGATACGTTTCTTTTTCAGTATCTTTAATAACTTTGTCCATTATCTTGTCTCGTTCTATATCTCTATAATTGTTTATAATTCTTTGTGAAACTGCTAGATGTTGACTTTCGTCTCTAGCGATAAAAGAAATAATCTTTGCTGATCCTTCTAATAATTTAAGTTCACCAAAAGCGAAACTACAAGCAAACGATACATAAAATCTTAATCCTTCTAATATGTTTACTGTAATCAAAGCTTTCCATAATTTTTTCTTTAGTTCATACTCATCAACTTTACTCTTATCTAAATGCCATTTGTGACCTGTAAGTATTAAATCATCATAACATTCAGTAACTGCTTTAGCTCTTTTCTCTATCTTCTCGTCTTTAATAATAGTATCAAATACTTCACTAGGGTCAGAGTACAAGTTTTTAATAATGTATGTATAAGACCTACTATGGATTGTTTCCATAAAGTCCCATGTTACTATACAACCTTCTAGTTCTGGTAAAGAACAAAATGGTAAAAATGCTAAACATGGACCACGACCTTGTACACTATCCAACATTGTTTGATACTTTAAGTTAGAAGTGAATATGTCTTTTTGTTCTGGTCTTAATTCTTGGTAATCGTTTCTATCTTTTTGTAAAGACACTTCTTCAGGTCTCCAAAAATAACCAAGTTGTTGTTGAGTTAGCTTATCAAAGATAGGATACTTCATTGAGTCATATCTTTGTACAGCCAGGTCCTCTCCAAAGAACATTGGTTGCTTTAAAAAGTTGATACTTTTCCCTTTATTAAAAACTGATTTTCCCATAGCGTTTTATTTATACTTTCTTAAATTGTACAAGAATCACAGTTCTCTGGATCCTCATCTTCGTTAGTTAGTCCTTCTGGTACATTATCTACAAACCCAATAGGGTGGGCTGGTTCGTCAATATCTTTCTTAGCGTCATATGTATTTTGATAATAAGAAGTCTTCCAACCTAATTTATATGTCGTTAATAAGTCTTGTGCCATTGCTGACAATGGTACTTGGTTTTCGTCAAAGTGATCTGGATTGTACGACCAGTTACCACTTATTGCTTGGTCAAAATACTTCTGCATTACAGCCACTACATTGATATAACCTTCATTTGATTTCATATCCCATAGTAAAGTATATTTACCTTTTAATTTTTTGTAGTCAGGTACCACTTGTTTCAATGGACCTTTCTTACTTTTTTTAACACTTAAATAATCTCTAGGTGGTTCAATACCGTTAGTAGCATTAGAAACCACACTAGAAGATTCTGATGGCATTTGAGCAGAGAGTGTGCTATGTCTAAGTCCGTGCTCTTTAATTTCTTTCCTAATCCACTCCCAATCATAAGATAGATTTCTGGTTACAACCTCGTCTACCTCCTTCTTGTAAGTGTCTATTGGTAAGATACCATCAGAATATTTTGTTCTATTAAAGTATTCACAAGGACCTTTTTCTTTTGCTAGATCATTACTTGCCTTTAATAGATAAAATTGAAACGCCTCTGTTAATTTATCAACTTGACGCCAACCTAATTTTTGTTCGTAAGAATATCCTTGTTTTGCTAGATAATGGGCAAGACCAATATAACCTATACCTAAACTTCTTCTAGCCTTTGTAGATATTTCTGCTGCCATTACTGGATACTTTTGATGATCTATTATTTCGTCTAAACTTCTAACAGCTAGATCGCATAGTTCTTCTAGTTCATCTAGTTCCTCTATCTTTCCAACATTGATAGCTGATAGAATACAAAGGGCAATCTCACCTTCGCCATCTATATGTTGGATTGGATCAGTAGGAAGTGTGATCTCTTGGCATAAATTTGACATTCTAATAATATCTTTAAATGATGAGTGAGAGTTACAGTGATCTATATTCATTATATAAATTCTACCTGTTTCTGCTCTTTCTTTTAGAATAGCAAAAAATAATTCTTGCGCACTTACTTTCTTTTTCTTAATACTAATTTTTCTTTCTGCTTTTAAGTACAGATCATCAAACTCTGGTGTACCCCAAGCTTCATATAGCTCTGGTACTTCATGTGGTGAGAATAAAGTTATTTCTTCTTCTTGTATAAATCTTTCATAAAATATTTTTGATATTTGTATTGAGTAATCTAATTTTCTAACTCTATTATCTTCACTACCTTTGTTGTTCTTTAAAACAATAATGTCTTCTATCTCTTGGTGCCAAATAGGGAAGTGAACAGTAGCCGAACCGCCCCTAACTCCGTTTTGAGTGCAGCACTTAACTGTTGCCTCAAACTTTTTAAGGAAAGGAATAACACCGGTGTGTTGTACTTCACCTCCTCGTATCCTCGCATTGATGCCTCGTATTCTACCAGCATTAATACCAATTCCAGCCCTTTGCGCAACGTAACGTCCAATAGCCATATCACTAGAAAAAATGCTAGGTAAAGTGTCATCAGTATCAACCAGAACACAACTTGCATACTGTTTGAGAGGAGTTCTAACACCCGCCATAACTGGCGTAGGAATATTAATTTTAAATTGTGAAATTGCGTCATAATATTTTTTAACATAAGTCATTCTCTTTTCTTTTGGATAATCAGCAAACATTGTGGCACTGATTAACATATACATAAATTGCGGAGTTTCAAATACATCACCACTTGATCTATCTTGTACTAAATATTTGTCTATTACTTGTCTTAACCCAGCATATGTGAAAGTATAATCTCTTTCGTGGGTAATCCAATTTTCCATTCTATCAAAATCTTTTCTTTGATACTTTTCTAAAATTTGTTTATCGTAAACACCTTTATCTACAGCTGTCTTAACATGGTCAAATATATGTGGATGGTCCCAAAGTCTTCCAATGACTTGTTTTCTCAGTCCGTAAAGTAATAATCTTGCCGCAACATATTGATAGTTAGGATTATCTAAAGAAATTAAATCTGCTGCTGATTTGATAAGGATATGTTGAATATCGTCTGTTGTAATGCCATCAGTAAATTGAAGGCCACTAGTCATTTCTACTTGGGAAGATGATACACCACTTATATCTTCACATGCATACTCAACCATTTCATGTATCTTTTCAATGTTTAATGGTTCTTTACCACGACCATTTCTTTTTACAACATTTATTGTTTCAACCATTTGTATCCCCCTATACCTTTTTATATTCGTTTAATTTTGTTAATGCAGAAAGTTTTGAGTAAGTGTTTCTATTTAGAATATCATAAACTTCGGTCTTTGTCAACCCTGCCATAATCATATCGTTAATGTCTTTATGTCGCATATCTTCTGGCCACACTACCAAGTTGTAATCTTTCTCAACCACATCATACATACGTTTTACTATTTCTTTATTTCTTGGTTCGTTGTCAAATATATATGTGACTTCTTCATTTTTAATTTTGTTTTTTAGTATTAAATCTGCGCCAGCAGCAGCCAAACAATTATCAACAAATAAACTATCAATCGGACCTTCTGTGATATAAACCTGTCGTTGAAAATTAATTCTTTCCAGACCATAAACTTTTTGTTTGTTTTCATCTAGTTTTACCGTAAGATACTTTGGTTGTTCATTTCCAAAAGCACGACCTTGAAAAGCAAATAGCTTTCCTGTCGTATCATAAAAAGGTATTACTAACCTAGGGTGATCTTTTTCCCCATAGGTATTTGGTTTCACTTTGTTTACTAAAGCGCCAAACTTACTAGCGAAAAATAACTTGTCAAAAAATTCACTAGGTATTTTTCTCTTTAAAACATATTGTTTAGCTGGGTGTTCATCATCTAATTGTTTTATACTTTTCAAATCATCAAGTATAGTTCTATCTTCAAACGCTGGTTTGAAATCAAACTGAGGCTTCGGTGTCGCTGGTGCCCCTTTCTTATATCTTTCTAATAGATATTCAGAATACATATTTGGGTCTACAAACTTAATAAAGTTAGATAAGTTTTGACCCATACCACAATTGTGGCACTTGAAGAACATATCATTTTTTACACGATACAAATATGCTCTTGTTTTTAATTTTGATTTTTTCGAATCGCCACAATGTGGACACCTGAAGTTAAACAGATAATCATTCTTCTGTTTAAACCCTGGTAAACGACTCTTTAAATTAGAGATATACTTTAAATCTATATAACTTGACATAACACACCTTCATAATAACACAATCTATCAAAAAAGTCAACCCTAATTTGAGGCCATCATGTGTACTAATGGCATAAAGTTCTTTGATAAAATCCACCCTATAACAATCGCTCCACCTATGATAATCCACCTGTATTTTTCTAAAACACCTACTCTAGCGCCTATATCGTTCTTTAATGACTTAATTTCAATGAGTAGTCTCTTTTCACTCATTTCCACATCTTTCTTTAACTCTCTATAAACATCAGATATTTCATCTGCTCTGTCTTTTAGTTTATCAAATATTACTTCGTCAATCTTCTCTTGTCTTGTAATCTTTTCTTCGTGTACAGCTAACATAGATTTAATAGAAGTAGATACCTCTGTTAATCTATCAATCGCAGTATCTATTCTGCCATTAATAGTATTGACATTTTCTATATCTTTTCTTAAAGATTCTATATCTACTTTTATTTCTGTTGTATCTGCCATAGTTCTATCTCGTTAAAGACGTTTATAATAAGCTTAAGTTCCCATATGGGTCATATGCATTTAAAGCATTGATTGATATATTAGCTCTATTATATTTATTTTTTTGTGGAAGTCAAGTCTATTACGAAGCCAGTTGGTATCTTCTGAGTGTATTTAGTCTTTTTAACTTCCAGAGTTTTATAAATGTTCTCTTTCTTCTTCGCAGTTTTTGTTTCTTAATTTTGAGCCAATGTGTATTGAGTGTGTATAGTTTTTTTTGTTTATCATTTCTTATTATCCTTTTTACTAGTAGTCTGATCTTTCTCTTTTGAAGTAAGGTCATAACCCTCCATTAAGTTTGTTACTGGTTTATAGATTGTCACCAACTCCTTTTTACCTTTCACAAATATTCTATCTAGTTCTTCTGATTTAACTTCTTTCAATTGTTCTTTTGTATATGAAGAATAAATCAAAGGAGCAACATTACCATCATCATCTTTATAGTTTCTTGTAGCAGCTTCAAGTCTAGCTGCCAAGTTTACAGCATCACCTATTACAGAATAATCAAGTCGGTTTTCACTACCCATATTACCGACAATACAAGTTCCAGTATTGACACCAGAACCTATATTAATATCAGGAAGACCTTTTTCCTTAAATTCTTTTTTTAACTTTTGTGTTTCTATCGCACATTCTATTCCTGTCTTTACAGCCATCTCTGCGTGATTGTGACAATCTAATGGTGCGTTCCAAAATGCCATAATACAATCACCCATATACTTGTCAATCGTACCACCATTTCTTAAAACGATTTGACTCATACGATTTAGATAATCATTGATTACAGCAACTAGTCCTTCAGGATCATCTTTGTTTTTATAGTATTCAGAAATAGGAGTAAAACCTACAATGTCCATAAACAAGAAAGACATTTCTTTTCTATCACCACCAAGTTTTAGTTTTTCAGGATTCTTTACAAGTATAGCAACTTGTCTTGGATCCAAATACTTTTCAAACTGTTTTCTGATTTGTTGTTTCAATTTAAACTCTAAAATAAATCTATTAAAAATACTGTGCATACCAACAATAGTAATTACAATTATTATCCAACTGATATCAGATAGTATTAAATGTTTATTAAAAAGATAACAAGCAGCTACCAAACTTGCACCATACAATACCACCATACTCATTCCAACAAACCAATATGGTGTGAATCTTGCAATCAAAATAACTAGAATACCTAACAAGACTGATGCAACTAATTCAACAAACAAACTTATATCATAACGATTAATTTGTTTACCATCTAAAACTGTTTGTAGTGTAGATGCAGATAATTCGTAATCGTATTTTTCACCAACAGGTGTTGCAATAATACCACCTAATCCCTCAGCGGTAGTTCCAATAATTACACTACGACCTTCAAACTTTGAGAAATCACTTTCAGATGCAGAGATAGTTTCAAACTCTTTGTTCCAATGTAACCAGATTCTAGCATTTGGGTCTGTGTTTATAATAGAATAACCTGGCACTCTTACTGCAATAATTCCACCCTTACCAGATTTGATTTGATAACTTGGAGCTCCTGTTGCAACTCTAATAACTTCTACTGCCATTGTAGGATATGTTTTTTCTTCTACTATTGGTGATGATTGTCCTAATCTTCTTCCACCACTATATCCTAAAAATCTTTCTATCTTCATTATCAATGGTATTCTTCTAACAACACCATCAATCTCTGGTGCTGTATTAATTACTCCAACACCATCAGCACTTTTACCTAATTTTTGTATTGGGCCTAACATACCTTCCCACTCAAAAAGATATGGCATTGGATTACCTATCTTTGCAACTCCTCTGTCAACAGCATTTCTATCTATCTGTGAT
>ERZ651776.5010-NODE-5010-length-11748-cov-9.635164_pt1 | contig 11748 bp, 8 predicted proteins | sample MGYA00514761_ERZ651776 | MGnify/ENA metagenome assembly ERZ651776 | reverse complement strand
CAGTCTCACGAAGATTGGCAAAGGAGCGTTTGAGGATTGCACCTCCCTGACGTCCCCCCCTCCATACTGCATCCCAGAACACAACTCAGTCATTTTCAGCGCCTCTTAGACTATATAAGCGCCCCGTCAAAAGTTGCAGGGGTTTTTCAATGAGGAAGACCAGCAGGACCACCACCACCGTGGCTGGAGGATCTTCATCGAATGAGCGACAACTTCTTGAGCCTGAAACCTTTGCACCAGTAGGTTCACCACTCTTTCTTGCCCTCAAGAAGGTTGTCAGTGGTGCATGCGATAAGTATCGCTGCTACAAGCTCCATCCACATGATGCCGTTTCGTCCCTTGACCTCAAGCTTGACGAGGCTGAGGCTCTCTACGCCTGGAAACAGGGCGAGTCACCCATTGAGCTTCGAGAGGTTGGTCTCGTCTTCTCTTCACTCAACGAGGATAACGGCAACAAAGATAATCTGTACAGCGGCGGCGTAGGCTTCCCCTTTGTTTGGTATAACAACGGCAGCCTTCCTGATATAAAAAGTAAAGACGCGACGTCGCACTTCAGAGGAATGGGTGTTGTTGAAATTGGAAAAGCAAAACGCAATTGGAGTATGTCCGCGTATGTCCCACCGCAAGGGGATGGTGACGCACTGTCGGGATGCCAGATTCGAGAAATTCGAACTTCGCTGGAACAGCAACTATCCTACTTCAACAGAAAATACCCCCCCCTGACCACCACTGACAATCAACCACCCCCCCCCAAAACCCCTGGCGCCACTGTCAATCCGAGCACCTCAACCCCTGCAGCCGCCTCCTCATCCTCGCAGAAGACGAGTGAAAACAACAGCAACAGCAAGAGCAAGAGCAATAACAACAACAACGATCGGAGCCCTCGGCAATTAACCATCGACAAGACTGCAGAAAAATTGAGTCAGACCAAGTCGAGCACGCCAGGGACGTTGGCTGATTCGACGGAGACAAGAGACGTCGCACGCATCGACAGAAGCAATGCCACTAGTGTAGAGGTGATGTTTCATTCATTAATCGCCGATGAGATACGGACAGAGATAAAGAGGATCGTCATGAACCACCTCTGTCTTGACCTCTCAGTTTATGACGAGCTTTGGGAGACTCTTGGCCCAGATATATCAGAGCTCCTCAAAACACCGCGGTACACCGATAAATTGGAGAAAGTAAGTAAGCTCAGCGAGAAGCAGCAACAGAATCTAGAAGTTCAGCAGAACGAAATACGGTATCACACGATGCTCCTCCTTGATCTGATTGTGAAGATGAGCCGGCACCAGAACCTCGTGACACCGCTGGTGAGGTTACGTTCACTTTATTTGAGTTTCCTCGGATTGTCACACTCAGCGTTTGATTACCTGAGCCGGGATGGGTTTGTATGCAGCCGAACTACATTACGAAGAGAGCGGAGTGCCCTCGCAAAGCTCTACACTGACACTGTCTTGCCGGGTGTCCTTTGTCTTAGTAAGAAACCTGGGGCGGTGTTCTCTGGCGTCTTCGACAACTGGGTTCTTAAGCACAAGAATGTAACCGGTAATCTCGGCGACGGCATTCTTAAAACGCTCGTCACGACGATGCGTGCGTTCTACCCGTGCCCTTCTATCGACCTCGGCTCTATCCCAGCTGGCGTTAACCTCAGCGTCCCATTCGGCGTCGAAAAGGTCCGCGGGTACATAGTTAAATACGTCAGCGACAATGGATATGATTCGCTGACACTGCAGGTGAAGAAGCCTCTCCTCGCGAGCGATGGGAAAGCCCTTGAAAGGTGAGAAGTAACTTAGCATTCAATTATTTAGAATATTTTTAACACTTGTAACAGGTGCACTTTGCCAACTTTATCCGTCTCAGAAATTCTCTCTTTTGTTCAGTCACTGGAAAGTTTTGAGATTCAAAGAGTGCAATTGAAGGAGGTGCACGAATTCGCGTATAATCAGTTGGGCGATTGTGAAATATTCTTCACGTCTATGGATAATAGTGGTCACCGAGTTCATGATAAAATCATCAACATCGCCAATTTGGACGTGTCGCTTCTGAGCGAGGAGGCGCAAAAGTTCACCAAGAAACACACAGTGCAAAATATAGCAACGTGGCACTTACGTAAAGCTCAGCTCACAGGATTCGCGGAGGATGAGGAAACTCTGATTCACTTTTTCGTTGAAATGTTGGAGCTTTTTGGAGAGACGAAGTTCAAAGAGCTGAGGCAGCTCTCGAGGGTTACGAGAAGGAGCAAATTGATAAATTTGCTCAAACCAGAATTGATAGCAACGGCAAAGGATTATCGTTCATTCGATTTGGAAATGTTCAATGATCTACAACATACCACAACAGAAAAGCGCATTAAGTATTTGAGTAAAGACGAATTGGTTGATCTTATTCTCGAGTTTGAGGAGAAGGATCGCGAACGGCTCATGGCGGACAGTGGAGATTACATGAACAACGACGACAACAGTGCCAACAGCTTGCGGCAGGTCCTGAGATTAAACAAAGAGTATGACAAAGTGCGCGAAAAGTTAGTAAAAGCCATGAAAAAATATGAGGGTGGAGTGGAAAACGACAATGCAAAAGACCGGAAAGCGCTTGACCTCGCTTTTGCGGAATTTGATGAGATCGACGAATTGAAACTCACCCCTGCCGGCAGGACACAGTATGAGGAGGTAAAGAAGAATTACAATCACTGCATGAATAAGATCACGAACGGAGGAGCAGAGTTTAAGTTAACTGCAGAGGCGAAGAGAAAATTCTGCATTGCCTACACGAGACTTGAGCATATCTGCTTCATGATTTACGAAGCGGGACTTTTGTGTGAGGAAGATGAGAGAAAAAACATTGTCAAGCACTACCTCAACAACAGCGAAGTCGACGTACCTGACGGGAAGTTAGATGAAAAAGTCAAGGAGTACACCGCTGACGCCGACGCCGACAAATTCCAGACAGCCTTCAATTTCGTCGAAGAGAACATCCCCGCAGTCGCTTTCTTCTTCCGGAGGATTTACTGCGACCTTCGCCTTGCTATCGAGCCCATTCGGCAACTTCACGAAGGCTACCTGCAGCCGCTCATCGACAGCTTGCCAAAGATCGCCGCTGTGTTGGAGTACTATGAGAAGCCCGAGATTTTCACGGACGTCATGACAACCATTGGCAGCAGCCTGCACCTCACAGAGAACGTCCCAAAAGTGTGGCACTACATGGGGAAAACCTGTAAGAGGACGTATGCGAATGATTTGCCGGGGGAGTTAGTTAATGCACAAACATCAAAGATGTGTGACTCCAGTGGTTTCAAAACCAGTGGAAAGATTGTTCAGGAGGCTTCGAAACTGCGACAGTTCAGATCTATACTGAGGGATCTGAATGATGATCTTTTCAATGGCAGCTTCTCAGACTGCGAAGGAAAAGAATTGTGTGAGCTCGACCGCTTACACAACCGCTACAAGGGGCAACGCTTCAAGCCCACCATTGACGCATTCCGTGATATTATCCAGAAAAACTTCGCTGGCGCTTACAAACAGGAGGAGAAATACAACAAAATCCAAAGCATCAACAAGGTGAAGAAAGGATTCGATAAGATTCTCGCGAACGACGCCGCTCGAATCAAAAGGGTCAAGCGCGCAGTCACTCTCCCAATCCCATTGAAAAAAGGAACAAAGAGGCAAGCAACCGAGGAGAAAACACCGGAGGCCAGCAAGGCATCAAAGCCGAAGGGAAAGCCGAAGGAGAAGCCGAAGGAGAAGAAGAAGACGGCGACGGCGACGACGGCGACGACGACGACGACGACGAAGGAAGCACCGAAGCCTTCACGAGTATCAAGTCGCCCAAGATCAAAGAAGAAGGTTGCTGACGGAGCGACCGATGATGACTTTGCCGTCCTCGAAAACTTGACACCAGAGCAGTCCCAAGCACTATTCAGAGGCAAGAAGTAGGATATAAATTTCAGCACATACACCGACCACGCTTCACGGCGCTTTCTTCTCACCTTACTTTATATCTATCGAACAGGGTTCATCCTAGTGTTACACAGTTTGTGCCATGTTGTGAGGAAGGGTCCAGCCCACAAACACGCCGACACAAAACTATTCAAAACCCCTGCAACTTTTGATATATTGCTGACACAGATCGAGTGGACTCGACGCGGGTCGATTTATTTTGTAGAACTAAGCATGGGGCGTGGGGGGCGGGTCGGAAGTTGACCAAAGTGGACAAAATCAATGGGGACCTCTAAAGTTCCGAGCTTCATAGGTTCAAGGCAAGAAACAGTACTCGAATAATAAACGCAAAAGCGCGCTTCAAATCCAAAGGGCAAGTGGACGCGGAATACTTAATTTTACCCTATCACAGTTCTGGGAATTGGCCTGCCTCAAAAACAGGTGTCCTATCTGAAGTCAGTCATATTTTCCAAAAAGCAAAACCTCCGCCAAAATCACGATTATACGATGAAATTCAATCTATTGGTCCTTCTGAGCGGGGTTATGTTGGGGTTGGCTGACGAGAGCTGCGAAGGCAAGTGAATAGTCCAAAATTCGAGCTACTGTAAAATTCGTAGGACCGAAACAGATAGTGCTCAGTAGTGAGCAATGGTTAATGGTTACTTTCAGTGTTTCTTGGAGACATAGTGCTATTTTTAATGCGTTCGAAGTGCTTGCTGTAGTTGCAGGGTGGGAAATCCAAAAATCATTTGGGGCTGTTGGTGCTTTGCCACGTGTCGGTCATTTTGCTGGCCAATCCACAATTTCAACCGACGGTTTACTAACACGATCATGCGCAGTGTGTACTAAGGTAATAACGGACATCCGAGCTGGTATGCCCAAGGCAGATATCAAGTCGAAGCCTAAGGTTGAGGGAGCTATTGACAAGTATTGTAGCCAGCGTGAGCTCGGACCCCGTGAGAAGAAGATTTGTTACTACATTGAGCCCATTAAGAGGGATGTAGCCCAACCCTTTTCCACCGGAATGCCTGCAGAGAGGGTGTGCAAGCGCATCCAGAAGTCCAATCCTGAGGTGAGTAGTGACAATTGACAAGTGACAATTGACAAGTGACAAGTGACAAGTGACAAGTGACAAGTGACAAGTGACAAGTGACAACAGGGAGGGCTGAGATGGCAAAAATTATCAAGAGAATGTGCTAACTTTCTACTTATAGGTTTGCTCTGTGAAATTTCCAGCCAAAACCGAGGGATTGAAGAGCGAGGATTTCAAGAAGATGCGAGTGAAGCAGCTCAAACAGATCCTTGCTGATCGGGGAGTTGAGTGCAAGGGGTGCAGCGAGAAGGATGAGTTTGTCAAACGTGTTTTAGATACCGCTCATATGGAAATGTAATAAATAACTGCAGAGTGGACAAATTTTGGCGGTACCCTTTTTCCCTTTCTTTTTGATGATTTCTTGAATGATGAGGAAAGCCTGTCGAGGTTTATTTAATTTGGCAAAACTCGTCGAGTTTATTCACTATTTGTCGTCCCACTTCTGGGATAATTGTATTAGCTCCCGCGTAACAGTCATTCCAACAGCACAAGCAGGCATGACCTTAATGTATGTCACTGTTATTCCACTGAATAAACTCCGAAACCCTTCCCTCTGAACAACCTGACGCATGGCCAGCCAAGTCGAGTCTGACAGGACATTATTGCTGCCCGCAATAGATTGAGTTTGCATCCTTCTTCTGAGAACATCGAGAGGGTAAACTACCGTCTGCGCTGTGGCGCCAGCAATACTTCCAATGCAAGCCATCTTCACGGGTGTCACCTCTATATCATTTTCTGCAGCCTTACTCTTCATCGCATCTGCAGTACTCATCTGACAAGCCAGAAACGGTGCAACAGCAAAAAGGGTGGGAGAAAGCCCCTTGTATAGCCCCCTAGTACCGCTTTCTTTAAATATCGACCGACCGCAATCAATCAATCCTCTATGAGCCTGCGGATTGACGGTCAAGCGAGCTCTTATCACGTCGAGAGGATAAGTGCAAAGTTGACCAATGATACCCGCAGTCGCTGCGACTCCACCCCTGTAGAATGGCTCCCATTTATCAAATTCATCGTCGGCTGGTGTCATTTTAAGACCCCTGAGGTAGCAGATTGTGACGATGCCTGCGTAAGGAAACACGCGGAAGCAATTTGCTGCATTGCCAGCAAACAGACCCCTCCACCCCAATTCGCGTTGAGTTTTTGCAAGTTCTGAGACTATGCTTATTCGATTCGACGAAGTTTGAGCCACAAGTTTTACTTTCTCTAGAGGCGCGGTAAAGGTCCGCGATATGATCCCTCCTATTCCTCCAAAAAGGGCGTAATACCAAGGGACATCAGGGGAAATAACGGGAGGAGAAAGATCACTCCCAACATCAATGGGGATTTGGTTGATCCAGTGCTTTGCGATGGATGCCAGAGATGCGGCAGGTACTAATTTGAAGAACTCATAAAATTCGCTATAGCTTACTTCGCCGCTAGCATCCGAGTCTACTTGACGCAGAATGCTTCTAATTTCTCTCTGTGAGAGCTTATACCCAAGAGCTGAAAGTGCGCCCCCAAGCTCATCAACGGAGATGTTCCCACTGTTGTCTACATCCATCTCGCGAAAAACTGACCTTAACTTAGCCTCCCCGAAAATAGCGCGAAACTCATCAAAACTCAATTCCCCGCTACCATCTTCATCGGATTCTGAAAGAATCGTGGCGATTTCCTCTTCTGTCACTTGCACATTTAGTTCCTGTAGAGCCTGTGCTAGCTCAACCTTGTCAATAGTTTTTGTCTGATCAACGTCAAACCGATTAAATATCTCCGCAAGCTTAGGGTCAGAGGGAAGAGGCATTTCTGGCATCTATCTTATCTTTCCAGGATTCTTCTTGACGGTTAGGGTCGCTCGTTAAATTGATCTAGCAACCGTAACAGTCGGAATAGTCAAGATTCCTTAAAGACCAATCCCAGTGATTTGTCGCCAAGTTTTGAGAGCTTTATTGTAAATTATTTTTTGAGAAAAAGAAAGTTATTTTGAAGAACCCAAAAGAAGTGTGAGGAGCTAAGAAACATAATATTGAATTTCTTCACTGATAACCTGTGAAGCCGTTTCATTAAGGATAGATAAAATTTACTAAGAGAGTCCCAATTCGCTCTCCCCAGTCTTGAATTCTGCTATGTTTTCCACAACGCCAGATGACCTCAAGCAAGAACATATACAGGAGATAAAGTTGGTACTGCTGGGGCCACCAGCAACTGGTAAGAGCTCCCTGTCTCTCCGCTTTATCAGCGATAAGTTCCATAACTATTCTCAATCTACCATTGGAGCTTCATTCTCCACAAGGGTTTTGGAGCTAGAGGGGGAGAGAAAGGTGCGAATTAATGTTTGGGATACAGCAGGACAAGAAAAATATAAAAGTCTTGCGCCAATGTACTACAGGGGCTCTTCTGCTGCCGTTCTTGTCTACGACATTACTGATAAGTCTAGTCTAGATGGAGTTCAAATGTGGTATGATGACTTGCTGCAGCATGTGCGAGAGGATGAGATGCAAATTACAGTTGTTGGGAACAAGTTTGATCTCGATGACCTCCGCGAAATATCACCGCATGAAGGGAAGATGTTTGTGTCGTCAATGGCAGAAGCAGGAGGCCATACAGTTTGGGGTGGCGAAATCAGTGCAAAAGAGTCACCCCATGAAGTCATCACAAAGGTGTTTTCTAACCTTGCACTTCGGGTACCGAAGCTCAATGATGACGCAGATGTGGATGTTGATTTGGACGGTCGCATTGATCTCGCTTCCCTTGATACAGGTTTATCTGGGAGAGGTTGCTGTTGATTTGTGAGATTTTGTGTCCCTATTTGCCCGGGAACCCTTTTCAACAAATTGTTCTGCAAGCGGAGTTCTTGCAAGGCGGGCAAGTCAGACACACCCGTGGGCAGCTCCGCCAACTTATTCCAACCAACATCCAGTTTTCTCAGATTTGCAGTGGTGAGGCAGGAAAATTAAAAATAAAAAAATTGTTTTTGGGTAGGGCAGAATTTTGAAAGTTGGCATGGCAAAGTCCAAGCTCTACTTTTTCTCGTTCATTATAAACCAGTTCCGGTCGCAGTATTCAAGTATTTCACCTATGACATCGTCCGGAAGCTTGCTGAGCCGGTTTTTTACTCTAATCTTCCCTTTGTTTACCCCGAATTCAGTGTGCTTGACGCTCCCTAGAAAATCCAAAACCTTCCTCCCATTCTGGCAGTAAACCTGCGCACAACCCTTCTTCTTGTTGTAGCCGCAATGTATTTTGACAATCATTTGACGGATTTTGTCGTCGTCTCGTAGTCTATCTAAAATAAAGATACGCTCAGCACGGCTAATAATTGCCCCTCTACGGAGCAACTTCTTGACAGCGGAATCTTGACGATGAGCCACAGCTCCAAGAAGTGCTGAAAACCCTAGTTTGCAAGCATCAAGTTTTTCGATCCCCGCAAGCTCGACCCTCCCCTCTAATCTGATCCGGTTCAGTTCGTTAATATTTGCTTTTCCTTTCCTCAAGACCAGCTCCATGCACTTTGTCTTTCCTCTAGTTGCTGCAAAGTATAGGGGGGTGTGAGAACTTTCTACCGGTGGTGAACCATCGTTTCTTGTGGATAGATAATTTATCTGTCCCACATCACACCCATGTTTTAGTAATATTTCGACGATTTTCTCGTTTCCGTTCTTGCAAGCCATGTCAATACACCTTCTGTTGGTTACTCTATTCCTCAAATTGAGAGTTTTCTCCAAATTGATTAATTTGGACTCTTCAAACTTGGAGAGGAGATACTGGAACATCTCGGCGGATCCCCGGCTGCTGAGCATCAAAGGCGTCTCCCCGAGTCTTGTCATGTTGAGAAGCGTCGGACACTTAACAATTCTGTTCTTTTCTCCACGAAATCGACCTTCATCTTTCTCAAGTAAAACGAAAGCACACTTCACACTGTTTGACATGACAGCTCCGTGCAGTGGAGTGTATCCCTGGCTCGTTATTGAATCAAGCTGGACATCCAAATAAAGGTCGGGATGAAATTCTAAAAGAGCCGAACAGCACCCATCAGATTTCCCCTCGATTGCATGAAAGAGAGCATTTGCTCCCTCTCCATCACGAAGGTCTACGTTAGCACCATACTTCAGAAGAAGAATTACAGCATCTCGTTGTCCATTAGCAGCCGCAAAATGGAGGGCAGTCTCTCCGCTGTCGTTCTGCTCGTTTATACTGCAATGGAAGGTATCCAACAAACTCTGGATAACTTTTAATCCCCCAGTCCCAGCAGCATACTGCAGTGGCGTTTCGGTACGATGATCACCAGTATTAAAACTGTTGATTGTTGTTTGGTGCTTAAACAAAAGAGGGAGAAGGTTGTGCATGTCGTAGCTCCCTACAGTCATAAACGGGTCCGAAAATTTTCCTTCAATTTGTGTTCCTCGGAACTGCCCCTGCCCAAGCTTTTCGAGCACAGTCGCAAGACATCTCTCCGCTCCTTTCATACACACCACCGTCAGAATGCTTGACAATAAATTGACTTGATTCTTTTTCTCGGCTGTCGTAATCGTATGCGCTGGGGAAGAGTGTGCGGATGGGAGATTCTTGAAAATGAACTTTTTCAGCTCTTCTGCATCATCTCTATCAACAATAGCATCAATAATATCATTGTGTGTTGGCATTTGATTGGCTTTCACCGTTTTTTGTTTTTCGGTGTCCTTTGGGGTGTAGTCTGCGATCCAGGGAGATGATATTTCCAGAATCAATTTAAAATAGATGCAAGTAAATCAATTTCAATTTCAGGCACAAGCAAGTCAAGTGGATCCTCCCGTCAAGTGGTTTCAGGTGATTTATCGGTTATTTTCTTTCGTAACCGTGAACAGTTCTATTTTTCAATATGTTAGCTACGTTTTTAGCCGTCGGATCAATGGCTGTTTCCTTGATTATTGCCATCCTGATTGATTGGCACTTCAACCCTTTAGAACGATCAAGAGATTACAGGTTGGCACGAACAAAGAACTGGTTTCTTACTGGCATGCTATACAGCTGCTACTATATGGGGAGGTACAACATGTCGATTATTAATAATGCAGAGGTTCGGGATATGTTGGAAACTAGCAAAACCACATTTGGCAGCATTCTCCTTGCTGGGCATTTTAGCTACGCAGTCTTCATGCTATCTGACGGCCACAAAGTCGACCGGTGGGGAGGGAAGACTGCGATCTGTGTTGGGGCCATAGGATCTGCATTCGTGAATCTGGTCAGTGCTTTCTTATTTTATAGTGACTACCACACAGTCCCGTCGCTCATGGTCTGTAATATCATGAACAACTTCTTTCAGCCCTTTGGCAGCTTGAGTGTCATCAAAATTAACTCAAGTTGGTACAAAGTGAGTGAAAGAGGAGTATTCAGCGGGGTGATGGGTGTGATGATCGGATGCGGCTATTTCCTCGCCCTTGTTACGGGAGGACTGATATTGGACAACTTCCCATTCTGGGTGGTTTTCGCCAAGCCCGGCATTTTGTTGGGCATATTCGCCTGTCTTGTATGGACGAAGGTTTCGGATAAACCTGATAGTAAATTGGTCGATATGGAGGACGAGAGGTTGAGTTCGGAAAAGGATTTTGGCGTGGAGGGAGCAGAGGTGGTGGAGCAACCATCCACAGATTCTAAGGAGGGAGAGGGGGGGAAATCAAAAAAAGAAAGTCTAGCCGGAACGTTCATCGGCGACGTCAAAAAGGTATTCGCCAACCGGTCTCTCCGAGTTCTTTGCTTGGCCATGACTTGTGTCGGATGGATCCGCGAAGGCTTTTTCAGCTGGTTTACCAGCTTCCTCGAAGAAGTTTACGACATTCCTGTAGGAACGTCGTTGTACACATTCGCTGCAACTGGCGTGACGATCGGGGGAATGTTTGGTAGCTTGTCGGGGGGTTATATCAGCGACAGGTTCTTTGACAGCAAACGGGCACCTGTTGTGGGAGGGTTTTTCCTCCTCCAGGGATTGGTATTTGTTGTATTGGTCTGGGGCATTGGGCCTGACAACCCTTACGGAGCAGTTGCCTGTACCACATTGATTGCAAGCCTCCTCTTTGGCACCTTAACACTCATTTTGGGCTGCGCCTCAGCCGATGCAGCGGGCGCCAAGGGAAGTGGAACAAGTTCTGGAACGCTCAGTTTTTTCGCTTACACTAGCAGCGGGATCAGCTCCTTCGTCAACGGATACCTCATCCAGAACTACGGCTGGGATCTTTGGGCAATTTGTCTCCTGCCCGCTTCATTCTGTGGCTGTCTATGTTGTCTATACCTCAATCATGTGCAGAATGCTGAGCGGAAAGCAAAGAAGCAGAGGGACATCCAAGTCAGAAGAGATGATGCCCTTTAAAGTATATATTTTATTGTGTCGTAATGTGATGAAAGCACGTAAGGTAGCCCCCTAACTTTTAATATTAAAGAACGATATTTTTTTGGCAAAAAACTGGCTGAGTTGTTTGCCGCTGTTTTTGATTATCGTGTTCGTAGAGGTAATGTTGGCCCATAACCTAGTCGGGTTTGTGTTAAATGTATTTAGTTCTTTTCTTTGTCGACGATTGTGGTGTGGGTATCTTTCTTTCGATTTTGGGTCATTTTGGGTCTTTTTGGCTCTTATTTGTGCCATCTGTGGGCTGTTCACTCCGAAGGTCGAAGTGTCAGGCAAAGAGGGGAAAATTCCCCTTTCCTGCTCTGAGTTAGATAATAATTCCTGCTCTGATCTAGACATGTTGTCAACTTGACTTACCTCAGTTG
>ERZ651776.5009-NODE-5009-length-11752-cov-4.841884_pt1 | contig 11752 bp, 19 predicted proteins | sample MGYA00514761_ERZ651776 | MGnify/ENA metagenome assembly ERZ651776 | reverse complement strand
TTTGATGGATTCAGTAAAACTGTGTTCAACACCATCAAAGACAAAGGACTTGATCTAAACAAAATAACCATAGACGGTAAAGATGTTGTTATTGGTAACGCACTAGGATCCAACATAACCAATAGTAATTTACAAACTTTGGGTATGCTCAAAGAGTTACAAGTATCCGGTGAAGCATTTTTAAGTGAATCATTGTATACAGTAAAAGGTCGTGTTGGTGTGAACACATTTGAACCAAGTTCAGCACTTGCAGTGTGGGATCAAGAAGTCGAAATAACTGCAGGTAAAAAAGAAGCAGACGTAGGGCGTATAGGAACACCAAGGCAACAGTCATTGGTTTTAAGTGCAAACAACAAAAACAACATTACTTTAAACACGGACGGTAGTGCAACAGTCAAAGATTTACGCATAGGACAAACCATGCGATTCACAGAAAGTGATCGAGCACCAAACTATGCCAGTACCAAAGGTCATGTGGTTTGGAACAACAACCCTAGTCTTGGCGGACCACTAGGATGGATCTGTTTGGGAAGTGCTAACTGGGCAAACTTTGGCATAATTGATTAATGGCCAATCAAAAAATATTCTGTAATGTGCCATGGCATCAGACACATTTGTACTGGGATGGGTCCTATGGTGCATGCTGTTACGAATCTCAAAAATTGCCTAATCAAGATGCAAACATTTCCAACACCAGCATAATACAGTGGCACAACAGTGATTCGATGCAACAATTTAGACAAAGAATGCTAGGCGACGAACCATTGCCAGAATGCTCTTTTTGCTATCAAGAAGAAGCACAAGGGTTACAAAGCAAGAGAATAAGAGAAAACCATAAAGATGCTATATTCACAGAACAAGCATTTGACGAAAGTTTTAAACAAAGTCCATGGCATGATAAGTTTACTCCTCAAACAGACAACCTACCTGTAGATTGGCATGTGGACTTTGGTAACGAGTGTAATTTGGCATGTAAGATGTGTCACCCTGGTGCAAGCAGTAAGATAGCAGACTTGTATACCAAATGGAAGATACCGTACGATAAAAAACCCAATTGGATAAATGACCCTAATTCTTGGAATCAATTACTGGAAAATATAAAATCTGTTGAGGACTTGCATAGAATACACATAATGGGAGGCGAACCCACAGTTAACAAAAAGTTTTATAAATTCTTAGATTGGCTAATTGACAATAAACTTACTCACGTGAGTTTAAGTTTTGTGTCAAACGGTACTAGATTAGATAAGTCTCTAATAGATGATCTTAAAAAATTCCGGCATACTGATATTGAAATCAGCGTAGAAGCAGTTGGGGCAACTAATGATTATGTTCGCCAAGGAGGCAATACTACACAAATATGGGAAAATGTTAATTTTGCTGCCAAATCGCAAACCGATAATCTTAGTGTTGTTCTAAGAAGTGTACCGCAACTGCTAACCATAAACACATATCACGAATACATTCTAAGAGCTAAAGAGTTAAATTTAAGTATACAAAGTCTACCTTGTTTCTGGCCAAGTTATTTAAGTGTCAATATTCTTCCGCATGATATTAGAGATAGTTTTAAAGAAAACTATGTAAACGTAAAAAACTCTTTATCAATTGATGGTCCTGTTAATACTATTGCTGTGGGCAGAGACACATCAAGGTTAGACCAACAGTTGGTACGTGAGTGTGATGTTATGCTGTCGTTACTGGACAGTCCATCACCAGACAACGTCGAGCAACAACGCCACACGTTAATTGAATGGATGATGCGGTGGGATAAACAATTTAACTTTGATGCAAGAATCTTTTATCCAGAATACAAACATTTTTTTGAAAGTTATGGATACTCTGTATAACGTAAACATTGAGGTTTGTGTTAGGCCCATAATACACAAGACTGTGCCACAAATCAGTTACGGATTTGACAACACAACAATCAACACAATGGATCTATCAATTCCTTGCATGTTGTCTTTTAACCATGATTTTGACAAAGGTCCACACAGTTTTTGGGTACAGTTCCTAAACAAAGACTATAGCGAAAGCAAACCAGACCAAGGTATTGACATGGCTGTAGAAATTGACAGTGTTGCTATCCATGATATCAAATTGGATAGACTAAAATGGGCAGGCAAGTTTTACCCAATATACCCAAAAGATTGTGAACACAATGATACAATGCTTCAACCACACACCTACTTGGGTTGGAACGGGAAATGGGTAATAGAGTTTTATACACCAGTGTTTACATGGATACACCGCTTGGAAAACCTAGGTTGGTTATATTCTGCTTGACTTTTTGAGTAAATACTAGTATACTGTTTTATTCTAAACAACTTCTAATAGAAACCATGTCTGATCAATTGACCATCCATAAGAACGGTGAAACAAAACGTGTAGAATTCAGCTGGGACCGCAGTAATAGATTCAGTTGCGAAGAACCATTTGATCAAGGCATGCCTGAATGGTATATCATAATACATGATTTTGGGTGGTGGCTAGATCACGAACTTGAAGTATGTTCATGGATGGACAACAACTTGCCCAAAGGCAGAAGACACAGAGAAGGCGCACTAGTAGTGGTACCAACACAAGCAGACGCAAGCAAGTTCTTGCTTAGATGGCAAGGCAAAAAAAGATAACAATGTTTAGCGTTGTTATCATTAGAAAGGGTAGCAATGTTAAAAAAATTATTATTAGTTGCTGTACTTGTATTACCATATTCACAAACACAAGGGAGAACTCACTTGGAACAGTTTGCGCAACCTGAGTTGTGTGTATACAAAGCCAAACTAGCCGCGGCAGGTGCTTGGATACGTATACAAAAGCATGCCACCAGTTGCGACAACATCAAATATTTCTGGCACGGCGACGAAACAGAGTACGAATTAGAAACAGTTAAGAGTGCAACCTGTAAAGGATTTGAAACTGTGCTAGATCCAATCAAAGCAGGTGATGCCGCTTACTTAGAATGCATGGGTTGGGATCCAAGATGAAGAGAATACTAGTCACATTTCTTGTTGTTGTTGGATTTATAATTGGGGTCGGTGTTGCTGACGATAATTTAAAAAAGAAACTCCTTGAACAAGCATCGCAGGATCTAGGAATAGCAGTACCCAGCATTACATCAGACAAGTATCCCCATGTCATGATAGTTCCACGTGATCAAGTTGAACTAGTGGTGTGCGGTAATAAATGCGATGCACTTGCCGCACAATGGCAAAACATAGTCTATATCGCAGATGAAGTGGATCTACGCTCAGTAGAAGGACAAAGCATAATGTATCACGAGATGATACATGCACTACAGTATGCAAAGTACGGTAAAGCACCTAGTTGCCAGGAATGGGCCAGAAGAGAAATAGAGGCTTATATACTACAGGACCAATGGGTACAAAAACAAGGTGAAGATATACCCTGGTTAAGAGAAATACTACCGCAACTTGAAACACGGTGTCAGCTTATTATTAACAAACTCTGAAACACAGAATAACTACACTATTTACAAATCTTGCTAATATGTTCTTGGGTAATAAAACTTACTTCTGACCACTCCATCCATTCTTCTGTTCCTGGCGGAATCAAGTAAATCTTAATCATGTTGCCTCTGTCATCGCCTAGTGCAATAGTACTTAGAGCAACATGTATAGGTTTACTATCTGGAAAGTTTTCTGGTGAGCAGTCTACAAAGAACAACATTCTACGCATGTGTACAGTAGGATTGTTAACATATGGTCCGTTTATCTCCCAGTAGCCTTCAAACACATCTGGTTTGCCACGTACACTACTAATTTCTTCATGCTTGAATGTTAATTCGTCCATTGGTTCGTGAACATGCAGAGCAGGATCATCAATGTATTCACGTTGTGCTAAACTGCATAAAGGTAATAACAATGCTAGGGCAATTACTAACTGCTTGATTTGATTCATAAAATATCCTCTCGATATATTACTTATTTGTACATTGACAACACCTAAAAAAACCAGTATAATACTCGCATGTTTACACAATCTACACAGCGTATAGGCTTTGCCTGCAAGTATTTGGATCCTGACCAGACTCAGAAGAAAAAAGTACTAGAAGAGATCCAACGTACACGCACTGAAAAATGCACAACAGTTGCCTGGCTCAACAGGCAAACACGTGACGAAGCAGAGCAACGACTGTGGGATATTATGGTACACAATACGCAAAGTGCATACAATCTTGTTGAATATGTTGGTGGATTACCGGATGGTCGCAAAATGGTTCGTTTAGGTAGCAACCAGTTGCCCATGTATACTCAGGCTGATTGGAGGTACTTTTGGACCAAGCCAGATGTGCGTGAATACTGTGAAAAAGGTTTTGCACGAGTAGGCGAGCTTGCTAGACAACTGGATGTACGTCTTAGTTTCCACCCAGGACAGTTTTGTGTACTAGCGAGTGATAATCCAGACATTGTTGAACGTAGTATAGATGAATTTGAATATCATGCAGATATGGCAAGATGGATGGGGTTTGGTAAACAGTTCCAAGACTTCAAGTGTAATGTGCATATTTCAGGCAAGCAAGGCCCTGAAGGTGTCCGACAAGCATACAAAAAACTAAGCTCTGAAGCACGTAACACAATTACAATAGAGAATGAAGAAAACTCACATGGACTTGATACTTGTCTTGAACTTGCTGACTTGTTGCCTATTGTGTTGGACATACATCATCATTGGTGTAGAGAAGGTGAGTACATTGACCCGGGTGACGAACGTGTAAAACGTGTTGTGGACAGTTGGCGTGGTGTACGTCCTACCATGCACTACAGTTACAGTCGCAACGAGCACCTGCCTGCAGAGTTTGACCACACCGGGTTACCCGACATGCAACAGCTATTAGAGCAAGGTTACAAGAAACAAAAACTGCGAGCTCACAGTGACTTCTATCCCAATCAAAAGGTAAACACTTGGGCACTGAGCTTCCACGATAGGTTTGATATCATGTGCGAAAGCAAGATGAAAAATCTTGCCAGCAAAGAGCTGTACGAGCAGAGTGTGCGGTCGCAATAAATACATGCATGAACGTAGCCTCCCTTAAGAACGACACACTATCTGGTTTAACCGTTGCACTTGCACTAGTACCTGAAGCAGTTGCCTTTGCCTTTGTAGCAGGTGTCGGTCCACTAGTTGGGCTTTATGCCGCTTTTATTGTTGGATTAATCACAGCAGTTATGGGCGGACGCCCAGGAATGATCAGTGGTGCTACAGGAGCACTAGCAGTGGTTATGGTAGCACTGGTTGCTAATCATGGGGTTGAATACTTGTTTGCCACTGTGGTTCTCATGGGCATAATTCAGATAGTTGCAGGAGCACTCAAAGCAGGTAAACTGATACGCATAGTGCCTTACCCTGTTATGCTGGGTTTTGTTAATGGACTTGCTATTGTTATCTTCCTTGCACAATTAAAACAGTTTGGTATAGATGGTGAACCTGGATGGTTATCCAACACATTCCTAGCAGGATCAATTGTTGACGTAGCATGGATACAAGGCTCGGCTATGTATTTGTTGTTGGGTTTGATATTTGTAACCATGTGCATAATACACTTTTTACCAAAACTCACAAACGCTATACCGTCAAGCCTGGGTGCCATTTTAGTTGTTAGCATTTTGGTTTGGGCATTTGCACTAGACACAAGAGTAGTGGGAGACATTGCAAGTATCAGTGGCGGGTTACCCAGTTTCCATATTCCCAGTGTTCCTTTTAACTTTGAAACACTGGCAATTATTTGGCCTTACAGCATAGTGTTGGCCGCCATAGGATTAATTGAATCTTTGCTTACACTTCGTCTAATAGATGAAATGACACAAACACGTGGACGTGGTAACAAAGAGTGTGTAGCACAAGGTGTTGCCAACACTGTTACAGGGTTTTTTGGAGGCATGGGTGGTTGTGCAATGATTGGACAGAGCATGATCAACATCACATCAGGCGGACGTGGACGTTGGTCTGGCATAAGTGCTAGTCTGTTCCTGCTGTTGTTTATACTAGCGGCGTCACCATTGATCGAACAAATACCAATTGCGGCACTGTTGGGTGTAATGTTTATTGTGGTGATTAAAACATTCGAATGGTCCAGTTTCCGCATAATCAAACGTGTACCACGTAGCGATGCATTTGTGTTGATAACTGTGAGTGCTGTTACAGTGTTTACTGACCTGGCATTTGCAGTTATGGTCGGTGTTATCATAAGTGCATTGGTATTCAGTTGGCAACATGCCAAGCACATCAGTGTTACAGCACGTGAAAATCACTATGGTAGTACAGTGTACGCAGTGCATGGTCCTTTGTACTTTGGCTCAGTAACATCATTCTTGGAAGGGTTTAATCCTAGCAAGGATAACAATCATGTTGTGATTGATTTTGCTGACAGCAGAGTTATTGACCACTCAGGACTAGAAGCAATTGATACACTAAGCGAACGTTACATAAACGCAAACAAACAACTATCCCTAGTTCATCTCAGCCCAGACTGCAAACAGTTGCTAGAACGTGCAGGTAATCTAGTTGAAATAAATGTTATTGAAGATCCTAACTACTTTGTAGCAGAAGACAAACTGGACTAATTTCTTTTGACTTGGCATATATGATATGCTATAACTATGTATAATATATGTTGCATCACAGCATAAATATCAATGTACAGTGATCCTGTACAAGTTCTTTTAACATATAGGAGGTTACAAACAAAAAGAATGACCGAAAGTCTATTAGAAAAACTCAAAAAGTTTTACATTAAATTATTACAAGCACAGAAATACAGAGCACAGAGACAGTTAGAAAGAAGTAGAAATCGTGGAGGTTATGTATGGTAAAGATACTCAAAGCAATCATAAGCTGGTTTGAAGATTCGGACCGTGCCGCACTAGATAGATACTTAGGGCAAGCACAAAACTACGCAGAACTGGAAGACAGAATGCGTAAGTGGCAAAGCAAAAGCACATTCGTATAAAACACTAAAAGGCGATTTCAAATATCGCCTTTTTTATTCTACATAAGGAAGCAATTCGCTTTCTAGTAGCCTGCTTACCTCACCATACCAATCATGCGTAAAAATAAGATTCTTATTATGATCAACAATAGGTTTAACCTGTTCAAGTATAACCTCAGGATCCTGCTGGCACAACCACTCGCACTGTTGCATAGCCATGGTCCATCTTTGCTTTGGATCTGGCTCTGCATCATAACTCTCATCAATGATACTATCAAACGTTTTAAATCCAAACGTTCTCAGGTTCTTTAAGTAGTGTTGGCCTGCAAGTGCAACAAACAGTCTACCTGCCATTAAAGGTTTAGTTACTTTTTCTGTGTAAAAATTAAAGTCATTCTCTGCATTGGTTTCTGCGATTAAACTGTAGTTGGTTTGATTGTATATCTTGGTTGGTATCACTTGGCTAATACTCAGTTCGTGCCCGTAGTATCTGACTCTGTTTATACTGTGGTTCAACTCACTGTGTTGGATTGTTTCTAAACCGTCTTCATCCATGTTGAACCCAGACATTGATAACGGAATATCAATTCTATTGTAATAGGTTAAAAAATACAATGGTTTATTTGCACTAGCTCTAATAAAGAAATAAGCAAAATCTCTATGCTCACGATGCGCACCTAACAGTGTATCAAACATTCGATCTTTTGCACCGCCCTGTAATTTTTGTTCAAGTAGGGTTGGTTTTAATTCTTTATAAAAATGCAGTGGTTGACAGAACCAATCCATCCACGGATATACTTTTGCATGATCAAATAATTTTCGGAAAATTCCATTTACATATATGCTAATTTTAGGTTTATCTAATTGCCTTAGTTGTTCTGCGGTAGCACAATGTAGCTCGCTACAAAAAACAAATACATGATCCACATGATTGTACACACGTTTTAAACGTAGCATCCATTCGTTTTGATTTGGAAACGGGACATGAAAACTTGCTAGTTTGACTTTGTGTTTGCTTTTGAAAAAATCTTCGAAAGAATCGGCACCTTGGTAATAGTGCCGTTTTTCATTGAATCTAATATTAGGTAACTGGTTAAAATGATATTGGCTTACCCCACCGCCATCGTGAAATACGCCAACATCACCTGCAGTTATCATTTACTAGGTTTTTTAGTTTTTGTAGTCTTTTTGGTTTTTGTTGTCTTGGCTTTGGCTTTTGTTTTAGCTGGAGCCTTCTTTTTGGTTGTTGTGGCTTTCTTGGCCTTGGGTTTTCTTGTAACTTTAGGTGCCGATGAAGGTTCTAATCCAAGTCCTTCTTGCGCTTTTTCGTAATCGCTTGCTACAGGGAAAGGCCAGGCCGCTAGTTCGGTGGACTCTTCTTTCTTATCACTGCCAAATAACCAATTGAACAATTTGTTTAACATTTATTTCTCCTTGAATATATTCACCAGTATTTATAAATAAAAACATTGACAGAATCAAAAAGTATGTATATTATATTGCAATGCAACAATTAAATAAATCATACTTTAAGGAGAAACACCATGTATAATGTAGACACATTAGTTGATGATGCAGTGAAGCAGACCAAAACAGGTTTGGCTCATGTACCCAACGATACAGTACGCACAAATTTAGAAACAATGGTTGATGCCAGTGCTGAGTATTTCAAGACTCTATTCGCAACAGGTACCGCCATTGGTAAAACTGCTTATGAGAGTCTTAATCCTCTCGCACCAAAACAACCAACCGATAAGAAATAACATTTCCAAAATTCCATAATTGTCGTTTAGTTGTCCAAAAAGGCTATGTTTTAATTGACATAGCCTTTTTTCTATGCTACTATAACTCTGTTATTAACAAACCTTAAACAATGACTAAAATGACCAAACTAAACAGAGCCGCAGACGAAGCAGTGTATATTTTGCAACTTAGTTCACAGCAGGCTAAAAGGTACATACAGCGCAATGCACGATGTACTGAAAAAGAAGCCAGTCGTGCGTTTTTTCAAACAATCACATTTCACAAGTCATGAGTGATAAGGTAGGCGTTGCAATTATCTTATTGGTAGTTGGGTGCGCTTTATTTTCAGGTTGTGCAACAGAGCATGCAAGCAAGTTGACCAACATGGACAAGTGGCAGGCCAATTGTGCCAATGCTGGAATTGAACGCCACTTGTTCCTAAAAAACATCATACTGCTTGAGCAATCGAATCTAGAGGCAGATCCAGTGTCTCGGGAAAAAGTTGCACGTTTAAATGAACTTATTCTAGAATCGGATAGACTATGCGGTGTAAATGGATTTTATTCACAGCAATCTTAACAGTGTTACCAGGATGCATGACAACAGAAGCACGTTGGTCCACTGCTGATCTACATAACTTTAAAACTGATTGCAGTGACCCAAATCAAAGGATCATGCTAGAGACTCAAAGAGTCAGCAAGGAAGATCAAGTTAAAAACAATTTGATAATTTCGAGCTTACCTGGCACCGTGTTAGCCATGCTAGATGGTACATACGAAGAACGGCGTAGAGCAGAACAGGGATACAGAAACAACGCACAAAAACTAACTGAATACTTTAGAGAAAAAACATGCAGGCAACAAGAGTTCGACAAACAATACTATCAGCACTGATACTTGCAACAACAGTCAGTACTGCGTTAGGCGATTGCTACTTTAGGAGAGAAGTGCTCAGCATCGGTGGCTTGCCTATTGCAAACGAAAGTGAGTCAACAGTTCTGCAGAGCAACAACACCTACAAGTGTACATACTCATTTAACGTGTTGGTTAACGGTGTTTGGACCAAAGCAGAACGAACAGCCGACCATGTAGACAAGACACATGCCTGTTTAACTGCAAGGGATCAGGCTAGAACTTTTATACTTACAGCAGTACCAGACGAATACGAAGTGGATGTGTTGCAAAACACAGAAATGGTTTGCGATACACGCAAAGAAGAACGTAAATTATATGTGGATATAGGGCAAGTGGTTAACTTGAGTGATTTGGCTATTGACCCAAGATTTATCAAAAACGGACAAATACAGTTAATAACACCATATGATGCCCCACATATGAAGTGCGCTATATTTTTAGAAAACGTTATTAGACAAGATGGTGTAGCAATACAAAACAAAGGATATGCTTGCCAAACAGGCAATGCATGGACAGTTTGGAAGAAATGGGAAGCCGCAAGGATTGACAATTCATGAAGTTTAATGTATAGTGGATATATTATGACAGGACAAACAAAATTTTTAATCGCCTTGGGACTACTTTTTATATTGGGTTATTATACAGTATCCAGTGAAGAAGTAAGACAAGAAGTTTTAACTGAAACTATCTCTACAGAGGAGTAGACTATGACTAAAGTAATACCAATCTTACTTGCCTTGCTTGTTTCTGCTTGTGCTACTAAAGATCCGCTGTTAAAGCAGGTCGAAGAAGCCAAGGAAGAACGAGCTGACAAAGTAGCAGAAATACTCGATCAGCAACCAAAGTGGTTTAAACAGGGTTGTCCGCAAATTAACGAAATTGCATGTGCTATGGCAATTGGAGAAAACTCCGATCTGCAGGCCAGTGAAGATATTGCAATGGAGATTGCTAAAGGCAAGATTTGCGATACAGCAGGCGGAACTGTAGATAAAGTTACCAAAACATATCGTACAAACGATAATGGCTCCGCTACCGTAAACAGTAGAACCAGTATCCGAAGCGTGTGTGATAAGGTAGATGTGTCTGGGCTTATTGTAGGCAACAAAGAAGTGGTTGCAATTAACGACAAATTTGTTACATACGTTGAGCTTAAGATTCTACTAGAAGGCAACAGTTTTAGGGATCGCAAGCAACGAGCTCAGCAAGGTAATAGTGCAGTAACTGATGCTGATGAAATGCTAACAGAACTGGAGCAATTGACTGAATAGTAACAAATTTTCTAATTGCACGCTCTTGTACGTAAATACATGTACAGGAGCGTTTCAATGAGTATACTCAAATCAATTATGGAGCGTCCGCTCCCAAAGATCACTTACCAAAAACGGAAGATGTATCGTCCTAGTCGCGACGAGATATTATATACGTATAGATTGATTAATCTGTATATATTTGATAACATATTGGCCATGCCCGAAATAACAACTGGGCAACCACAAAAGGCTTGGGCATACTGTCTTTGGTATGACGAACCACAAGGACCAGATACATTCTGTACAATACATCTCAATAAGATTTGGATGTGCAGACAGTGGTTTATAAACACATTTGCGCATGAGATGGTGCATCAGTGGCAATGGGACATTTACAGACCTAACGAAAATCCAAACTACAACAAATATGTAAACAAGAGCATGGGACATGGTCCTAGTTTCTTTAGATGGAGAGACAAGTTTGCTGAACATGGCCTGTGTCTCAAAGGATCATTTGGACAAAAACGTTGGTACAAACACCAGAATTTTAACAAATGCTAAAATATTTAATAATCACATACGCAGACCCAGCAGACCAAAAAAACAGTATGGACGTTTGGTTCAATATCAAACCAACACAGATAGCACAAAAATGGGCAAAACGAGTGCAATTAGCACAGGCCTCGGATTACCCAATTGATGACCCAGATCGCTTTTATGGGTTTGGTCCCATAGAAGAACAAGAAGCACAGGCCGTAGCACACATGAAAATGCTCACTGATCAAATTAGTAAACTACGGACAGAATCACTTCCAGAATTGGTATCAGTACATGACCAAGAGACACTCAATTTTTTACATCATGTATTTGAAGTAGAACACGGATTACTTGATGCT
>ERZ651776.5008-NODE-5008-length-11755-cov-3.172975_pt1 | contig 11755 bp, 13 predicted proteins | sample MGYA00514761_ERZ651776 | MGnify/ENA metagenome assembly ERZ651776 | reverse complement strand
ATGTACTGTTAATTAACACATGTTCGATCAGAGAAAAAGCTGAAGATAAATTATTTCATCAGCTGGGACGTTGGAGGAAACTTAAAGAAAAAAATCCTAATTTAGTAATTGGTGTTGGTGGGTGTGTTGCTTCCCAAGAAGGTGACCTCATTCTTAAAAGAGCGCCTTACGTTGATATGATTTTTGGACCTCAAACTCTCCATCGACTTCCAAATATGCTAAATGAGGCATTAAACGATAATGAGATTACAGTTGACATCTCATTTCCTGAAATTGAAAAATTTGATCACCTGCCTGAGCCTCATAGTGACGGTGCATCTGCTTTTGTTTCGATTATGGAGGGATGTAGTAAATATTGCACTTTTTGTGTAGTGCCTTACACTCGAGGTGAGGAAATTTCTAGGCCATTTAATGATGTTTTTCGTGAAGTAGAGTTATTAGCTGGGCAGGGAGTTAAAGAAGTTAATCTACTCGGTCAGAATGTGAACTCTTACAGAGGTCTAATGGATGATGGAGAGGTCGCAGATTTGGCCCTTTTAATTTCGATTATTGCTCAAATTGAGGGTATTGAAAGGATAAGATTTACCACTTCTCACCCAGTCGAATTTAGCGACAGACTGATCGAAACTTATGCTGAAGTACCTGAGCTCGTTTCACATCTTCACCTTCCAGTTCAGGCTGGCTCAGATAAAATCTTAGGACTAATGAAACGAGGTCATACTGCCATTGAGTATAAATCAAAAATACGTAAATTAAAGCAAGTTCGACCAGGCATTTCTATTTCCTCAGACTTCATTATTGGCTTTCCCGGTGAAACAGAAAATGACTTCAATGACACCATTAAATTGATCGATGAAATTGGGTTTGATAAATCATTCAGTTTTATTTATTCTAAAAGGCCTGGCACTATTGCCTCAAGTTTTCCAGATGATGTGAGTGCCGAAACTAAAAAGAAGAGACTTGCTATTGTTCAGCAAAGGCTTAATAGTAATACAGAAGCGATATCAAAATCAATGATTGGCAGCACTCAAAAAGTTCTGGTAGAAGGCTTCTCAAAAAAAGGAAACACCCTCTCTGGGAGAACCGAAAATATGAGAACTGCCCACTTTGAGGGAGGCGAAGAACTCATTGGGAAAATCGTATCAGTTAGAATACTAGAAGGAATTGCTAACTCCCTGACAGCTGAACTAGTTTAAAGTCCCAACCATAATTTTGAGAACCAATAGTATCGTCCTTTTTCCTGATAAGGCATAGTGCAGTTAAATCGACTCCTTCCAACTCCAAGTGGATCCTGAGCTGAAATACGAACAGACTGCAGTCCACTCCATTCTAATTTAGCTTTATTTTGTCCTGAAACGAAACATGCAAAATTATTCCTTTCATGTTTAGTTAGTGGCCTTAAAAAAAAATAAGTCTAGCACAGGTTTATTACTTTCTGAAATTATCATCGATTTTGGCTTAATACTCAGTAATGGCATGGCCACTGTATTGACTTTAAGAATAAAACTTTCCATTTCAGCATAAGGACCAGACATAGAAAATCTAGGTATATTTAAAAAATCACTATTTTGACTTACAACACCTGATTGCTGTCCAAATGCAATGTATTTGTTTGATTCAAGAAATGAATAAGTCTCAGAATCAAATTCACCATAGGGATAGGCAAAATATCTATCCACCACCTCCAATTCTTCGGAGATTCTTTCTTGGGCAAAGTGTATTTCATTCTCAAGTATATCCTGTGAGACATTTACCAAGTGAGGATGATTCACAGTGTGATTAAATACATCCACCAATGGGGCCATTTCGCGCAACTGACTCCAAGTCATCATTGACTCATAATTTTTGTCAATAGCATTAGTTGAAACAAAGACTGACATTGGAAATTGGAACTGAGTTAATAAAGGAAAAGCCTCTTTGTAAATTGACAAAAATCCATCATCTGCAGTCAAACTTACACAGTTTAGAGGCAGTCTTTCTTTTGACTGTAACTTATTAATTACTGTTTTCAGAGGAAGAACTGAGAAGTCGTTATCTTTTAAGTAAGTTAGGTGTTTTTTAAAGACATCTGGTGAGGTACTTGTGGATTTGGGTCCTTCATCTGAAAAACGATGATACACAAGCACAACACAGTCATTCTCCAAGGCATAAGCAATGTATGGAGAGCAAATCGAGATCAGCAGTATAAATTTAAAGAATGATATTAACTTTTTCATGAGTTAAATGATAAATCAATTAACATGCAAAATCTTGCAACTTAACATTTGTTTTCAAAGTAATTCAGTAAAATATAATTCATGAAATTTTCTTTAAATATTAAACGATCAGAACAGCTTGCAAACATTTGTGGAAGTCTTGACAAAAACCTTGAAAATATTGCAAACAATCTAAATGTTACTATCAGTAACAAAGGTGCTGATTTCAATATCAAGGGAAATAATTCGGCCAAAGCAGTAGCTGTCCTCCAAGACCTTTTGTCGATTTCAGAAAAGAAATCAATTGATTTTAGTGATATCGACTTATGCATTAAATCTCTTAATAGTCCAAATGGTGAAGCTCCCTCGGTTACGATTAAAACCAGCAAGAAACATATTCATATTAGAAGTGGTAATCAGCAAAAATACGTCAATGCAATTTTAGAAAATGATGCAGTTTTTGCTGTTGGACCTGCAGGAACAGGCAAAACTTACTTGGCTGTGGCAAGAGCGGTCGAGGCACTTGAAAATTCTAATGTAAAGAGGATAGTGTTAGTTAGACCAGCTGTAGAGGCAGGTGAAAAGTTAGGTTTTCTTCCGGGTGATTTAAGTGAAAAAGTTGATCCTTATCTTCGGCCCATCTATGACGCCCTGTATGAATTTATTGGTTTCGAAAAGGTTAATAAATTAATAGAAAAAAATGTAATAGAGGTTGCACCATTAGCATTTATGCGTGGTAGAACACTCAATGAATCTTACATTATTCTTGATGAGGCGCAAAATACTACCATTCCTCAAATGAAGATGTTTTTAACAAGAATGGGTTTTGGTTCAAAGATGGTAATAACTGGCGACATCACTCAAATTGACTTACCTAATCCAAGTCAATCTGGACTTAAGGATGCTTTGAAAATACTCAAAAATATTGATCATATTGCTTTTTGTAACTTTGATGCTAATGATGTTGTTCGACACCAACTGGTTAAAAAGATTGTTAGCGCCTACGATAGAGACAAATGAGCAGTAAATCTAGGGTAATAGTTGGTCTTTCTGGAGGCGTTGATTCCTCAGTTGCTGCATATTTACTTCTTAAACAAGGTTACAATGTTGAAGCCTTGTTTATGAAAAATTGGGATGAAGATGATGAAGATGAATATTGTAGTGCTTCTGAAGATTTAGCAGATGCGCAGCAAGTTTCTGATGAGTTAGGAATTAAACTTCATACTGTAAATTTTTCACATGAATATTGGGAAGATGTCTTTGAACATTTTCTTGCAGAACATAAGAAAGGTCGCACCCCTAATCCTGATGTTTTATGCAATCAAAGAATAAAATTTAAAGCATTTCTTGACTATGCCAAAGATCTTGGAGCGACTAAAATTGCAACTGGTCACTATGCACGAATTAGTGAAGAAAATGGAAAATATCTTCTTAAAGCAGGTATTGATGGTAATAAAGATCAAAGCTATTTTCTTCATTTGCTTAATCAAGATCAGCTTTCACAAAGTCTATTTCCTCTTGGAGAGATTAATAAAAAAGAGGTTCGTGAAATTGCAAAAAATAATCATTTTATTACAGCAGATAAAAAAGACTCAACCGGAATCTGTTTTATAGGAGAAAGGCCATTTTCAGAGTTCCTCACGACCTTTCTACCTAAGGAGAAAGGTGACATCATTGATCAGGATGGGTCATTTATAAAACATCATCATGGACTTCCTTTCTATACCATTGGACAAAGAAAAGGGCTTGAAATAGGTGGAGGATACGGTCATTCGCAAGAGCCTTGGTTTGTAGCAGACAAATTGACTGAATCAAATCAAATTGTTGCAGTTCAAGGTGATCACCAATTACTTTATCATGATTCATTAGTTGCTGATGACGTTCATTGGATTGATGACGAACCTGAAATGCCAATGCGCTGCAGTGCTAAAATACGTTACCGTCAGGCCTCTCAAGACTGTACTGTTTCAGCTGGTGAAAACCAAACTATTAAGGTTTTCTTTAAAGACTCTCAAAGAGCTATTACGCCTGGTCAATCAGTTGTTTTTTATGATGGAGAAAGATGCCTTGGTGGAAGTGTAATAAAATCTAGATACAATGAATAAGTCAGCAAAACAAACTATAGCCCTTGCAAGTATTTTTCAGTCTTCTGCTTTAGTTCACCAGCTTGCAATTTCTGGGAAGTGTGATAGCCATACGAATAAAGCAAGTCTAAATAGTATTGTTAGCCCAAGTGACTCTATTGATGAAATTTTTACCTCGCCCGAGGATTTAAAAATAGGTTTTGATTCTTTAAAGCTAATTCTTGAGAAAAAGACAATAGAAATGCACAATGTAATGGTCTACGCAACCGCTTTGATTAATTTAGAAAAGAAATTAATGAAAAAACCTAAACTTTTAGATCAGATTTCAGAAGAAATCAATCTGATTAACAAGCAAGAATTCTTTGATGTATATCATAGCAATTCTATTGCCAGACTGGCTGAGCTTTATAAAAATACGCTTGGAAGCCTCAACCCGACTATTATGGTGCGTGGAGAACAAATTTATTTGTCCAATCAACATACTGCCAATCACATCAGAGCCTTACTTTTGGCCGGGATTAGGGCTGTTTCATTGTGGAAAACTCAAGGTGGAAAGACCTGGCACTTGTTGTTTGGGAAAAAGAAAACACTTCAACACTTGAATTCCCTTGCAAATTAATCCATTGTGATTAAATGCTTGCATAATTAGAAGTGAGACTCTATAATTCGTGTTTTCTTAATTTAAGCATAACTTAATTATATGGCTAATTCAGCAGGTTCAAAAAAACGCGCAAGACAAGCAGTTAAGCGCAACAAGCATAATTCACAAATTAGAGCAAAAGTGCGTACTTTTATTAAAAAAGTGACTTATGCAATTGACGCTGGAAATAAAAAAGAGGCAACGAGTGGTTTTGCTGATATGCAGAAAAATATTGATCAAGCTGTTAGCAAAGGTTTGATTCATAAGAACCTTGCAGCCAGAAAGAAATCCCGTATTAGTGCTCAAATTAAATCCTTATAATCAGGATTTCATATTAGGTTCACTTATTAAATATTAAATCATTGCTATAATTAAACCCTCTCTGAGGGTTTTTTTATGTTTGAAGGTTATCAACGCAATGATTAATGAAAGCGATAAGTCATTATTTAGGTCGACTGTCGACAATCAGAAACCAATTGATAAGGACAATAAGAGAGAAAGTAACTCTATAAGCATCAAGTCAAACAGTCCTTTTGAAAACTATAGTTTTCTCTATGAGCCAAACATTTCTGGCTCTCAAGAAATTATTCATCAGGTCGATGGCCTATCTCCAAAAACTCTAAAAAAAATGAAGCAAGGTCATTTAGGCTCTACTCCTTCAATAGATTTGCATGGATACAAAATAGAAGAGGCTTGTCGATCTTTATCAGACTTTATTCATTTTCATTCTGATAAACGTTTCATTCAAATCATTCATGGAAAGGGATATCATTCTAATAATGGCATGTCAATTATGAAATCTCAAGTTATTCATTACTTAAAGCAACACCCAAATGTTCTTGCCTTTTGCTCATGCCCTCAAGACATGGGAGGAACTGGAGCGGTATTTGTCCATTTAAGAGCATATGTTTAATATTGAGGAAATCTACTCTGTCTCAGACTATATAAATCTGTGTAAAAATACAATTGAGAAAAATATACCACAATGCTTTGTTCAAGGTGAAATCTCAAATTTATCCAAACCCTCCTCAGGGCACTGGTATTTCACCCTTAAAGATAAAAATGGCCAGGTCAGATGTGCTTTTTTTAGATTAAATCAAAGAAAAATAAAATTTTCTCCTGAGAATGGAATGTCCGTAATCATCCGAGGAGCAACTACTCTATATCCTCAAAGGGGTGATTTTCAACTTATTATTCAGCAGATGGAGCCTGCGGGTATTGGTAATCTTCAGCTTGCATTTGATCAGTTAAAAAATAAGTTAAGACTTGAAGGGCTTTTTGATTCAGAAAATAAAAAAGAAATTCCTTCATTCCCCAATAATATTGGAGTTATTTCCTCTGCAACAGGTGCAGTAATTAGAGATATTATCAAGGTTTTAAAATTACGATATCCACTTGCTCAAATACTTCTTTATGACACTATAGTGCAAGGTGAAAGTGCTCATAAAAAAATTATCAAAGCACTTGAGTCTGCAGATCGATCTAAGAATTGTGACGTTATTATTCTTGCAAGAGGTGGAGGATCACTCGAAGATCTTTGGGCTTTTAATGAAGAGGATCTTGCAAGGTCAATTTATGCTTGCTCAACACCCATCATTAGCTCTATAGGACATGAGACAGACACAACTATTGCTGACTTTGTTTCAGATCTAAGAGCCCCAACTCCATCTGCTGCTGCAGTAGCAGCTACTCCAGACATTAATACTATTCTTTACAATGCTTCAAAACTCAAACAGTATCTTTATGACTCAATAAAACAATCTATTGAATCAAAGAAAGCTACCTTGGCACTCCTTAAGCTAAAAATTATTGATCCAAGTCAACAGCTTTTTCTTAATGCTCAAAAACTTGATGAATATGAATTACGATTATTAAAAATTAATAAATCAGTTGTCAATAATCACAAAGAAAACTTAAAGCAATTGGCTTCTCAAATGGAAATACTGTTTGAAAACTGTATGAAAATGAATCAAAATGCACTTTCTAATTATGGAAATTCACTAAACCTTCTGTCTCCTCTTAATACTCTATCTAGAGGCTACACGATTACTCAAGATAAAGAGGGCAAGATTATCACGTCAATCAAAAAAATAAAGGAAAACGAGTTAATATTTAGTAAATTTCATGACGGTAAAGTTACTTCAAAAGTGATCAATAAAGAGGATAATTAAATCATACATTTTTATTAATTCAACTATGAAATCTGATGTAACACTATTAAGGAGAATTGGATCAATAAGTTATGATTTTTTCTTAGTATTTTCATTTGTTTTTTTCGTTGCAGGTGTTGTAATTCTTATAAACAATAAAGAGCCAATTACAAATAATTTTTTCTTTTTTTTGGTAACACTTCCAGCTATTTTTTTATATTTTTCAATATCTTGGGTCAAAGGAAGGCAAACCCTTGGAATGCGAGCCTGGAAATTTGAAATCATTCAAAAAAATGGTGATAATATAACCTACAAACAATCTTTTTTGCGCTTCTCGTTGGCCTTCATATCTTTGATTGGAATAGGATTAATCTTTCAGTTTCTTAATAAGAACAGATTGCCAATTCATGACTACTATTCTCAAACATACCTTAGTTCAATTTATAAATAATATGTCACTTTATCATTTCATACTAATTAAATTTTGAAGAATAAAAGACAAGTAGGTTTCATTGGTTTTCTTTACAAGAATAAAATTACTCTTGCCTTAATAATTGTATTGATTGCACTAGTTAAACAAAACATTATTGATAATAATTTTCCAAGTGTTGTTCATGAAAGAGAAAAATCAATCGATATGATTAGGGCCAATAATGCGAATTTAAGTATTGAAAATACAATTCTTGAGAGCAAGATTCAAAGTTATACAGAAGAAGATTTAAATTTAATTGAATCCAAAGCTAGATTCAAATATGGTTTAATTAAAGAGGGAGAGCACTTTTTTAAGATAAATAGGATAGTTGAGAAAGAAGCTTTACCTGAAAATGATAAGGCTACATTATAATTGATTTAATTGATCAAAATTGTCTGGGTGTTGACTCACAAATATGAAAAAAGATAAATATTTTTTAGTCGTCCCAGCAAGTGGAACTGGGAAGAGATTTAATTCCAAGATTCCAAAACAATATATCAATCTAGATAATGGTTTAACTATTCTTGATCAGTGCCTTAAAGTAATCTTATCAAATGAGATAATCTCTGGATTTATTGTTGCTCTAGACAAAAAAGATACTTACTTTAAATTTTCTAAGTTCGCAAAGCACTCTAAACTCATATCAACTGCAACTGGTGGCAAAGAAAGATTTCATTCTGTTCTAAATGCATTAAATTCATTAAACGATATTGCAAAACCAAATGATTGGGTTTTGGTTCATGATGCCGTAAGACCTTGCATAAAAAAAGAGGATATTGCAAAGCTTATTGAAGAGGTTGCAGGTGATTTAGTTGGTGGCATTCTTGCAAATAAAGTGGTTGATACAGTTAAACAAAAAAATATTAATGGGCTCGTTTCTACAGTGGATAGACAAAAACTTCACCTAGCACAAACGCCTCAATTATTTAGATTTGGTATTTTGAAAGAGGCAATCAAAGGCGTGGTAGAACAGAACAGGCATATAACTGATGAATCTGAGGCACTTGAGTGCCTGGGGCATTCCTATAGAATTGTCGATGGCTCATCTAGTAATATTAAAATTACGACTCAAAAGGATATTGACTTAGCTAACTATTTTTTAAACCAATGATGAATATAAAAACAGGGATTGGACAGGACTCTCACCGATTTGAAAAGGATGAAGGAAAGCCTTTAATGTTAGCTGGTATTCAATTTGAACATCCGTTTGGATTAGAGGGTAATAGTGATGCTGATGTAGTTTTTCATTCTATCACTAATTCAATTTCAAGCATAACTGGGGTAAACATCCTGGGTGATGTAGCAGATCAACTCGTAGAAAGTGGGCAGAAAGATAGCAGTGTGTATTTGAATCTTGCACTTAATGATTTAGGCGATTGGAAAATAAATCACATAGCAATAGCCATTGAATGCAGAATGCCAAAAATATTCTCCCAAATTGATTCTATGAAAAAAAATATTGCTAAGATTTGCAAAATTAGTGCCTCTGATGTTGGAATTACCGCAACCACGGGTGAAAATTTAACTGCCTTTGGAAGAGGCGAAGGTATTCAAGCAATCACTATAATCACAGTAATTAAATCATGACTCTAATTGATAACCCTACCCGCTCAAAAATTAAAAAAATCCACTTTATAGGAATTGGTGGCTCAGGCATGAGTGGTATTGCTGAAGTGCTTGTCAATTTAGGTTATGAAATCTCTGGATCTGACATTCAATCAAGCGATGCCACAAAAAAACTTGAAAAACTCGGCTGTACTATCTATTACTCTCAAGAAGCAGAAAATGTTTTAGGTAAGCAAGCCGTCGTTGTATCCTCGGCAATCAACAAAAATAATCCTGAACTTAGGGAGGCAAGGCATCAAAAACTATTAATAGTTCCTAGGGCAGAAATGTTAGGAGAATTAATGCGATTTCGATTTGGAATAGCAGTCTCTGGAACTCATGGTAAGACCACTACCACAAGCCTTATCGTGCAAATTATGAGTGAGGCAAAACTAGACCCAACCTATATCATTGGTGGAATTATTAACGCAACTGGAATGAACGCTAAACTAGGTAACAGTGACTACCTGATTGCTGAAGCAGATGAGAGTGATGCCTCATTTCTTCATCTACAACCAATGTTAAGCGTTATAACCAATATAGATGAAGATCACATGTCAACTTACAACCATAATTATGCCAAATTGACTGAAGCTTTTATCAACTTCACGTCAAACCTACCATTCTATGGAATTTGTGTTGCATGTACAGATGACAAAGGCGTCCAAGATATCCTCAAAAAAATTCACAGGCCAGTTCTCAGCTATGGCTTTAATGGTGAGGCAGATGTTAAAGCATCCAATATTAAACAAGATAAAATGCAAATGAAATTTGATGTCAGCTGTCATAAATATCAAAAAAATTTCCCAGTTTCACTCAATTTAATTGGCAGACATAATATTCTTAATGCACTTGCGGCAATTAGTGTTGCTCTTGAGATTGATATCAGTATTGACAATATTCAAAATGCATTATCTAATTTTAGTGGTGTATCAAGAAGACTGGATTATCACCAGGAGCTTATCATTAATAATCAAGATATTCCTTTATTTGATGATTATGGACATCATCCAAATGAGATTTCAGAAGTATTTAGCACGCTAAGAAATACTTTTCCAGAAAAAAGATTAGTAGTAATTTTTCAGCCACATAGATACTCTCGAACAAGAGATCTATTTAATGAATTTGTAAGCAGCCTATCTAAAGTTGATGCCCTGATACTCCTTAATATTTATTCAGCCAATGAGGCGCCAATAAACACTATTAGCTCATCAACACTTGCTGATTCTATAAGAAGAAGGAGCTCCATAGACCCTATTGTTGCTAAAGATATTGCAGAAATCATTGAAATCATTCCAAATATCAGTTTAGAAAATGATGTGATTCTTACCCTGGGTGCCGGTGATGTGAATAAAATTCCACATCAACTCAAAGAGCATTTTCGTTGAAAAAAGTATGCTTAGATTTAATGAACCAATGTCAAAACACTGCTCTCTAAGATCTGGGGGGAAAACTAGTGCATTTTTTCAGCCAACTAATCTTAATGAGCTATCAACTTTTTTAAAAAAAAATAAAAAGCCAATCTTGATGGTTGGCTTAGGAAGCAATCTTTTAGTTCGCGATATGGGATTTGATGGCGTGACGATTCATACGAAAAATTTAAAAGAACTTAATTTACTTGATAACTTTATTGAGTCTGGTGCTGGAACCTCTCTTGCAAAGTTATCAAGGTTTGCTCTAGCAAATTTTAAATATGGCGCTGAGTTTCTTAGTGCGATTCCTGGATCAGTAGGAGGTGCACTTGCAATGAATGCGGGAGCATTTGGATCTGAGATATGGAAATATGTGGTGTCAGTTAAAACAATAAGTTTTTCAGGCGAAATTAAAGAGAGATACCCCAGAGATTTTGAGATCTCGTATCGCTCTACTGTCCATAAAAATAGCAATGAGCTATTTGTCAGTGCCGTTTTCAATTTTAACTTGAAAAAACAAAATGATAATGTTGCTGATTTACTTGAAAAAAGGAATTCAACTCAACCTATTGGACTTCCAAGCTGCGGAAGTGTTTTTAAAAATCCAAAAAATTATTTTGCCGCGGAACTTATTGAATCTAGTGGACTTAAAGGTTATTGTGTTGGAGGAGCTTGTGTTTCTGAAAAGCACGCTAATTATATTATCAATCAGAATAATGCTACGTCCCAGGATATTGAAAATTTGATTGCCCATATTCAAGATACGATTAAGAAAAAATACCTCATTGATCTAGAAACTGAATTAATAATTATATGATTGCTGTTTTAATGGGTGGTTACTCTGCTGAAAGAGAGATATCTCTTTTAAGTGGACAAGCTGTTTATAAAGCTCTTACTGAAGCCAAAATTAAATGCTTTTCATTTGACTTGAATGAAAAGAATCTTGATGACTTGTGGAAGACGAAATTTGATAAAGCATTCATTGTCCTTCACGGAAGAGGTGGAGAAGATGGATACATTCAGTCTGAGCTGAACAAGAAAAATATTCCTTTTACTGGCTCAAATGCTAAATCATCAAGTTTATGCATGGATAAGGCATTAACAAAAGATTTATGGAAAAAACATAGCTTGCCTCTGTCAGATTCAATCGTTGCAACCAAGGGAGAAGCACCTGAGTTAATTCCTTTTCCTTTACCA
>ERZ651776.5006-NODE-5006-length-11759-cov-5.474833_pt1 | contig 11759 bp, 13 predicted proteins | sample MGYA00514761_ERZ651776 | MGnify/ENA metagenome assembly ERZ651776 | reverse complement strand
TTTGCAAAATATCAAGCTACCGAAATGATAAATGGTGTTGGTTCGGTGGTATTATCGGCTAATGTTGAAATACTTGCTAATGAAGTTGAGGCTGATTTTGTATCAGGTTCTGTATATGAAGATGTCACTGTTTATATAGCCAATCCTGATGTATTCGGAAAATTACCAACTGACGCGAGAGCAAATGTAGGTGTTCTTGCTAATCCTATCGGCAACAATGGCAATGCTAATATAGTATCTTTCCCCGTTCCTGGTATAGGTTTTAAAACAGGCAATTCAATATTTATCGATAAAGAAGACCTTGTGCAAACTTATAATAGATATGACCCAGCAACCAGGTATGCCGAATATGTTATAACAGCTGTTATTGATGATGATGATTTAACACTTGACTTTGCCGGTAGTAATAATTATGGCTATGACCAATATGGTATTATAGATGTTCCTGATGGATTGTATTATTATGATGTTCCTAATAAAAATACAAGGATTTATATTGAAGTTACATCACCACCAGGCTTTACAAGGACCGCAAGACTAAACAGAGTTGAAGGAACACGAGAAGGCTTTACAGTCGGAGAAATTATAACATTAACCCGCAATGATGTTATATCTGTTTCAACAGGAGAACATTGGCGAAAGCAATTATCTTCGGGTGATTTAAAAGCTCAGGTATTAAGTCTAACATCAACAACCTTCGCAGCATACGGCTACGAGGTTACGTTGGATAATCTAAGATATAATAATATGATTTATACTAATAGCAATAAAAACTTTAATCCTGTTATAATGAGAGCTGACCCAGTTAATAAAAATATACAAAATAGTAATGTTATATTAACTTTGGAAAAACAAATAATTAATCAAATAACGCTCGGCTTTAATCGCCGCATAGATACTGCCGACAATTTAAACATAGGATTATTATTAAAACGAAAAAAAATATCTTATTAAATAGTATATAGAAATGTATGAGATTAATAAAGCAGTGTCTTATAAAACTATCTGGTTAAATACCAGTGATGCGATTGCAGATGCCGAACGCAAACGATTCGTTTTTAATGATTTATCCCTGATTCAAATACGTAACAAATCCTATTTAAAAGTAAATAGTATAACCCTAAGTGGTGATGGTCTTAGTAGCGCACCGGGACATAATTGGGAAATTAAATTGGCTAATGTTAAAATTAATCAACCAAGTTATTTTAATAGTGATAATAACTTTATTCCGACAATAGCAATGCTCAACTATGATGATAATAATAGTATCCAAAATGGTCACTTGACTTTGGAGCTTGAAAATCAAGACATCGTACAATTAGCTTTACATATTGTAAGCGATGATGGACATGGTGCGATTAAAAACTCACAGGCAATAGATTTTCATATAGGATTATGCATCGAAGAGTTTATGGAATAAAAATAAGTTAATTAGCTTATACGACGCTTTTTACGAATTGATTTTCTTGGAAGTTTAGGTTGTACACCACCAGCTTTCTTTTCTAAACCTAAGTCCTGTTTAACGGTGTGGTATAATTTTTCACCTGCGCCAAATAAAGCGCCTTCAGCAAGCCCAAATACACCTCCTTTCAATACCTCTGTTTTAAATTGAGACGCAACAGTCTCAGCGCCCTGCACAATGCTTCCACCCATCGCTGTTTCAGCGCCTAATACTAACTCGCCCGCTAGTGGAGCAAACATCGCCATTGTATCTTATCTATTTAATACAAAGATTATTTTTAATAACAAAAGAAAGGATTTGGCGGTGCTGGTATATCTTTCGGTGGTGGTGGTGCTCTCTCTTTCTTTGCCCTCACCTTTGGCTTCTTCTCATATACAATTTCCACATCAGGCTCATCGTCGCTTGATTCTTGGATTATCTTTCTAACTATCTTTTTTTTCTTTTTTGGTGCTTTCTCATATACTATCTCTACTTCAACTTCGGGTTCTGGCTCAACTTTTTTGGGATTGCCAGTTTCCTTTATCTTTTTAATCTCTTCTACCTCCTGTTTGCTTGGCATTAGCATATCATTTATTTCATTATCTTTTATTTCATGTGGGTCTTCGGTTAAATCTAATGTCTTTACTGGCTCTTTTTTTGTCCTTGTTTTTTTAACAGGTTTCTCAACAGGAGTTTCAACAGGGTCCTCTTCTGGTCCTCCTGGTGATAATTGTTTTTTTTTTGCGGCTTTCGCTTCACGGGCTTTTTTTAGCACTTCTAGGCGTTGTTCCATACTCATAGGCATCTCTATATATATCTATTTTTATACAATAAAATAATTATTCTAAATCTTCCGCTAAACGCATCTTCTCATCATAATCCAATTTTTCTTGGTTGCATTCCTCGGCTGTTTTATCTAATGGGTGACGAATTACATTACCATCTTCCGTCCGCTGCAATCCATCATAGAAAAGATCGGGTGGTGTTTCGATTAAACCTGATTGGGCAGTTTCTTTATGTAAGCGTTTAATATGCTCAATTTCTTCATCAGTAATATCATTCTTATATCCTCGCCATTGATTAATAGTTATTTTAGCCGAAAGGTCAAGTAAAAACTCATCACAAGCTTTAATCTTGGTGCCGATTAATTGCTTCCCACGCGATATCAAATCATCGTAAGCTGCTTTGTCAGCATCATTATAATCTTCGGGGTATGCTACTTTCATATTAAATAATCTATCTATATAGTAGATACATTTTTAAATATGAAAATTAAACAAATCAAAAATATTACCGATAAAATTAACTTTGGCAAAAGCTATGACACACCCATACCTATCAATGAAGATTTACCACGTATTTATAATATTATGCTCGTATGTGGTAGCAAAGGTTCTGGAAAAGGTGTAATCGTTAATCACTATTTACAGCTGGCAGAAGCAAGTGGATATAAAAATAAAAGTGGCGAAAAAGTTGAGCAGCGGATTATATGGTGCAGTGGAGGAACCAGTAATAGTAAGCAAAATCAAATATTAGATGAGTTAAAATACCTGGATAAAAATGATCGCATTGATTTGGATTTGGATAATCCTGATAAACAATTAAAAGAGATATATAGTAGCCTTTTGGAAGAGCGCGATTTAATTGAAGCTTATAATGTTTATCGTGCTGTTTATAAAAAGTTTATGAAAAGCAAAAACCTAAATAATCTTACCATTGATGAGCTAACACTTTTGGAATGGAAAGCTTTTATTGACCCAGCAGAAGACCCAGATGCTCCTAGAAGTGAGGACGGCACTTTACTTTTAAATCCTCGTGTAGTGCATTTTGTTTTGGACGACCTTATTGGTAGTGATGTTTTTAGCAATGTAAAAAAAGGAAATTGGTGTAATAACATCAGTATTAAAAGTAGGCACGATAGCGATAAATTATGCCCTATTAATTTAATTTATTTAACACAATCTTTTAAAGCCGTTCCCTCTGTTATCAGAAAGCAGTGTGATTATTTTATATTATTAAAGAATGCTAACCGCGTTGCTATCATTGACGCTATCAGTATGGAAGTCGGCAGTTTATTTAGTAAAGAAGAATTAGAACAAGTTTACGATGGTATTATGCATATACCATATGCAAGTTTAATTATTAGCATACATAAAAACGAAAAGCCACAAAATAGATTAAGATTAGGCTGGTCACAGGTTATAGAACGAGATGAAAAATATGTCTTTGTTAAATAAAAATATAGCTAATTATTAGAAAGATGGGTGTATATGATTTCTATTTAGACAAAAGAAAGAATAATAAAAAAGATGAATATGTGGATATTATATTAGATTATCCCATTGAGATTAATGATGGAGAATATCTCAAAGTTAAACTTGTAGATTTTAAGTTCCTGAATAATTTATATAATATTAGCTCTACGTTGATGAACAATGCTTTTAATATACGGAGATATTCCAAGACATATACTTATGTATATGGTGGTAGTGAATTGTTTTTAAATGATACAGGTTTTTTTGACGACCAGAATGCCTTGCTGGTTACTGAAACTATTGATATAACAATACATCAATCTTCCATCACATATGATAATACAACTTTAACTTATTACAATACTGCCGACATAACTGATGACACTGCGAGTTATTGGGAGAATATATTAACTGATACGGTGGATGTTAGTAGGAAAATGAAACTACATGACACTTATACTTATTTTATTGAAATAACAAGTAACGAAAGAATGACCAGTTTTGATTGTGTTTTTTATAAAGATACACATGTAGGAGCTTCAACTACCGATGTTGATATAATATTACAAAAATATAATACTTCCACTACTACATGGGATATAGTACAAACCAATACTATTACATTTGCTAATAGCGTTCCACAGGAACAAATATCATCAACATTTACAACTACTACACCAGAAGCAAACGATAAATATCGTATAACATCTAATACGGCATCTATGCCATTTACATTATATATTTTAAAATTGCAAGCAGATAAACAAATACCCATTTATGATGAAGGCACTATTGATGAACCTGTTATACATACTATCACCATTCCAGACGGCTTTTATAAAGCATCTACTTATAAAAATACTTTAAATGATTTATTGACTAATTATAAAATAACAACCTCAATTGACTCACTGACAAACAAAATAAAGTTCGCAAATGATAATATTACTTTTGTTCCTACTATTGCCGACCTTGTTGATGACAATTACCAGATTGATCTAGTTATACCTAATATACCTAATATGTTAGAAAATCTCGGTATTACGAACCATCAAGAATATATTAACGTTCCTTTCAATTCTTATTTCGAAAGCAATACTCATATTAATCTAATCAATTTATCTAAAATGATTATCACAACTAACCTTAATTTTCAAAACAAAACTCATAATGAAATTATAAAAGGCAATGAAATACACTGCGGACTCGGCAATATTCTTTGCTGGATAGATACTGATATCGCACCGTTCTCCTGTGTTAAATATAATAACTGGGACGACTTATGTTATAAGATAGTTAATAAACATATCACATCAATAAGATTAAACTTTTATTCTGAGAAGAGCCAACCTATATATATCGATAATGGTTTATTCCATTTGCAAATTAAAAAATTAAATAAAAAATACCTATAATAAAATGAGTACATAATCTATAAAATATATGAAAATATAAAAGTTTATAAAAATTGAGAGAAAAATATAATTATGTACTCCTTTTTATAGTAGTATGAAATCAAAATTAAAATTATTAGATAAAACCGAAGCACTTACCTTACTTTGCACTCGTGCTGCGAGTCGGTGGAGTTTTATTAAGTTCTGTTTTAATATACCATTAGTTTTTACCAGTTCTGCTATGTGTATCATAAATAGTATCAGTCATGATGCGAATGAAGTAAAAATACCTAACATAGTTGTAAATGCTATTAGTGTTTTGATAATGAGTATGCTCAACAATATTAAAGCCGCCGAGAAGTTTGAAAACTTTAAAAAATTATCACAACAGTTTATGTTATTATCCCAGGAGTTGGATAGTATTGAAGGCGATGATATTAGTATTGAAGAATACAAAATGTATGTATTAAAATATGAGAATCTCGTGCAACAAGTTGATTTTGAAGAAATACCAAAATCCTATAAAAATGAAATTAGCAATGCTTATGTTAATGCCAATCGCAATATCCCAATACAGCTTAACGGAACGATAGGCAATATTGTTAAAAAACGAGATAGTAATGAGATAGGATTTAGCAGGGGTATTAATCTTAGTGAGATGGTTTAATTCTCGCATTCAAAACATATTTTATCTTCTTTTTTTCTACTATAATTTCTTATTATTCCTGCATCATTATTAGAATTGCAACGAAGAGGTACATTGCATATTACACAAATCCCATTTTTTAAATTACCGCCCCTCCTCTTATCAAAATTAGGGTCAAATTGTTTAATACATGATGAACCTAAATAAAATCTTTTACCAGTTTCAATATGTGTGCATATATATAATGACGAGTTTTCACCACAACAACAGTAAGTATCTTCGCTATATATATGCGAAGGCTCTTGACTATCAACACCTATAAACTTATCCATTTTAAAATTTCTTTCTTTTGTAAAATGTTTTAATACCTTTATTAATTCGATACGCCTAGCTTTTGCATGGTCAATATTATCTAATTCTTCTAACTCATTAATATTAATAGGTCGTCTTCTCCAAATACCATCTTCCAATTTAAAATTCTTATCATAATAAGCCTTATTATGATTGGGGTATGCTTTTGCCAAATCTACTGATTGTTTTAATTTTTTAACTTCTTTTGCATAAGATGTCATTGTTATATTATATACTTTATATATCTTTATATACTTTATATATAGTTGTATAAGTTGTATAGGTTGTATAGGTTGTATAAGTTTAGGGCATTTTCCCCAAAAATCCCTATAGAGAGTCCTTTAGAGAAAAATTAGGTTAAATGACATACAACTTATACAACCTATACAACCTTATACAACCTACAATTAATCTTCATCTTCATCTTCAATTTCTTTAATACCTATATAGTAGAATATTTGTTGTTTTCCATATCTAATCTTCTTTATACCCATGTCACGAAGCCTATTTCCAAACATAGTAGGTGTTATCCTTTCTCTTGTATGACACATACACTTCGATAATAATACTTTACACATAATCATATCATCAGGATTGTTTGTAATTTCAAGCTTTTCATTAACAAAGCCAAGAACATTATTGCTTTCATTGCAATATTCCTTGCTTTCTTCCATAACAGAATTAGGAGTATTTAATTTAGGCAAGCCTTTAATATTCTGCCAATTGTCAATTAATATACCAATACAAGCATCTCGGTATTTATCAGTTTTAAATAAGTTTTCTAAATTGCGGTCTATTTTTTTTTGCATTTCATTATCAGGTTCATCAACAAACTTGAATGGATACTCAATAACACGAGTTCTTCTCTGAATACCTCCATCAACTTTGGAAAATTGTATCATATCATTTAAACTCATAATAATCTTGAATTGTGGGATAAACTCAATTGGGTTGCTATATAATCCACGTACACATAACACATCTCCTCCTGTTAATTTTTTAGCTCTTGATGTAACTAATTTATCTTCTGCTTCTGGCTCTTGCATAAATAATGCTCTTTTACCTTTTGCATTATGTAGCTCACTTGTTTCATTAGCCCCCTTTGATTGCTTTGTTAATACTTCCGCATTAGGACACAAAGCATATTTACCAAAAGCTTTTTGGTATAATAGTTGTTCAGTTGATTTACCATTGGCGCCAGAACCAGTCTTAAAATAGATTTCTTGATATATATTTCTACCTATTAAACATGAGGTTATAACATCAAGATTATACTTATATAGCTCTTCGCTAAGGTGTAAGTCTTTTAAAAACTTGTATATTTTTTGCTTTACATTTTGGTCAATGTCAGGATTATAATTATAACCAGTTGTGGTATATACATAATCCTCTGGCTCAATAGCTCTAATTGTGCTCGTATTTAAATCATATAAACAATCGTCAAAGCAAAATATATCAGTATTACTATCAAGCTTATTCTCAACAAAATCATTTTGAGCCATAATTGATTTGTAAGCATTTTGCACACTATTTACATAAGAACTATTTTTCAATTGAGCTGCTATTTTCATACACTTTTTACATTTTTCTTCATTTATAGCGCGCTGAATAGGGTCTTCGCAATTCTGATTAAAATTAATAGCTCTTTTTAAAAACAACTTGCATACATCAACTGAACAAAGAGTATTGAAAAATAACCCTTCTTTATCATCTTGCCATACATTATATTTATTTATGACAAACCAAGACTTAGCTTTACTATCATATACCACTTTATCTTTTGATATTAATGATACTACCACAGCAATATCATAATGGGACCCATCACTGCCAAGTGCTATATCAACATAATTAGTAATAGAATTAGTAACTATCTTATTATACTCATCTACACTATCTTCCTTTGCCCAATATTTTAAACTGGCGATGCCCATATTCTTTTTAGTCATTTTATCCCAAAGCTCTTGACATTTACCATTTTCATATTTAATACTTTTTTCAGAAAACTCTTCCCATAGATCCAATAAATCGCTGCTAATATTATATAAGCAAAATCCTACATTTAACCATTTAGCATAATCATCTGCTCGTTTAACACTAAGACAATTTACCAACCCTTTAATGAGTTCGTAATCTTCACATACATTAGTTTTTAATATATCTTTAATAGGGTCAAGTTTTTCAACTTGTCTTTTAGGAAACTTTAAATCATAATCAGTAAAATCTTCTTCAATATAACTGATGCAAAATTTGGAAATATCTTTATTATTATCATAAGGTTTAAATGGGGGCAATACTTCATCAGTATTAGGTTTGCTAATATTACCAATACAGGACATAGCTCGGTTTGTATCATATACAGCATTATCGAAACAATTTATTTTATTATCTTCTAGAAGTGTTTTAATATTATAATTACTTATTCTTATTTTATCTAAGCACATATGATATGAATATTTTATCTTATCTCCTTTTGCACGAGGATCGCGATACGTCACATATATATCTTCTATGGAATCTAAATTAAATAAGTTTTGGATTATAATTTTCTTTTCTAGTATATCAACATCATAGTCATAGCTAGTATCATCTGAATCTACTTCTTTATCTACTTCAAAATAAGGCTTTACTTGTTGTCCTTCTTTTCCAACGAGCTCACATACATACTTGATTTTTGCTACTGTTTCGTTATACTTATTTAAATCAGTTATAATATTTTGTTTGTGTTTTTTGGTTTTCATATCTGCCAGTATTACTTGTTTAAACCCCATTATACTATATGTATCCATTTTATTATTTTACTCTTGCTATACTTAATATATTATATCTTCCTTTTATATACTTTATAAAAAAATAAGTTATTATTGAGCTAGTTGAGCGAGCTTGGCTTTTCTCTTATAGTAATCTTCGCGAGACTTCTGTCTCATCTTTTCTGCAAATACGGGGTCACTATTATACCTCTCTCTTTTATATTTTTTAATGCGTTCTTTTTCAGCTTCATAAAACTCGGGGTTAATTTTAATCTTTTTATTATAACATTTTTTAGCTGCATTTCTTAACTGCTGTGCTTTTAGGGAAGACTTAATTTCATCTATCAAGGTAGTATCTACCATTATAATGTATATATAATAGGGCTATATTTCTTATATACTTTACAGGTTGTATAGGTTGTATAAGTTGTATGTCATTTAACCTAATTTTTCTCTAAAGGACTCTCTATAGGGATTTTTGGGGAAAACGCCCCAAACTTATACAACCTATACAACCTTATACAACCTATACAACTTATAAAGTATATAAGGATATATTAAGTATAGTATGAAAATGACAACGGCTATCTTCCGAGGATATACATGTGAGCTAAATGATGGTGTATTAACATATCAAGGTGTTACTCAATTCGTATCGTGTTGCTATTGCAAACAACTCATGACGATTCATGCTAAGAAAAATAGCCAAGTATATTTAACCTGCTTGCCTTGTCGTGAGGAACTCAAAGAGAAAAGAAGAGCTAATCGTGTTCGCCCTCAATTCATTCCAGACGAAGACTAATCGCTGTCACTCAACACCTTACGATACTTACTAGATTGCACTACACCATGCCCCATCTGGATAGCTATTTTTTGCCTCTCGTTATTGCTTATATTGAGATTATTAAGATATGTTGCATAGCTTATTCGAATCCATCGAACAGTTATATTAGCATCTTCATATACCTTATTAAAAATATTCGTAACAATTCTTACGAAGTTAGCTTTTTTATAATTTAAGATAGATTGGTGCGTTTTAATTTTATTCTCTTTTATATAGGTCAATAATAGAGTTGCGAGTTCTTTGGGAACTTGAACTTCTACCCTTCCAAATGTATTGCTTGTCTTATAGTTGTTCCAAACGAATCTATCTGGATATTTTCTTTTCATAATCAAGTAGTTCGTATCATTTCTCATCTTGTATTTCGCACCTTCCGTTATTAAAACCACTCCACAATACTCCAACCTTCTCGGTGGCAAAAGTGAATATAATCCAAATATAAGCTTTTCCTCATTAGTATCTAATTTTTCCAAATGAGACATGATAGTTTCTGTGCTAAAATCGCGAATAATCTTGTTAGCATCTTCATCGCTAACTTCATTGTTATCGCGTTCGAACTCGTATTTTTGGTGTAAGTCCATAATATATTTTGAATAAAACTCATGCTTCTTTTTAAAACTGCTATCAATCGTGGAGAGAATTGCGAGCATTTTTGTATATGGTGTGAGATATACTTTAAGACTATTTTCGTTAGGGTATTTTTCTTTCATGTGCATTGGAAAAGATAAGTTTACGTATTGCAGATATCTTTTTATTAATGTTAAATCGTTATCGTGCATCGTCGCGGGGTCCGTAAAAAGTCTTCTCAATATATCATCTAAATCGCCGTTAACCTGTGTAGCGAACATAATATGGTTGCGAGTAATAATCTTGATGTATTGCTCACGTGTTGCCTCCTTTATTTTTATTTCCGTTGTAGATACTGGTGTTTCTTTTTCCTCCTTTTTTCTTTGCCGATAGTCTCTCATATATTGCATTTTATATTCCTTGTGATTATTAATAAGTAGTTGATTCTCCATTTATAAAAAGTATATATAATAATAAAATATATAATTACACGCATATATCAGTTTTAAAAAAGGAGTACATAATCTTTATAAAAGTCTAAAAATATAAAAGTTTTTAAAATCATAAAAATAATTAAATTATGTACTCTTTTTTTTAAGGATATATATCATTATGATATGCCGAATTAATATGATTATCAATAGAATAAAACTTAATCATTTTTAAACAATAAGGACATTTTATATTATTGTCTTCATCGTAATCCATCTGTTCTAATTTTTTTCGTTGAGTTCTTTTACAATCTGTTTTTATATAATCGTCTTCTTTTTTTTGATGAGTTCTTTTATAAGCATTTAACTCTACTTTTGAAGGACTATTATAAGCATTTAATTTTAATGTTATTTCAGTTTCCTTGTTTCTTAATTCCCTTATTGTATTGCAAGGATAATCAAATAACAATTCAATATAAAATGAACTCCAATCATTAAAAAAAAACTTTCTAACATAATTAAACATAAATAAACCAAGACCATCGGCTTTATTTTGGTGTTGTTTAAATAAAATTTACAATCCAGTAAACTTTAGACAACACCAAAAATAAATAGGTCTATTTACAGATAAGATATGAACATAAATGTTGACGATTTTTTTCACTTTATAAACACAGTCTTGTTCTAGCTTGAATTAATAAGTACCTTTAAAAAGTAAAATTCAATACTATGAAAATTGTCATTGGTACTTGTTCTAATTCACTATTACGTGCTACTGATTCGGCTTGTCTTCTTTCTAGTAATTTTTGACGAGAGGTATCATCAAAATAAGCTCTTAATCTATCTATTAAAGCATTTTTATCTGCTGTAGAAGAGGTTAATAAATCAGCTTGGTTTAATGTTACTTCAGCTCCGGGAATTGGGACTGTAGTATATTTACCTCTAACGTAACCTAATATTTCTTTAGATAATGCTAATGTATATTCAAAAATCCAACTTCTACCAACTGAATTAATACTATCGTAATCTACATTTCTGTAAGGGACTTGGGAAATATTAGATATAGTATTGGGGTCTACATCA
>ERZ651776.5005-NODE-5005-length-11761-cov-3.861434_pt1 | contig 11761 bp, 9 predicted proteins | sample MGYA00514761_ERZ651776 | MGnify/ENA metagenome assembly ERZ651776 | reverse complement strand
ATACGGTGCACATAATCTTCGGGGATATTGGGTAACTCGTAATTCACCACATGCGGCAAATCCGCGATATCGAGACCACGCGCAGCGATATCAGTCGCGACCATCACACGGATCTTATTAGACTTAAACATGCTCAACGCACGCTCCCGAGCAGACTGGCTCTTGTTTCCATGAATAGCCATTGCGCCGATCCCTTGTCGGTCTAAATACTTAGCGAGCTTATTAGCGCCATGCTTGGTACGAGAAAAGACCAGCACCTGCGTCCACTCGCCCTGCTCGATCATTTCGGCTAGAAATTGTGGTTTTGCATTTTGAGCGACGATATACGCCTCTTGATCGACGCGATCTGCAGTAGCATTACGCGCGGCAACTTCAACTTCGACCGCATTGTGCAGCATGGAGTCAGCAAGCTTCTTAACTTCCTTGGTATAGGTGGCCGAGAAAAACAAGTTCTGACGCTTGGCAGGCATCAATTGCAGAATCTTCTTAATGTCATTGATAAACCCCATGTCCAACATGCGGTCAGCTTCGTCAAGGACCAGAATCTCTATGTTCGAGAGTTGCATCTCACCTCGCTGACAGAGGTCGAGCAGGCGTCCTGGAGTGGCAACGACAATATCGAGTCCACGACGGAGTGCATTAATCTGCGGCTGAAAACCTACGCCACCGAAAATCACAAACGAGCGAATATTTACATGCTGACCGTAATCAACGATGCTCTGATGCACTTGTGCAGCAAGCTCTCGAGTCGGCGCGAGTACCAGTGCCCGCGGGCGCTTATTTTGGCCATTAAACTCAGATCCGGAAAGAATCTGCAGCATGGGTAAACTAAAGGCGGCGGTTTTTCCTGTGCCAGTTTGTGCGCCGCCTAGAACGTCGCGGCGATCCAGCACAGCTGGGATGGCACGTGCTTGGATGGGAGATGGGATGGTGTAGCCTTTTGCTTCAACGGCTGCAACGAGTTCGGGAAGGAGTCCCAGTTCAGAAAATGACATAACAATTTGCTTTGAGTAGTGACGCGTGCTGGCCGCCTAAATAGACGATTCTCCGATCATGCGACTCGTGGATGGCTGAGTCAGTTTTGACTGCAGCATGAATAATAAGTGCACACTAAAAAAGTCGGATTCTCCCGAAGCATGCGACCGCCCTTTAAAGGTACGGCGTAGATAGAGCGGCAGGTGTATCGTAAAGAATGCCGTTCGCCTAGCAAAAAGAGTCAGGCCACTGCATCGATAAAAACTACCTGTATAACAAAAAAATAGAATTTTAGCTATTTACGCGTCGAGAGCTGTGCGGAAAGTCGATTTCTAAAGGGGGTAAGAACTTCGGCAATTCAATAATTCGAAGGTTCACCAACGAAAAAAAGCACATCTTATATATAATAATGCAACGAACCAGCAACTACGTCGATCTCTGCATAAAAACACACACTTACTTTGTGATCTATCGCTTTGGGTTGACCTCGCGAAAGGTCGTAACGAAGTCGCTCATCATATCGCGCAGTTCTGCTTTAATAACTTCCACTTGTTTGGATCCGGAACTGGAACTACCGCGCCGGCGCATTTCAAAGACTGTCGCGACAGTTTTCTCACTGTTACGGTCAATCGTTACAAAATCGCGCACCTGCACAATCAACTCAAATTCACCAGAAGCAATACGACTGGAGGTGTCGACTGAAAGTCTAATGAGCGGGATATTCACCTCTGGTTGATTCAACACGTAGGTATTCAAAGCTACATTTCCGCGCCTAAGTTGGAGTTCCATGATATCATTTAGATCGAGACGTTCACTCGATTGGATATCAGAGGCCATGGATGTATCCACAGTCATGTACAGCGAATAGATGCCCTTCAAATGAGCGTTTGTAGCCTGATCAGCAGCGGTAGCAAATTGAACAGAAATTAGGAATGAAAGTAACAGGCAAATACGGTGCATCATAAGTTGATAGGGTTGAGTTATAGTGATCAGGAAGGTTTTTGCTGTGATAAAAAACTTAATTGCGTATAAAATCTAAAACAATCAAATAATGCTGTGGTGAATCATTCGATAGTCTACACGCGACTATTGACAAGCCTCCGCACCTAACGAACCTACACTGCATGCGTATACTCTTACTCGTCCTTTTTAGCCTCCTGTGCATCTCTTGCGCTTCCACTAAGAAGCCCGTGCTCACGAGCGTCACTATCCTCGACATTAAACCACGGTATATTGAGGCCGAGGCTTTTATGCGCGTTGGTGAATATTTAACCGGCAAGGAAAACCTCGGAAATAGAGTCATCGTGCGTACTGACAGAAATGAACGTGCAGGCTACTACTTTGTGCTGATACTAGACGGGCAAGTACGCGACCTGCCAGCAGGCACCTATATCGAAGGCGAAATCTATTCGCCGGAATCACTCGATGCGCAAGAACACACCTTCAAGCTACCCTCAAAACTACCAAAGAATAATGAAATCTTCATCGGCCTAACCGGCGAAGACTGGCCAAATCAAAGTGCCACGCCTGCGGCTTGGCGTTTCACGATTAAGAACTCCAATGGTGAAGTACTCGCCACGGAAAAAAGCTACCTTTGGAGTTTCTAAGGGCAGTTCACCACGCCACACCGCTCGCCCATCTTAGCATATACTTCATGGCCGAGCGCGGCTTGGTCTAAAAGATCATTGTCAAAGCGGATGGCGCCTGGCTTGTAAACCGTCGTCACACACGAACCGCCGAAAGAGAAATACCCTTTGGCCGCGCCCTTCTCTACCTGAGACCCAGCTTGGTAAGTCTGATGCATGCCCCCGACGCACGTCGCGCCGACTTCCATCACGATTATCTTGCCGAATTCACTCGTCGCAAGCTCGGTAATCATACGCCGGTTCTCCCAAAGTATCGACAACTTGCGGCGTAGCGCCAACGGACTCACGGAGCGCAAACTACCGTCCAAAATACGAGCCTCGCTAGGTTGACCTGCCACGGGAAAGTGAAAGCGGTGATAATCCACTGGGCACAATCGAGAGATCAACATCGAGCCGCCTTCAAATTCAGCCGCCAATTCGGCACTGCCAAGGAACTTTGCTAAATTGAAATGCTGCCCTTTAATATAAAAACTGTCCGCCGCACTGACGTCTGCAATAGCCAAATGTCGACCATCCGCGGGAAACACGGCAACCGAATCGCCCGCCGCAATTAGTCGCGCGCTCGGCTTAAGCGCGCGATAGAAAAACTCGTTAAAGGAACCATAGCTATCCACATCAGCTGCGAATTCTTCGACATCTACCGCATAGTTGTTAATGAATGGCGCCACCTTCTTGCGACTCGCAGAGCGATCCATGCGCCAGCCATACCAACGCGAAAACCACAATCGCTTCACGGCGACCGCCACAGTTAGACGACCTAAAGGATTACCATAGGCCCAGCGCAAGAAAGCTTCGCCATAAACTGACTCGGTTTCCACTAAGCCAGTGTGACGATTAAAAAATTCAATTGGTGCCTCAAATTGTTGGTTCAGATTCATACCATTAATCACTGGATGGCCGGCAGCCATTTTCGTGTTGATTTGTGTTAATTTCCTGCAACGTCGATTCCTTCAACTCAGTTGAGTGAAACTTTGAGACTGCCACACGCTGTGAAGTATAGATGCCAGTATGTCCGCTAAAGTAATAAGCCGTGAAACAGGCGACGGCGTAGTAAACAGTGTTTTCAGCACCAAACAGCTCGACCCCCATCATCGTGCACGCCAGCGGCGTATTTGTGGCCCCCGCAAATACAGCAATAAAGCCGAGCCCAGCAAACAGATCGACTGGTGCGCCCGAGAGCATCGCGAGCGTATTACCTAAGGTCGCTCCAATGAAAAACAACGGTGTCACTTCCCCGCCCTTAAAGCCGAAGCTCAATGTAATTGCCGTCAACAACAGCTTCCAGAACCAACTAAACGAGTCGGCACCGCCCGCGGAAAAAGCCGACACGATACTCACACCATCTGCGTTTGGCGAACTCACGCCGAGACCAAGATAATCGGTCGTGCCCAAGCAATAACTAATGCCCAACACCAACGCAGCACCGACTGCAGGAATCAGCCACTTGCGGCCAATCAACTGCTGGCTCTTTGCCTTTAGGCGATGCGACAACGCGGCAAATCCATAACTAGCGAGGCCAAAACAAGCACCCGCGATCAGCACCTTCAGTAACAACAACACATCAAACGAGATAAAAGACATTGCCCCCATCGCCTCCTTTGCGGAATAGCCGATCGAATAGTGCGTATGGTGAATTGGAAACGAAGTGCAAGTGATGTCGGCCACTAGACTCGCAATCAAGCAAGGCATCAGCGCACCATATTTAATTCGCCCAACTGCCAGCACTTCCAAGGCAAAGATTGCGCCCGTGACTGGTGTGCCAAATACCGCGCCAAAGCCTGCGGCCATGCCAGCCATCAACAAGATGCGCTTATCCTCGTGGCGAAGTCCAAATTTTTTAGCGAAATAATCGGCCACACTGCCGCCCATCTGCACCGCTGTGCCCTCGCGCCCAGCCGAACCACCAAACAAATGCGTAATTATAGTGGTCACCATTACCAGCGGCGCCATCCGAAACGGAATACCACCGCCGGGTTCATGGATTTCATCCATGATTAAATTATTACCCGCTTCGGTATTTTTACCGTATCGGCTATACATCCAGTAAATACCAATACCTGCTAGTGGCAATAGTCCAAGTAACCACAAGTTGGCCTGGCGAATCTGCGTCGCCGACTCCAATAGCCACAAAAACAACGCGACTAGCGCACCCACCGTCATCGAGACCGGCAGCACTAGTAACGACCAACGAATCAATTGCCGCGCGATCCTTAGTTGCTCAAATCTGTATTTAGTGGATGAAAACATATTTTACCACAACTTGCTTGGCTTGATTCGTGCGAACTGTAAAGCCTCAGGTTCGAGCGAGCCACTTGATACGCTTCATCAAAAGGTCCGGGATTACCTACACTTTGTTTAAATCGTAGCCACGGCGCTTTATTCTACCCTTAGTGCAGCTGCAGTGTTTGCTGGACGAATACGAAATCGAGGGATGAGTACTGTGCCGATATGCAACCGTTAAATATATCCCGAGATACGCCTGCGCTATCTCGATTATAGAAACACGGAAATACCTGAAATAAATTGCGATTAGGCCTTGATCTTTTCCAGACGCACCCGTTTATTCCTTCGCTTTCACTTTCAACCAATAGTACACCATGTCACAACACAACAGTTTCAGAGCTACCATCGGCGGCGGCGGTAAGAAAAACAGAACAGTCCTCAAGCGTTTTGAACGCGTGGATCTACTCCGCGAACGCGGCGAGTGGAAAGAAGGCGATCGCGTGGTCGGCATCAAAAAGACCAAGCCAGCTGAATAAGTTTTTTGGTTTAAGTATTTTAAGAAGCCCTTTCGTAACTGGAAGGGCTTTTTTGTGTCTGCGTATAGCCCCTGCTCGAAACAACAAAAAAGCCCGGCATCCACATCGAGAAAGCCTGGCTTTGGATTAAAAATGAGCCTGAGTTACTTCAGCAGACAGTTACCTGTCATCGCTTCAGGCTGTTCGAGTCCCATCAATTCAAGGATCGTTGGAGCGATGTCGCCCAATGCGCCGCCCTCGGCAATCGAACGTCCCTTGCAGGCTCCACCGTAAACAACGATCTCAACTGGATTGAGCGTGTGCGCCGTGTGCGGGCCGTCGTTCTCGGGGTTCCAGAGCTGATCGGAGTTGCCATGATCTGCAGTGATCACTGCATGGCCACTAACGGTGTCCACCGCATCGAGTAAATCCTGCACGCAACCATCGACGATCTCACATGCTTTGATACAGGCCTTGATCACACCCGTGTGACCAACCATGTCAGGATTTGCGAAATTCACTACGACTAGGCCGTACTTGCCGGATTTGATCGCTTCGACAGCTGCATCACGAATGCCGTAGGCCGACATTTCCGGCTTCTCATCGTAAGTCGCGCAATCCTTGCGGCTCGGGATAAGCGCACGGTCTTCGCCTGGGAACGGCTCTTCACGGTAATCGTTGAAAAAGAATGTGACGTGTGGAAATTTTTCCGTTTCCGCGCAGCGGAACTGTGGGATGCCCTGATCAGAGAGGTAGCTCGCGAGAATATCCTTCATCTTCTCAGGCTTGAAGAAAATGATGTTATCGCAGAGGCCCTTTTGGTATTCGCTCAATGTCGAGAAGTGAATGTCGAGCTTCTCGCCGCGATCGAAACTATCAAAATCGTCTTGGATAAATGCACGGGTCAATTCACGCGGACGGTCGCCACGGAAGTTACAGAAGATAACCGAGTCACCCTGCGCAATCGTCGCAACAGGCTTACCATCTTTGTCGAGCACTGCGGTTGGCGGGCAAAATTCGTCACCCTTGGTGCCAGGTGTCTCTGGATGGTCGTATTGGTATTGAATAGCCGCTTCAGCAGAAGTGGCAGTGCTTTCAATAGTGCGACCAGTGAGGCAGTCGTATGCGCGCTGTACACGATCCCAGCGGTTGTCTCGATCCATCGCCCAGTAGCGACCAGACAGCGATGCAATCTTGCCGAGGCCGATCTTCGCCATTTCGGCTTCAACTTCTTTGATGAATTGCCTGCCACTAAATGGCCCAGTGTCGCGACCATCCGTAAAAGCATGCAAATAGAGCTCTTGAATACCTTCGTCTTTGGCAATTCGGATCAAACCGTAGATATGCTCCAGCATCGCGTGCACGCCTGCGTCAGACACGAGGCCCATGAGGTGCAGTGCAGTGCCCTGAGCCTTAACATTGGCAAGCGATGCCTTAAATGTAACGCTATCCTTCACCGAACCTGTTTCGATCCCCTTGTTGATACGGACGAGCTCTTGATCTACTACACGACCAGCACCGATGTTTTGGTGACCCACTTCAGAGTTGCCCATGATACCGACTGGCAGACCCACATCCAGCCCACATGCCATGATCTCAGTGCGAGGCCACTCAGCGGTTAGGCGGTCCGCGCAAGGTGTCTTGGCAAGCTTCACCGCATTATAAGAGTCCTGCTCCGAATTATGATTCTCCCCCCACCCGTCACGGATAATAAGGACTACTGGTTGATAGGAATCAGGCATAAGTGATGTTTTGGTATGAAAATTCTAGAATTTGTTAGAAAAGATAGCCAAATTGCGAAAGGCCTGAAATCGACAGAATCGCAAGGTATAGCAAAAGCAAGAGCGCACCCTCGCCTCGGCTGACGGTATGTCCGCTCTTAAATATCCATAGAAGCAGCACTGAAAGTAGCACGAGTGCGGGAAACTCAATCAGTAGTAATTCATCGTGTACATCCATACCGGCAAGAGTCGACGCACCGCCACCGATCAGTAGCATATTAAACAAGTTGGAGCCAACGATATTACCCGCACACAAATCACCATGCCCTGCGCGCACCGCGGCGATCGAAGCGGCCAACTCTGGCAAACTCGTGCCAATCGCTACGATCGAGAGGCCGATAAACAAATCACTGATGCCCATCCGAGTCGCAATCTCGACGCTTGTAGCAACCAGTAAATTCGCCCCGAAGGCCAACGCAGCAGCACCCAGTGCAACAATCAACAAAGCCTTGATCGTCGATTTATGCTGAACCTGCTTAGCGCTTTTGGCGAACTCATCTGCAACTACTTGAGAATCCTGCTGCTTGGCACTATGCACGATATAAATTAGATAGACCACTGTCAGCCCAAGCAAGACGATGCCCTCAACGCGCTGAAACCCACCGCCAAGCGCAAACAAAGCAAATAACAGCGTGACCAAAATCAGGATCGGCACCTCACGACGAATCAACCGCAAGTGGATCTTTAGCGGCGCGATCATTGCAGCGATTCCCAGGATCAGGCCGATGTTGGCAATGTTACTACCGAGGATATTGCCCAACGCTATGCCAGGATTATCCTTAGCAGCCGTCAGCGAAGTCGCCATTTCAGGCATCGAGGTTGCAATCGAAACCACAGTCAGGCCAATGACCACTGGATTTATCTTCAAGTTACTCGAAATCGCTACGGCACCACGGGTCAACCAATCGCCGCCGAAAGCCAGCGCAACAAATCCCACCAGCGAAATAGCCAAGAGCGCTAATAAAGGGAGATCGGGATACGGAAGACTAATAAGTGCGAGTGTCATTGGATTTTAAAAGAAAGGCTCAGCAGGTGCCTGATCGAGCGCAACCTAACAAGCGCGAAAGCTAAACATCTGCGAGAAAATTCTGTGTGCTTGACTTGAGAAGTCAAAAAAACACATTCGCCGTTTTTAAATGGCCCTCGGTATCTAAATAATGGCTCTAGACCTCAAAAATACGCTCAACCTCCCAGAAACCGCCTTCCCAATGCGCGGCAACCTGGTTGAACGCGAACCCGCTCGTATTGAGCACTGGGAAAAACTTGACCTTTACGGCAAAATTCAAGCGAAGAATGCTGTGGGTCCAACCTTCATTTTGCACGACGGACCACCGTTTACCAACGGCGACCTGCATCTCGGTCACGCCCTCAATAAGACGTTGAAGGACACTATCTTACGATTTAAATGGATGCAGGGCTACAACGCCCCTTATATTCCAGGTTGGGACAGTCATGGCTTACCAATCGAGCACAAAGTCTCTCGTGAACTACAAGAGACCGGACGCACCGACTACACCGCGCTCGAAGTGCGTGAAGCCTGCGCAAAATTTGCCGACAAATACCGTCTTAGCCAGCGCGAGCAGTTCAAACGCCTCGGTGTTTTAGCCGATTGGGACAACGAATATTGGACGATCCACCCAGATTACGAAGCGACACAACTCGAAACTTTCGCCAGCTTCGTTGAAAAAGATATCGTTTACCGCAGCAAAAAGCCAGTTTACTGGTCAATTCCTTGCGCGACCGCTCTAGCAGAGGCTGAGATCGAATACCGCGACCACAAAAGCGTTTCGATCTATGTAAAGCTCGGCCTCTCCGCTGAAGCACTCAAGGTACTCGCGCTCGAAGAGCCTGCTTCGGTGCTGATCTGGACCACCACAGCATGGACCTTGCCCGCTAACATGGCAGTCTCAGTGAATCCAAAGATCGAATACAGCGCTATCAAATCCAGCAATCAAAGCACCATTATCGTCGCCTCTGCTCTGCGTGATGAGGTCATCGAAGCCTGCAAGCTCGAAGATGCAGAAACAATCAATACTTTCCTCGGCACTGCGATGGAGAGGCTCGAAGCGCGTCACCCATTCATCGACCGTCCGAGCCCTATCCTACTCGCGGACTACGTCACCACCGAAAGTGGCACTGGTTGCGTGCACACAGCACCAGGCCACGGTCAAGACGACTATATTACCGGAATCAACAACGGAATCGACGTGTATTGTCCACTTGATGACAATGGTTGCTACGTTGACGATGGCCAAGTGCCTGCCGAATTGGTCGGTCTCTCCGTGCTCGAAGATGGTAAAATTAGCGATGCCAACCGTGGCGTACTGAAAATCATCGGCCAAAACGGCGCATTAATCGCCAAGAAGACCATCACTCACAGCTACCCGCATTGTTGGCGCTCCAAAACTCCAGTGATTTTCCGCGCTATGGATCAATGGTTCATCGCGCTCGACAAGGGCGGCGACCGCAAGCTCGCACTCGAAGCACTCAATGATGTTAACTTTATCCCTGCTTGGGGTGAGAAACGTATCCGTGCTGCTGTTGAAAACCGCCCAGACTGGTGCATCAGTCGCCAGCGTACCTGGGGCGTTCCTATCCCTGCCTTTTACAATGAAGACGGCGAAGCATTCATTGACGCTGGCGTCATCCGCGCCATTGCTAAAAAAGTCGCTGTAGGTGGCACTAATATTTGGTTTGAGCAAACGACCGCCGAATTACTCGAAGGCATCACTTTGCCAGATACTTGGCCAACTGCGGCTCAACTCAAATCTGGCACTGACACACTCGATGTCTGGATCGACTCAGGCACTAGCCATCGCGCCGTACTGCAGAAGCGCGCCAATTTAAGCTGGCCAGCAGACCTCTACCTCGAAGGTAGTGATCAACATCGCGGGTGGTTTCAAAGCTCCCTCTGGACTTCTGTCATCGCCGACAAAGCAGCGCCTTATAAGAATCTACTCACTCACGGCTTCGTCGTTAAAGAAGATGGCACCAAGCTATCCAAGAGCGACGGAGAGGCCCGGTCACTTCCTGAATGGATCCAAAGTTACGGTGCAGACGTCGTACGCCTATGGATCTGCTCGCAAGATTACCGTGGCGATGTGCCCGTATCCGATAAGATCGTGCGCAATGTTTCAAATAATTATCGCAACATGCGTAATACCCTGCGCTTCCAGATCAGTAATCTATATGATTTCGACGCAGCCATCAATGCGGTGCCACTCGCAGAGCTCAATGCAATTGACCAGTGGGCACTCGACGAACTCGCACAACTCGTGCGTAAGGTTACCGAAGCCTACGAAGCCTACGAATTTCACCGCGCATTTAAGGATATCATTGATCCATTCTGCGCAAATGTACTATCGGCCACTTACCATGACATCCTCAAAGATCGTCTCTATACCTGTGCGCCTGATGACCCGCTGCGCCGCTCTTCACAGACTGCGATCAGTATTATATTTAGCGTATTCACACGCTTAGTCGCGCCATTAATCCCGCACACAGCCGACGAAGCATGGAGCTATGCCCAGAACGACAGCGACTTTACCGACAAACCGATCGCACTCAGCGGCTGGCCCTCTGTGGATAACGCGTGGGATCAGCCCGAAGTCGCCCGCGACATCCGTGCCCTACGCACTTTCCTCTCCGAAAAGCTCAACGATGGATTAGAAGAACTCCGCCAAGAGAAAGCAATCGGACAAAGCCTCGACGCGAAAGCTACGATTACTGGCTCGCTGAGTGACCCAGAGTTCGCGCGCCTCAAACAATATGAATCAGATCTACCAGAACTTTTTATTCTTTCTCAAGTTACAGTCGTCGAAGACAACACTGTAACCGAACTTACAGTCGAAGTCGCACATGCTGATGGGGTACGCTGCCCACGCAGTTGGCGCTGGGTGCCTGCGCTAGTCGAGACCGATACTTGGGGCGCCGTCTCCCCTCGTTGCGCTAAAGCACTTAAACAAATTTCAGACTCTAATAAATAACACCCCACTCTATCTTATCAATGACTATCAAGAAGACCAAATCATCTGCCGCAAAAAAAACTGTAGCTAAAAAATCTGTAAAAAAGTCTGCATCACTGCTATGCCCTTCTACACAAATATAAACCTTGCCGCCAAACGCAACAACGTCATCTTTATAGTATGTTGTTCCAGTGACCCATGCACCTTTCCATACAAATCTGATTCTACCTAATTTAAATTCAGCCATTTGCTACTCCGTTTTTAATATTTATGCCATTTTCATCATTATGCAACAAAATACATACTTGATAAATAATGCCCATCTGCTCCACCTTTAATTGTCATTTTCTGAGGTACTTGTATTGTTGTTCCCCCAGCTTGGTCTATAGTATTAGTTGTTATTTTTATTTGTCCTGCATTCAACGCATTTGTACTTGCATTAGAACCGCCGCCACTTACTCTAGACGCTACATAAGCTGCAATCGCTCTCTGTGTTGGTACAATATTGTTTGAATTAGCAATAAATGTTTGTTCTTTAGAGAATTCGTTAACTACAACTGCTGTTCCGCCAATAACAATTCCGCCTAAAGTTAAACTTTGTAATCCTGAAAAGTTAAACAAACTAGAATTTAATGTAATAATACCAGTTGACTGTT
>ERZ651776.5004-NODE-5004-length-11763-cov-4.201352_pt1 | contig 11763 bp, 12 predicted proteins | sample MGYA00514761_ERZ651776 | MGnify/ENA metagenome assembly ERZ651776 | reverse complement strand
GAATCAATGATCGGAGCTGAATACGATGCAGGATGTTGGACTACACAATTGATGTTTCATAGACTTCAACTTGCGACAACAGAAGAGGCAACAGATACATTCTTCATAATGCTTGAAATTGGTGATCTTGGATCGTTTGGCCAAGGAGATAAGTCAAGCTTATTTGAAAAAATGAATCGGACAGTTCAAGGTAGTTCATTTGCAAGTGATCTTCCTGATCAATACCGCGAGAAAAATTTTTAAAGCCTATATATAACGACTAAATGATCACTAAAGTTATTTTTATTTGTGTGCTGATAACCCTACAAAATATTTTTTTGGTAAATCCAGTTTATGCTGCCCAAGAATATATTGAAGTTGACAAAATCATTGCCATTGTTGAAACACAAACAATTACAAATTCAGAGCTTAATAAGAAAAAAGAGGAAATTAGAAAAAAACTATCTCAACAAGGAGAAGTTATACCCAATGATAAAAAAATTACAAAATTATCTCTAAAACAACTGATTACTGAAAAATTAGTTGTTGAGTATGCGCTAATGCAAGGTATAGAAATAAATGACGAAAGACTCAATAATATAATCAACAATATCGCTACATCTAATAATATATCTATAGTAAGAGGAGCTACCTTTAATCTTATATTTGATTTACAAAATAATACTACAGATAGTCAAGGAGTTGTTACTACAGCAGCAGCAGATTTGTCAGGATATTCTATTAATGCTGTTATTAAATTTTTAAGATCTCAGGGATTAAAAGCAGAAGATGTACAGACAGAGTATATTAATCTAAATAAGAATTACGATTACAATAGTAAAACGTATTCGTATAAAGCCAACCAATCGCTCACGGTACATCTTAAAGACATTTCCCAATATGAAGGGATTCTTTCAGGATTATTAAATTCAGGAATTAATCGTATAGATGGTATGCAATTCAAATCTTCTCAAGCAACAGCATTAAGACAAGAAGCAAGAGTTCTAGCTATTTTGGATGCTAAAAACCGTGCAGAAACCTACGCGACTGCTTTAGGACAATCTATTGGAAAAGCTGTTCAGATAAGTGAAGCTAGTGCAAATCCACCCCAACCACAATTTAGAAGTGCCAATTTTGCGATGGAATCTTCTGACGCTGGTGGCGAAAGTATTGCTCCCGGCGAATTATCAATCACCGTCATGATCTCTGCAAGTTTTGAGTTGAAGTAATTTTATTTTTTTTGTGTATTATACTATTGTTTTCTGATAGAAGACTGTCTATTTTGTTTTAAATTTATAAACCAAACTCTTATTAATTATATTAATCAATTTTATGAAAAACTTTAAATATTTTTTTCTTTTCTTATTTGCTGGAGTACTAATATCCTGTAATAGTGACGATAATGATAATGAAGACGATAACAATATGGATACGTCTGAAATTCTAACACTTAGAATAGGGGATACAGATTTTGAATTCGATACTGTTGTTGTTAGTAATGGAACTGGTAATGGTTTAGAATTAGTAAATATAAATGCAACCATGTCAAATAGCACTTCTCAAACTATATCTATGAGCTTTGTTAGTGGTGATTTAGGAACTGGAACATTTGAAGGTTTTTCTTATAATATAGATGGAACAGGATGTAGTAATTATCAAGGTAATATGAACTATAACTTATCTACAAATAACTCATCAGAAATAGTTGGTACTTTTTCAGGAGAAGTTAATTGTAATGGTGACGATGATGATGAAAGTATTATATCAAATGGAATTATTAATATTTCATTATAAATATTTTTAGTAAATAGATACTACGCTAAAAAACACCCATTTTGATTATATTTCAAAATGGGTGTTTTTATACAATTAAATCTATACATATATTAATCAATCCTATTCTCGATCTATCTGATAAATCTCCTCATCTTTAAACATACGTTCTATCTCATCACGAGAGTAGCCGTACATTAATTGACCATAATTAGCATCTGTATCAATTTCTGAAATGCCACTTCTTTTGTTGGTGACATACTCGTTGGGAATGAGATATATAGAGTCTTCTGTAATCTCCGCTATTTTAAGTGTGGAGTATTCATCATAGCCCAATTTATACCTATACACATCACCACTTCTAGGGCTTGTCATATACTCAGCGTATGTAGCATCATCTGCTTTAGATTGATAGATGAGAAACCCTATTAAAACCGTAACAAGGATCAATCCAGAAAATTGCCAAATAGGAAGTTTGGTGTCTTTTTTTGTCTCCTTATAAGCTCTACGTATATGCTCAGGCATACGCTTCGGTTTCAATTCTTCTCCACAGTTTGTACAACTTGAGAAGCCTTTACGTGTGTAAGGAAATACAGGAATCCAAAATACATGAAAATGGCTACTGAAATAACTAAAGGCCATTTGACCTTGTTTTTCGCAGTTAGCGCATTTTATAATTTTATTTTCAACAGTTTTTAGATGTACAGGCTTTGTTCCGTAAATAATCATATAGTGATGGTTGTGATGGCGCCAAATATAAAAGAATTATATCAATCTATTATTTGTACTACATTATCTAGAGAGTCTATGACGAGTTTTATAATGATAGTTTTATCTGTAATATACGTATCCATTTTATCTCTGAGTACTTTTAGTTCTTGGATAGTATCAGGATCATTTGCATAAAGTTCAGAGATTGGAATAAATAATGTATACGTGTCGCCTGTTTTTTCTGCGTATACATATTTTGCAGTGTCAAGATCAAAAAAAGCATATTCTATAAAACCATCTGCAATCTGATCTATTTCTGCTTCTGTAAAATCTAACCTATTATATTCAATTTCATGTTTTACAGTTAGACCATATTTTTTTGTAGCCATATTGCTTTCTTCAATACCTATAAACGTAAAAACGCCTATAAAAATAATAGCTACTGTTATAACTAAACCTAGTAACGAAACCCCAATGGTTCTTCCCCAATGATGATACTCACCAGAATTTTCAACTTGACTTAGTACACTAGGCTCTTGATATTTTTTAAACAATCCAGAAGCAATCGCTGTATATATTACAGGAATTAGGATCCTAGGAAAACGAGAGTTTTCAGGAATTAAAAAGGCTAATCCAAAAATAACAATAGTAGTAAGAATCGTTATGATCCAAGTTCTAGTTACTTTATCCGATTGATTAATAGCTTTAAAGTTTTCAGCAAAAAGATACCCACCAACTAAAGGACCTCCAATAAAAGTTCCAATAGATATCGCTTTATCCTTATACAATTTCTTTTTAAGAGTATGGTCTCTTGACATCAATGTTTCCATGTTTAAGAATTATGCGTCTTTGCCGATTTTTCTACCAGCCTATTAATTTCGTCGAGTTCTGCTTTTGTAAGATCTCTCCATTCGCCCACAGGAATATCGAGGGATACATTCATAATCCTATTTCGCTTTAAGCGCACCACATCATAACCTAAATATTCACACATTCGCCTAATTTGACGATTCAGTCCCTGCGTGAGTATAATTTTAAACTTAAACCGACTCAAACGCTCTACCTCACATTTGCGAGTCACCGTATCTAGGATAGGCACCCCATTGCTCATTTGCTGGATAAAAGAAGGGGTGATAGGTTGGTCAACGGTTACCTCATATTCCTTCTCGTGATTGTTACGCGCTCTTAAAATTTTATTGACAATATCCCCATCATTCGTCAGAAAAATAAGACCCTCGCTTGGTTTATCCAGACGTCCAATAGGAAAAATACGTTTTGGATAGTTGATGTAGTCTATGATATTATCTTTCTCCACACGTGTATCTGTGGTACACACAATCCCCACGGGTTTATGAAAAGCCAGATACACCAATTCTTCCTGATTTGGAGAGACCAACACCCCATCCACATGCACTTGATCGCCTTCAACCACTTTAGTTCCCATTTCTGGTACTTTCCCGTTGATGGTGACACGCCCTTGATCTATGAGCTTATCTGCGGCTCTTCTAGAGCAGTATCCTACTTCGCTTAAATACTTATTAATGCGTGTGGTTTTTTGTTCTTCCATAGATGACAAAATTAATAGATTTAAATAAGTAGTAGTTCGCTTTCGCGAAAAAATTAAAATACCGTACTTTGTTGTTCTAATCCTAGACCATGGCACTTACCAACAATGATATCTTTAAAAAACTACGAGTAGCACATAAACTGCGCGATGACGATATTGTAAAGATTTGTGCGTTGGTTGATTTTAAAGTCACTAAAAGTGAGCTAGGCGCTATCTTCCGAGCAGAAGATCATCCTAAGTATGTAGAATGTGGGGATCAGTTTTTACGTAATTTCTTAAACGGATTGGTCATTCATTTACGCGGTCCAATGCCTCCTAAGCAGAAGAAGCCTGCGGATTCTTAAAGTTTTCAGTAAGCAGTATTCAGTCTCAGTTCTCAATAGCAGTATTTAGTTAGGAATAATCCTGTATACGCTTTCGCGAAAGCATATATATAAAATTTCTCCTTTCTTTAATTTAAACATTAAACAAAATTTTACGCTCTCTTCACCCGAATCTTCGTTTTCTTTACCCTTGCGTTATCTAATTTTTTAAGCAGATAATGAACTTCTGATTTATGCACAGCGATATAGGCTGTATCTTGTTTTAGTTCAATCACACCCAATTGTTCTTTAGAAATCCCGCCTTGTTTAAAGAAAAGTCCGGCGATATCTCCTTTAGAAATTTTGTCTTTACGACCGCCCGTGATTTGAAGCGTTTCCCAAATCGAAGCAAGAGGCGTCTCTTGATCGAGTAGATACTCTTCTTCCATGGTCGGCATAAAATCTGGTAAGCGTTCGTTACGCCAATGCAAAACATAAGCAGCACCATCATTGTGCATTCTTGCTGTACGCCCATTACGATGTGTAAATTCTTCTTCTCGTATGGGTAAATGATAATGAATAATAAACTTGATGTCTGGAATATCAATCCCTCTCGCAGCAAGATCTGTCGCTAGTAATAACTGATGCGTACCATTTCTGAATTTAAGTAATGACAACTCCCGATCTCGTTGTTCCATACCTCCATAAAAAGATCCGTGATCAATTCCATGATCTGAAAGATATTCACTAATTCGCGCTATGGTATCTTTAAAATTGCAAAAGATAATCCCTGGCTGATTACCGAGGTGTCGTAATGCTTTTTCTAAAGTGGCAAGTTTATCTTTTTCTGGCGATACAATCGCTTTGATTTTTAGCTTAGAACTCCCTTGATGTAAATAATCGACAACAACAGGATTTATTAATCCTACAAAAGAAGGAATGTCTACTCCTTGTGTCGCTGAGGTTAAGATCTTTTTAGAGAGTTGCGGTAAGTAGCTGATAATTTCAGTCATTTCTCCTTCAAAACCAACTTCTAAGGATTTGTCAAACTCATCTAGTACGAGGGTTTTGATATATTCGGTAGAGAAGGTATCTCTCCGCAAATGATCGGCAAGGCGTCCTGGCGTTCCAATAAGAATCGTAGGTCTGTGTTTGATCGCTTGTCTATCAGTATTAAAAGATTGACCACCATACGCAGCATGTATTTTATAGCCAGTTCCCATCGTACGCGCCACTTGCTCTATCTGCGTAGCAAGTTCGCGAGAAGGCACAACAATCAATAACTGTACTTCTTGAATGCTAGGATCCAACTCTGCAATAACAGGTAATAAAAACGCTAATGTTTTTCCTGTACCTGTAGGAGAGAGGAGTACCACTTCTTTGGATGCGTGTATGGCTAGTTGAGCCGCTTCTTGCATCTCATTTAGGGTCTCTATGCCTAACTTATCTAGTATTTGCTGTTGATTTTTTTGATCACTTATCATACCGCAAAGGTACTATGATTCGCTTAGATATGGGTATGTTAAAAAACATAATATTAACGCAACCCTTTATTATTAATCAAGTCTTTACTATATATTGTAATCCTATAAAATGTATCTATGAAAAATAATTACACGTTTTTTTCTCTTTGTATCCTGCTTTTTACATCGTCTACTTTGTTTGCACAAAATGGATTCTGTGCTGATATTGAATCCTTATGTCTCACCAATAATACCGTCATTTTTCCTAATTGTTTTAATGGAGATGGTAATTGTGTTACAGCTGCAGAAACTGGACCAGACTACGGTTGCTTAGGGTCTACTCCCTATCCCACTTGGCAATTTATTGAGATAAGTCAAGCTGGAGATTTGGATTTTCAAATCACTCAAAATACAAGTTTTGATAATAATGGAGATCCATCTGGAAACCTTCTTGATGTCGATTTTATTGTATGGGGTCCTTTTGGAGAAAATGACGAATTATGTGATTATGATAATTTACAAAGTGCCAATTTAGTTGATTGTAGCTTTTCGACAGCAGCTGTAGAAAATATGTCGATTCCCAATGCCATCGCTGGCGAACGGTATGTACTAGTCATTACTAACTTTAATCAAAATCAAGGGTTTATAAAAATAGAACAAACAGCAGGTGATGGTGCTACTGTATGTTCTACTGGTATGGAAACTACCTTTGAAGCCTGTGAAGGCGATTCTATAGAATTAATGGCATCTGTGTCAAATGCATCTAATTACCAATGGTTTGTATTTGACGGAAATGATTTTGTCACAATTCCTGACGAGACCACCGCTTTCTTAAATGTAACCCAGGATGGCGTATACCGTGTTTCGTATACACTAGCGGATAATACGATGGTAGATGAGGATTTAACCGCGATTTTTAATCCGATTCCAGCAATTGTAACTCCATCTGATTATATAATCTGTGATGATGATAATGATGGTTTTGCTACCTTTATGTTATCTCTTAAAGATGCAGAAATTACCAATGGGAATCCAGATCTCGCGGTTACTTATCACGAAACAGAAGCAGATGCTTTTGCAGATGTAGCTCCTTTATTAGATCTATATACTAACGTGACTCCTTTTTTGCAAACTATTTATGCAAGAGCTGAAAATAGTGAAACGGGATGTTTTGCAGTCGTACCTTTAAATCTGGTCGTATTGGATTCTCCTATCATCATTGATACTATTCCTAATATTGAACTAGAAGACATCGATAATGATGGTTTTGAAGTTTTTGATCTTACGGCTAATGAGGCGCAAATCATAGGCGCACAAAATCCAGCAGATTTTGTATTAACCTATCATATAACGTTAGATGATGCATTAAATAATACAAACCCTATTGCAAATCCTTCGGCGTTTACAAATACACAGAATCCGCAAACAATTTTTGTACGACTAGAAAGTTTTGCGAACGGTTGTTTTGCAACAGGAGATTTTCTTCTCATTCTTTCAAGCACGTTTACAGATAGCGATAATGACGGGATTCCAGATATAGATGAAGACCTTAACGGTAACGGAAATCTAGATGACGATGATACAGATAGTGATGATATTCCTAACTATCTAGATGAAGATGATGACGGTGATACTGTCAACACAAGTATTGAGATTGAAGGGATTGGAGCGGGTTTTGCTCCTCAAGACTTTATTGATACGGATAATGACTTAATAGAAAATTATCTTGATAATGACGATGACGGTGATATGATACTCACGATCAATGAAGATTATAACAATAGTGGTTCACCGCTAGATGATGATCTTAACAACAATGATATTCCAGATTTTCTTGATCCAGAAGTGGCATTAGCTGTCTCAGAAGAAGCTTTTGTAGACTTAAAACTCTATCCAAACCCTACGCATGATATCGTAAGTATTCGTTCTTCTTCATTTACACAAGAGGCGACAGCAACACTTTATTCCATTGAAGGCAAACGTATAGCAACCTATACATTAGCTATTTCTGGTCAAATGATTCGTATGGATCTATCTGCGATGGCTACGGGTATTTATTTTGTGAATATCCAATCGGGGAATCAACAAGTGACAAAACAGTTGATTAAAAAATAGAAGTAGCATATATTTATATAATCAATCCCTTTAGTAGCAGCTGAAGGGATTTTTTATGCTATTACTTTCCAACATACAGATAGATTGACATAAAGTGGCAAAAACTACCAATCAACACAAAGACGTGAAAGATAGCATGGTTAAATGGGATCTTCTTGATGCTATATAATATCGCACCCACCGTATAGGCAATACCGCCTCCAAAAAGCCATTGCACCCCCGTAGGATGCAGATTGTTAACTAATGGCGTATATGCAAAAACAATAAGCCAACCCATTCCAACATACAAGATAGTAGACAAAATATCAAACCTTCCAGTAAAAAATAGTTTAAGAATCACTCCAAATAGCGCAATGCCCCAAGCGATACAAAAAATGAGTGTGCCCGTATCGCCTTGTAAAGTAACCAACGTAAAAGGCGTGTATGTCCCCGCAATCAATATATAAATCGCAGCATGGTCAAAAATCTGTAACCGCATTCGTCGTACAGGAGAAGTCGCACTGTGATAAATCGTAGATGCCGCATAGAGAATACAAAGACTCAATCCAAATACAATGGCGCTGATGGTATAGGTAGTGGTTATGCTTTCGCGAAAACTTAAAAAGGCCAATCCCACTAGGCTTACAACAAATCCGAAACCGTGTGTATAGATGTTCCATTTTTCTTCCAGCGGACTGTATTCGGCGGCTTTTTTTTGTGTCATAGCTGTTCGTTTAATAAGAAATCTAGTTGTTCTTTCAGACCTGAAACAGCAGCTTCAGGTTGTGAAATAATGTTTCCGCTCAAGAGGACGCCATTTTCTACAAAACGAACCTGCCCTCTTTTATCTATCAAAATAAGTTTAGGAAATGCATTGTTGTTCAGTTGTTTATGAAGATAGGTGGTGGCAGCTACCAAGTGTTCAAAATCAAACGCCTTTCGACTTAAAAATCGATCTACTTTATCTTTTGAGTCAAACGTAATGGCAACAAAATTCACTTGATCTTTGTAGGAATCTTTTAAATAATTGAGATAAGGAATCTCTGTGATACAAGGCGGACAAGCAGTAAACCACAAGTTGATGAGTGTGACTTTACCTGTATAATCGCTATTGGTTTTAAGATGACTCTCAAGATCTTGCAATTCAAAATCGGGCAGTGGTTTGTTAATAAAACGCTGCACGCCGGTGTTAATATCAAGGGGAGCCGTGTTGGATTGTGAGAGAATTACTTCTACCTCTTGGATGATAGAATCTTGACGCACTTTTGTAGCACGTACTTTATAACTAGCGGTTGTGTAGGTATAATTGGATTGATCTCCGTAGAGGGTTTCAATAGATGTTAGCTTTTCGCGAAAGCGTACTTCGTTAAAAATTTCGTCTTGAAAATTGTAATAGGTTTCTTGCCCGACCGAAAGTTGGCACATACCGAGAACAATAAAAAATAGATAGTATTTCATGATGTTATATCTGCTGTGTAAGTATTATAAGGTAACTGTAAAACGAAGGTTTTTATTCAGAATATGGCTAGGTAGCTAAGATATAAAAGAGTTTTGGTCTTATTTAATTTATAGATTGTTATAAATGTCTTATAAGCTTTTTAGGTTAACTTTTTTTTGTCTAGATATAAGCATATCTTTGAATACATTACAATTAAAATTTTTATGGGAAATAAAATTTTTGAAGATAACTGCTTTATTATATGTCCAATTGGAAGTGAAAATTCTACAGAGAGAAAACATTCTGATAAATTATTAAATCATGTATTCAAACCTGTTTTAGATGCTAATCAGTATAATACAATTCGAGCAGATCAAGTTGCAAAAGTTGGTCTTATAACAACCCAAATTATAAATCTTATTTTAGATAGTGAATTAGTTATTGCTGATTTAACTGATCAAAACCCAAATGTTTTTTATGAGTTAGCCCTAAGGCATGCAACTAATAAACCTTATATTCAAGTTATAACTAAAGGCCAGAAAATCCCATTTGATTTAAGTGGAATAAGAACTGTAGAAATAGATGTTAAAGATTTAGATGATGTAGCTCGTGCTAAAAAGGAAATAGAAGATCAGATTTTAGAAATTAAAAATGGTCATATTCCTGACTCTCCTGTAACTATAGCTACATCAACAAAATTATTACAGGATGATTATAATTTAGCAGAAACTATAGCTCAGCGGATAGGTTCAATTCAAGATTGGTCTGCAGGTTATGGGTACGAAGACAATAAATCTATTGAATCTATTTCTAGAAAATTGTGGGGTTTTAGAGAATTTGGAACTATAAGTTTAGAAGATTTAGAATCAAAATTAGATTCAATTATTGACAGACTTGATAATCTTGAATAAAATTAAAAAAAGATTTATTTTAATATCCTATATTATTTTCATTCAAAGTGAAATAGTATGTTTTATGTCTATAATTGATCTATAAATCCTTCCGATACGTTCTTCTACGCTTGTGGAGCTCATGTTCGTAATTTTTCCAGAGCTGTTGTATGGCTTTGTTTTCTTCGAGTTCAGGGTTGGTCTCTACATCGGTGATGCCTCTTTTATTGAAGAGATCTTGCATCATCTGGAAAATAACAGCTGTCACGCCTTTATTTTGATAATCAGGATCAATCCCTATGAGGTAGAATGCCGCTGTATTGGTTTTATTTTTAGCTTTTAATAAGTGATAAAAACCTGTAGGGAATAATTTTCCATTGGCTTTCTTTAATGCTTTCGAGAAGGAAGGCATCGTAATCGCAAACGCCACTAGTTTTCCCTCTTTATCTTGTACACACTTGATAAAATCTGGGTGGATGTATTTTATATATTTCTCTTTGTAATGATCAATTTGATATTGTTGGATAGGAACAAATGTAGAGAGCTTATCATACGTTTTGTTTAGCAATCCAAACATCTCATCTACATACGGTTTGATGTCATTTGAGGTTTTGAATTGTAACGGGGTAAGCTCATAGCGCTTGGCAATGATATCCGCAAATTTTTTAACTTTTGGATTCTGCTTATCTGGCGGATCAATTTTTATTTTAAATTCGACCCATTCGGCAGCTTTCTCAAAGCCTAATTGCTCAAAATGATCTTTGTAATAGCTATAGTTATACCAAGTAATCATGGTATTTAGGTAGTCAAACCCCTCAACAAGTAATCCTGCTTTTTCCATGTTTGAAAAGCCGACAGGACCTTCCATAAACTCAAGGTCATGTGCTTTTCCTATCTCGCGAACTTTGTCTAGTAATTTTTTGGTAACCTCAATATCATCTATAGCATCAAACCAGCCAAAACGCATTTTAGGTTTTCCTTGTTCTTTGACTTCTATATGGTTAATAATGGCACAAATACGCCCAACGGGATCATTGCCTTTATAGGCTATAAAGTAACGGGCTTCTGCATTTTTAAATACAGGATTCTTAGCAGGATCCATGCTATCTAACTCATCAGCAATAATAGGAGGAACCCAATGGGGTTCATTCTTGTACAACAAAAACGGATACTTAACAAACTGTTTAAGCTCCGCAGATGTTTTCATTTCTTTAAGGGTAATCATGTAGTCAAATACGTCTGTTTATAAATTATCACCATCGTCTCCACCATCGGGATCAACGCTATCTCTTCGTTTCCTTTTATTCTTCTTATTTATTTTTTCAGCTTGTCGTTTTGAAGCTGATTTACTTTTTTTCTTACCGTTTTCATCTAGATCATCTCCTCCTTTTTCTTCTATTCTCTCGTCTTTTTTATGGAGATCTAATCGCCAGGATAATCCCGCAGCAAGATTCCATCGAGAAGGCGTGTCTTTAAAATTCACCAATCCGCTCACATCTACTTGTAGGTTTTTTGTAATTAAATAAGCACCCCCACCAGATCGGAA
>ERZ651776.5002-NODE-5002-length-11771-cov-3.781597_pt1 | contig 11771 bp, 12 predicted proteins | sample MGYA00514761_ERZ651776 | MGnify/ENA metagenome assembly ERZ651776 | reverse complement strand
GAGAAAATAAGTATTGAAACTTGCTCAGTTGTTACTATAAAAGCCTAAATTAAAACAAAACTTCGTAAAAAAGTTTATTACTAGTAGGTTCCAAGTTTATAGTCGTCCCAAACTTGCTGTGCAAGTGCGCCAATATATTCATCATTGTTTTCTAGAGCTTGCTTGATCCAGAACCTAGCCTCTAAAAAATTTTTATCTCCACCCTTTCCAAGAAGATACATCCTTCCAAGATTATATTGAGCAGGCGCATCTCCCTGTTCAGCAGCCTTAATGAACCAACTAAATGCTAGGTTGTCATTCTGCGTTGCGCCCTGACCTCGAAGATATAGGTTTCCTAAGTTATATTGAGCATTTACATTGCCTTGTTCAGCAGATTTGGTATACCACTTAATAGCTTCCTGGAAGTCCTGAGCTATTCCTCTTCCGTTTGCATGCATCCATCCCAGGTTATATTGAGCTCTAGCATTTCCATCTTGGGCAACTTGCGTCCATTCAATTATAGCGGTCTCATAGTCCCCGCTAGCATATGCCCTTTGACCATCAAAGTAGTCAGCTGAGACATTTAAAGTAAAACAAAAAGAACACAAAAAGACTATTAAAACATGATTTTTTGACATTATTTTCCTTTTATTCTTAGCATTTTTGACAATGATAAACATATTAACATAATTGTATTGAATTATGAAGCTTTGAGTAGCCACAATTATAACAATTAGTTGTGTGATTCACTATAGAATGTATTTAACAAATTGCTTGGATTAGCAATATTTCTGCTGATCATTTTAAAATGTCATTTATAAATATGAGGAATGCTAGGTTAAAGATTTTTGCTTTGATATTTTTATGCCAATTTATTTTTGTTACTCAAACTTTGGCTAATGAGATGAGAATTGCAGTTGCTAGTAATTTTTTTTCAACTATGAAGGAAATTATTTCGGAGTTTGAATTAGAAAACCTAGAGTCTTCTAAAGCAGTCAAAATAGTAATTATTCCAGGGTCTTCAGGCAAACATTATGCTCAGATTATTAATGGCGCGCCGTTTGATCTGTTCTTTTCAGCTGACCAGATAAGACCAAAAATGCTTGAGGAAAAAGGAATTATTTCTGGCCAATCAAGATTTACTTATGCATTAGGAAAGCTTGCTTTATGGAGTCCTAGAAATGGATTTATTGATTCAGATGGTCAGGTTCTTGTTGATAGAGATTTTCGATTTTTAGCTTTGGCGAATCCTAATATTGCTCCCTATGGAGAAGCTGCTAAAGAGACTCTTGTCTCGATGAATCTATGGGAAGATCTAAATAAAAAAATTGTAAGAGGGGAAAATATCGCTCAGACATTTCAATTCGTTAGAACTGGGAATGCTGAATTGGGATTTATTTCATATTCACAAATATTGGATCCAAATTTTAATTTGGAGGGGTCTTTTTGGTTGATTCCTAGCTCTATGTATAATCCAATCGAGCAGCAAGCAGTCCTTTTAAGTGATAGTTCATTTGGAAAAGATTTCATCACTTTCATGCAAACTGATAAGGTGTTAAATATTATTAAAAGAAGTGGATATGATTTACCATAGTGTTAAGTGATCTAGACATCGCAGCAATAACTGTAACAATTAAATTAGCTTTCATAAGCACTGCTATATTAATTGTAATTGGAACACCACTAGCTTGGTGGTTATCACAAACAAAGTTTAAATTTAAAGTTATTTTTGAAGCTATCATTGCTTTGCCATTGATTCTTCCACCAACCGTCTTAGGTTTTTATTTACTCATAACATTAGGATCCAATAGTCCTCTTGGAGCGCTTTTAGAATCTTTTGGAGGAAGTTCAATTGCCTTTAGTTTTAGTGGTTTGGTTATAGGATCTGTAATCTACTCTCTCCCTTTCGTCGTTCAGCCACTTCAAAATTCTTTTAGCGCTGTTAAGCGTCAATCTTTGGAAGTTGCATCAACTCTTGGGGCATCGCAATTGGATCGCTTTTTTACAGTTGCTGTTCCATTAGCCCGCTCTGGTTTTGTGACAGCTGCAGTTCTCGGATTTGCACACACAGTAGGAGAATTTGGAGTTGTGCTAATGATTGGGGGAAATATTCCGGGTGAGACAGGTGTATTATCCATTGCAATATACGATCACGTTGAGGCCATGGACTATGCTCAAGCACATTTGTTGGCAGGGGGATTGCTTCTAACTTCTTTTGTAATGCTGATATTCGTATACCTTTTCAATCGTCATTTTTCAATAATGAGGTATAAAGATTAGTGATTGAATGTAAGCTAAATATCCAGTTAGAAGGCTTCAAATTAGATGCCAAATTCACCATACCTGATAAGGGCATTACTGTAGTCTTTGGTCCTTCAGGCTCAGGTAAGACTACCTTATTAAGGGCTATAGCAGGTCTAGAGAGGAGTGATGTTGGATTTCTTAAAGTTGGAGATTCAATTTGGCAGTCAGACCATAATTTTGTTCCAACTCATAAGCGCCAGATCGGATACGTTTTTCAAGATGCTGCCCTATTTGAACATCTGAATGTAGAAGGTAACCTTAATTATGTTGTAAGGAGAAAAGCCAAACTTACTAAAGATTTTATCGATTCAATTTATACCTTACTAGACATAAAACCATTAATCAATAGGTCAACTATTCAGTTATCAGGAGGTGAAAAACAGCGAGTTGCAATCGCAAGGGCATTATTGACTAAACCCAAAATTTTACTCTTGGATGAGCCCTTATCAGCTCTTGACCTTAAGCGTAAAAATGAAATTCTGCCATATCTTGATAATCTTCACAGCCAGCTAGAGATTCCAATTCTTTATGTGACACACTCCCAAGATGAAACCTCAAGATTAGCAGATCACCTTATACTTATTGAAGATGGAAAAATTATTGGTAATGGACCAATAAATGAGATGTTAACAAGGTTTGATTTGCCTCTATCTCATAGTGGTGATGCAATATCAATTTTTGATGCAAGGGTTATCAGTCGTGATACTGATTTTAACTTGATGCATCTTGAGTTTAAAGGAGGGCAGTTTATTGTTCCTGATAATAAATTGACAATAGGCAGTCTAGTAAGAATAAGAGTTGCAGCACGTGACGTAAGTATTACAAAAAAGAAGCAGGTTGATACTAGTATATTGAATATTTTTCCAGCAGTTGTTGAGGAAATGGTGCCTGAGGGCGATGCTCAAGTCATGGTTCGCCTGACGTTAAAGGGTGTTGTATTGCTAGCATGCTTAACTAAAAAGTCTGCAATTTCACTAAAACTAAATAAAGGCTCCAGCGTATTTGTTCAAGTTAAAAGTGTTGCAATTCTCTCCTAACTGGTCTGAAGATTAGTCCTAAGTCTTTTGATAGGTCTTTCATCTATAAAGACGTGTATAAGCGCAGTTATAGCTGCTATGATAGCGGCCCACCACCATACCTGGTCATATGAGCCAGTCGTATCAAAAAGGTAGCCTCCAAGCCAAACCCCTGTGAAAGAGCCAATTTGATGATTCAGGAAAACAATTCCGTACAGAGTTCCCATAAACCTCAGGCCAAACATCTGGGCTACTAGTCCTGAAGTTGGAGGAACAGTGGCTAGCCAGAGAAGCCCAGTAACAAAAGAGAAGGCATAGATTGTCAGCGTAGAAATTGGAAGCATAAGAAAGAGGACAATCACAACCGACCTTGCTGCATAGATATAGGTCAAAATCCATTTCTTAGAATAGATTCCAGAGAGATGGCCAGAGACAAGTGAACCAACAATATTACACAGACCAATAATAGATAGACTTATTGCAGCCACGGAGCTATCAAACCCCTTGTCTGCAAGGTAAGAGGGCATATGAACGGTAATAAAAGCAAGCTGAAAACCACAGACAAAAAAACCAGCAATAAGAAGCCAGTAATGAATGTGCCCAGACGCCTCTCTCAGAGCTTCTCTTAGATTTTGTTTTGGCTCATTTTCAACGGTTGCACCTGACTTGACATCACCCTTGAATACTGGTGAAAAAAGAATCATCGACAGGGCTCCAATAGCCATCAATATGAGTGCAATTTGCCATCCGTAGGCTACAAGAAACTCTCTTGCAACTGGAATAAATAAGAATTGACCTGCTGATCCAGCAGCTGTTCCAACGCCAAGAGCAAGAGCTCTTTTTTCTGGTGCAACCATTCTCGCCATGGCTGGAAGAACAACACCTAAACCTGTTCCAGAAATACCCATTCCAATAAGAATTCCAGCGCCTAAGTGAAGCCCAACAAAGCTGTCAGCAGTGGCTGTAATGTAGAGACCTAAAGAGTAGAAAATCGAACCTACTATAATTACTCTCGAGGTACCAAACTTATCAGCAAATGCGCCTGCTATTGGCTGAGATAATCCCCACAATAGATTCTGAAGGGCTAGAGAGAATGCAAAGACTTCTCGACCGTATCCAAAAGTTTCAGAAACAGGTTTTAAGAAAAGGCCAAGTGAAGATCTGAAGCCAAAGTTAATGGCTAAAAGAACACTCGCTAATGCAATTGCTAAACTAATTATTTTTCTATGCTGAGCCATTTTGTTTAACAAGAGATGTTTCCGATAGTATAACCAATAATATTTGACGAGCCTACTTATTAGTATTAAGATGTAAATTTGTTCTATTCATTAAATAGATAGAGGTTTTTATGCGAGTTTTGGTCTTTCAGCATGTTGATTGTGAGCATCCTGGTTCATTAAGGCAATTTTTAGCTGAAGATGAAATTGAATGGCATCCAGTTTATTTACATCGCGGCGATAAAATTCCTAGTTTTGATAATTATGATGCGCTTTGGGTCATGGGTGGTCCAATGGACGTATGGGATATTGAAGAGAACCCCTGGCTTGTTGATGAAAAAGCTGCAATTAGGCACTGGGTTAAAGATTTAGGAAAGCCATATCTTGGTCTTTGTTTGGGGCATCAATTGCTTGCAGATGCACTAGGTGGAACCTGTGGGCCTCAAAAAATACCAGAAATTGGCGTACTCGAAATTCAGCTAACCGAAGAAGGAAAGAATGATCCACTCTTTGAAGGTACATCTGAGACTCAGCAGTGCCTCCAGTGGCATTCAGTCAGAGTTGCTCAGGCGCCTGAAGGAGCAGTAGTTTTAGCAAAGTCAGATGTATGTTCAATTCAAGCAATGCGTATTGGAACGAATGCTTGGTCTATGCAGTATCACGTAGAAATAGAGTCAGATACTGTAGAAAACTGGGGAGCAATACCGGAATATGCAGAAGCACTTATTAATACATTGGGACAAGGTGCATTATCAGATCTCAAAGAAAAAACTGATAAAAATATGAGTCAATGTCTAAGCTGTGCAAGGCAAATATATGACAACTTTATGGGGCTAATAGTTTAGTTTTTTTCAACTTTTTTTGTCGTTTTTTTCATTTAATTTTGTACATGATAATATTCCCAAATAACAATGAGTTAAAGGGCTTTAGCAGTCAATTTTTTTTCCTCAAAAGAAAAAAGATCAAAATACAAACTTAATGATTGACACCGAAATTAATTCAAGGTATCTTTCCGATTTTATTCCTGACAATTTGAGGTTCTCTAATGAGTGATGAAGACGATTTTGACCTGAATGATCTTGATGATAAAGAGCTCGTTGAGCAAATTCAAGATGACCTCTATGATGGACTTGATGCAGAAGTAACTGAAGGGACTGAAATACTACTTTCAAGAGGCTGGGATGCTAATGATGTCCTAGGTGAAGCTCTTGTTGGAGGTATGAAGATTGTAGGAATAGATTTTAGAGATGGCATTCTTTTTGTTCCAGAAGTCCTAAAGTGTGCTGGTGCAATGAAGGGTGGAATGAGTATTTTAAGACCTATCCTTGCTGAATCAGCTGAAGATACATCTTTGGGTAAATTTGTCATTGGTACAGTTAAAGGCGACATTCATGACATCGGTAAAAACCTTGTTGGAATGATGTGCGAGGGTGCAGGTTTTGAGGTGATCGATCTTGGTATTAATAATCCTGTTGAAAACTACTTAGAAGCAGTTGACACTCATGAGCCAGTTATTCTTGGCATGTCTGCATTACTCACGACAACAATGCCCTATATGGGAGTTGTTGTAGAAGAGATGGAAAAAAGAGGAATGCGTAAAGATGTTCATATAATGTGTGGTGGTGCGCCCCTAAATCAAGAGTTTGCTGATTCAATAGGTGTTCCTGCCTATGGTCGTGATGCTGCAAGAAGTGCTGAAATGGCCGAAGAGCATGTTCGTGGCCTTGGTAAAAAGCGTGCACACAGATAAGGCAGCTGTTGATGAAAATAATAAGAGGTTAGTATTAGGTTGTGGTGCGCTTGTTTACGATCTGTTGAGATTGGTCAAGCAAAACCCTTCTATTTCAGATAAAGTAAACATTCAATGTTTGCCTGCCAGTTGGCATAACTCCCCCCAATTAATTGCACCAGGTGTGGAGGATTATTTATCTAAGAATGCTCATCTTTATAAGGACGTTTATATAGCCTATGCTGATTGTGGAACTGGCGGCGCACTTGATAAGGTTGTAAGTAAGTATCAGGCGAAACGTATAGATGGAGCACACTGCTATGAATTTTTTGCAGGGACAGATGCTTTTGAAAAACTTTCTGAAGAGGAGATTGGAACTTTTTATTTGACAGATTACTTGGTAAAAAATTTCAATAGAATAATGATTAAAGGACTTGGTCTTGATAAACATCCTGAGCTTTTTGATGTTTACTTTGAACATTATAAAAAGCTTGTTTATTTGGCTCAAACAGAAAATGAAGATTGGAAAAGAGATGCAGAGAAATACGCAAAGGATTTTGGTTTTGATTATGAATACAGACTGGTAGGAACAGGCAGTCTTGATTCTGTTTTTGAAGAAATAGACATTAAGCCATTAAGTTAAGTTATGTCTAATTTAGGATGAAAGAATTATGTCAATTTTAAGTGCATTCACCTCAAAGGAAGAGAATACTACGGTGAGCGATTCACTCAAAGATTTCTTGGGTAATTTTTCGATAGAGGTTATGCCTCGTACAGCTTCTAAAATCGAGAGTTTTAATGAGATACTTCCTGAGAATACTAGAATTTATATAGCCCATATTGAGGGCGTCCCTATCGATGAAATGGTTGCAACTGCGAAAAGAATTAGTAACGAAGGTTTTAATGTAATGCCTCATTTTCCAGCTCGCATCATTAAAGATAAGAGCATGCTTGAGGACTGGATAAATAGGTATCAAGGTGAGGCAGGTATTGAACAAGCACTGCTTTTAGCTGGAGGAGTTAATAAGCCTCACGGGATTTATGAAAACTCCATGCAGCTTGTTGAAACAGAGCTTTTTGAAAAATATAATTTTAAACACTTGCATTTTGCTGGGCACCCAGAAGGAAATAAAGATATTGACAATGATGGCTCCAATAAGAATGTTGATGCAGCTCTGAGTTGGAAGCAAAAATTTAAAGAACGAACTGATATAGAGCTAGCTTTAACTACTCAGTTCTGTTTTGAAGCTGAACCAGTGATCGAATGGGCCAATTCATTGATTGATAAAGGAGTAGATATTCCAGTTCATATTGGCGTTGCTGGACCAGCTAAATTACAAACATTGATTAAGTTTTCGATTGCTTGTGGGGTTGGCCCATCTCTCAGAGTTTTGCAAAAAAGAGCAAAAGATGTCAAGAAATTATTGCTGCCTTTTGAGCCAAATGAGTTTTTAGAAACTTTAGCTGAGCATAAAAAAGCAAACCCAAGCTTTAATATCACGAATGTCCACTTTTTCCCTTTGGGAGGTATTAATGTAAATGCTTCCTGGATCAAGAGTGCAATATAAAATTAATTAAGGAGTATGTAAATTGGCAACAACGACACTATCATCGGCCTCAAGAGAGGTCACTATAGGCTTTGGTCACCCATTTGTAATGATTGGAGAGAGAATTAATCCTACAGGAAGAAAAATTCTAGCTGCAGAAATGAAAGATGGTGACTACTCAAGGGTGGTTGCTGATGCAATAGCCCAAGTCGAAGCTGGAGCTCAAATGCTTGATGTTAATGCAGGCATTCCATTGGCTGATGAGCCCGCGATTTTAGCTGAGTCTATTAGGCGTGTTCAGGCCGTCGTAGATGTTCCTATTTCAATTGATTCCTCAATTATTGAGGCACTTGAGTCTGGTTTAGCAGCCTATCAAGGTAGAGCTCTTGTTAACTCAACCACTGGTGAAACTGAGGTTCTCGAACGTGTACTACCGCTTGTAAAGAAATACGATGCTGCAGTTGTTGCCATTTCTAATGATGAGACCGGCATTAGTGAAGATCCAAATGAAAGGTTCAAGGTTGCTAAAAAAATTGTTGAGCATGCTGCAGACTATGGCATCAAGCCTCAAGATGTGGTCGTTGATCCACTGGTTATGCCAATTGGCGCAATCTCTCAGGCTGGGAATCAGGTATTTGAATTAGTTAGGAAGCTAAGAAGTGAGTTGAAGGTAAATACTACTTGCGGAGCCTCTAATGTAAGTTTTGGATTACCTCAAAGAAATGGAATAAATAACGCATTCTTACCTATGCTAATTGCAGCTGGAATGACGTCGGCAATTGTAAATCCTTTGCACCCAGAGCTTGTCCAGGCGATACGAGCTGGAGACGTGTTAACAGGTGTTGATGAGGGATGTACGACTTGGATTTCAGCCTATAAAGAGCCAGCTAAAGAGGGTGATAACCCCAGAGCTGAAAGGAGAAGAAGGAGGCGCGCCTAATATATGCCAGGCATCGAGTATAAAGGTTCGTGTGTATGTGGACAGACTTCATATGTAGCGTATGATTTAAATGATATTTCATATTGTCATTGCGAACAGTGTCGAAAAATGACTGGACACTTTATGGCTGCATCTCAAGTAAGCAGGGATAACATTAAAATCAAGGGTAAGATAAAGTGGTTTTATACTCATAAAGGATCGAGACATGGCTTTTGTGATAATTGTGGAGCAAATATGTTTTGGCAAAATGATGACAAGCCTACTATAAGCGTAACAGCAGGAAGTCTAGAGGATTCTAGAGATTTAAAAACTTGGCACCACATTTTTATTGAAGAAAAAGGGTGTTATTACAATATCAATACTAATGGTCCTCAATTGAAAGGCTATGGTGATAACAATATTGATTGAAAATAGAGATGGAAGATAATTTTCAAGTATGTTTTACTCCCTCCGGTCGTCAGTTCAAAGGCGAGTTTGGAGATACGTTGCTTCAAGTTGCTCAGGATGCTGGTGTTGCTATTCGGTCACTTTGCGGGGGGTATGGCCAATGTCACCAATGTTGGATAGAGGTTTCTGAGGGAGAGCATTCAAAGTTTGGTGTCAATTGTAAGTCTGAAAATGTAACAGGTATTACCAAGCTTGAAAAACAATTAATCATTGATAACCCAAGTTATAAAGGCAAGAGATTGGCTTGTCAGTCTTGTATTCAGGGCGACCTAGTGATTGACGTGCCAGAAGAGAGTCAAGAGCATAAAGCCTATATCAGTAAAAAAAATGCAAAGCAGAATTACTCAGTTTCAAGCGCAATTAGTCTTATTGAGTGCACTCTTGAAGAGTCAACACTTGATGAAAACCCATCTGCATCAGAAAACTTAATTGCTCAATTAGAAAAACAAGGAATTGAAGCAAAGATTGATTTTAATCTTTTAAGAGGTTTACAGCCTTTGATTCATGAAACCAAAGGAAATCTGACTGTTGCAATTCGAGATAATGAACAAATAGTTGCTGCCTATCCTCAAGGAAAGCTTCAAGTATTTGGTGCAGCAATTGATATCGGATCTACCACTCTAGCATTGTATGTCTATGATTTAAAAAATGGGAAGTTAGTTTACGAATCTTCCGCAATGAATCCACAAATTCGCTTTGGCGAAGATTTGATGAGTAGAGTTTCATATGTGATGATGAATAAGGGTGGTGATGAAAAACTTACTATCGCCGTTAGAACAAAAATTACTGAAATGCTTCATGAGGCATGCGATAACCTAGAAGTGAAATGGGATAAATTACTGGAAGTTGTGTTGGTTGGTAATCCAATTATGCACCATATATTTTTTGGAATTTCACCAGTTGAATTAGGACAGGCTCCTTTCACTCTCTCTATAAGAAGCTGGCTTGATGTTGATGCTAAGGATTTAAATTTTGAACTTTATCCAAAAACTAGACTATCCTTTTTTCCTCTGATAGCTGGTCATGTAGGCGCTGATACTGCTGCTGCTTATTTAAGTCAGATTGACATAATGCACTCTGAAACGACCTTACTTGTCGATATTGGTACAAATGCAGAAATCATGCTCTCTAAAGAGGGCGAGGTCTATGCAACATCTTCTCCAACTGGGCCAGCATTTGAGGGCGCTGAAATTAGTTCTGGTGTAAGAGCGACCTACGGTGCAATTGAGAGAGTTAGAATTGATAAAGAGACTTTGAAGGTTCGCTTCAAGGTTATTGGCTGTGATGCATGGTCGGATGAGCCTGATTTTGAACTCGTTCAAATGAAAGCTGTTGGAATTTGTGGAAGTGGAATTATTGAGGCAATTGTGGCATTTGCTGAAGCTGGCATCATTGATCAAAGTGGACTTTTTGTTGAATCAATTGCTCCTGAGCTTTTTTCAAAAAAAGGAAATACAACTCGTTTCTTATTAGTAGATCAGGGTGATAAGTCAATCTATATCGAGCAAGTAGATATTCGATCTATTCAATTAGCGAAGGCTGCACTATCTGCAGGCGTATCAATACTAATGGACTATCTCAAATGTGACCATTTTGATAAAATATTATTAGCAGGCGCTTTTGGAGCGCACTTAGATGCTAGATATGTTGCTTTGTTGGATATTATTCCAACTTCAACTGAAGAAAAAATAGTATCAGTAGGAAATGCAGCGGGTATCGGTGCCAGTGCGGCACTATTGGATGTTAATAAGCGGAAAGCAATTATTGAGGCAGTTGATAAAGTTGTGAAAATTGAAACAGCGACTGAGCCAAGGTTTCAAGAGTTTTTTGTAGAGGCAATGAAGTTTAGTGTGTCACCGGTTAGGCAACAACAAACCAAAAAAGTTAGACGCCGAAAAAGAGTGTCATAAGTATAGTATGGAGAATTTAAATGGCTAGAGAAAGAAGAAGACGTAGAGGTGGATCTGCTGAAGAATCTGATTCAAAGAGTATTCCTAAAGCGCCTGCATACATTAAACGAAAAATACCTCACTACAGTATTCTTAGTGATGATGACCTAAGCATTATTGAAGAAAATGCGGATACTATCTTAGAGGAGATTGGCATTGTTTTTTCTGAAGATCAAGAGGCGCTTGATATCCTGGAAAAAGCTGGAGCTAGTGTTGATGGAATGAGAGTCAGGTTTCCAAAAGGTATGTGCCGTAAGCTAATTCAAGATAATGCACCAAAGCAATTTACTCAATACGCGCGAAACCCCGAAAGAAATGTAGAAATTGGAGGAGATAACATGGTTTTAGTGCCTGCTTATGGTCCTCCGTTTGTTCATGATCTTGATGAGGGTCGACGTTATGCAACAATAGAGGATTTTAAGAATTTTATAAAACTTGCTTATATGTCAGATAATCTTCATCATTCTGGTGGAACTATTTGTGAGCCGGTGGACTTACCCGTAAATAAGCGCCACTTTGATATGGTTTACAGCCATATTAAATATTCAGATAAGCCATTTATGGGCTCGGTTACTGCAGCTGAAAGAGCGCAGGACTCAGTTGATATGGTGAAAATAGTATTTGGAGATGAATTTGTTGATCA
>ERZ651776.5000-NODE-5000-length-11779-cov-4.355666_pt1 | contig 11779 bp, 6 predicted proteins | sample MGYA00514761_ERZ651776 | MGnify/ENA metagenome assembly ERZ651776 | reverse complement strand
CGGTCTCCAACAGGTGGCGGAGCACTTCGCCGAGGAAGAACGGGTTCCCCGTGGTCCTCGCGATGTTCACGGCCTCGACGACGTCGCGGTTGAACTCGATGAACCGGGAGGGCCCGTGCAGGGGGGAGAAGTTGAGGGACAGGTCCGGCCAGAAGAGCTTCTCGCCACCGCCGGCCGACGACGCCGAGGGCCAGAACGGGGACCAGTTCATGTCGGTGGTGATCCTGATGCCGGAGGGGGTCGTGAGGAAGCCCCGGGTGAGGGAGTACGTGAAGAGGGAGCTGAGGGTGGTCGAGGAGGAGGATGAGCAGCACAAGGAGCATGAGGAGACGAATGATATCGACCGTATGCGGTCGAACGGCACGATTATTTCCATATGTGGACCTATGTGGAACAAAAGGACGTTGCGGTCTTGCGTGCGGTCGACGACCACCTCCGAGACCGTGTTGTAGAAGTAAAGGCTGCACATCCAGAGGTGGAAGAGCAGCAGCGTCACCACGGAGAGGTGGAACTGCCACGGAATCAAGACGATCAGGAGGAGGAAGAAGGTTAATTCAAGGAGGAGGATGCGGACCTTGAAGATGCGGGAGGCGGGAGAGATGGGAAATGAGGTGAGGAGGGGGTGGGCGGGGTCCACCATTGACAAAAGACTGGTGTTTCGTAGCTCTCTTTACGAAAAAAAACTCTTTTTTGAGAATTTTTGTAAAATGGGAAATATATTTTGATAGATTATCAATATAAAATCGAGCATCAATCTACGTCAACGTCGATGTGGTGGTGGTGACCGTGACACTCCTGTATCCCTCACATCTTGACGGACTGTGGCATTCTCATGGTTACAAGTTCTTTCTCTTCTCTCTGTATCCTGCACATCACGGCCGTGTTCATTATTGGCTGTTATTATGGAGTAAAAGGTGTGAGTGTGTGCACGGTGTTCTCCTCTAATGATTGGACACAGCACCAGAACATTAATCAACCTTGCCTCCCTTCGTCAGAACAAACAAGTATAATCCCCGGAACTTACATTTCCACCTTTCCTTCTATTTATGTAAATTCCTGCTCCATTGGTGGTTTGTTACCGACGTTGCACGATATAATGTCCCCCTCGCACCCGACGGCAGAATCTTTTACACGCCCTAAAACAGCGATGTCAACATTTGACATAACAGAAGACAATATCAGAATGATCCAAGGGGGAAAGGAGGTCGATAAAATTCTCTGGAAGAGTAGCGAAAGCGACGGTGAACAGTGGCATGCAACGTGCCATAGTGGTATCCTCTCTCGCACAACTTACGGCCCCTCTAATTCCCCCGTCACCACGAGCCCTCCTCCACCGATTCCTCATTCCTCGCAGAGAGGCAGACGAAAAAAAAGACCCCGATTCAACAAGAACATCCGGGAAATAATATCACGTCCTGTAACCTCGTTGATACTCCTGCTGAACACGTTGGTATTTCTCGTAGTCCGTCGCACCTCGCTCAGTCAATTCGGTTTTCCTTCAGGGGTCGGTGGTAGAACTCCCGAGTACTACGTGAAAACCTACGGATATGCCTACTCCGACGTAGTAAATAAATCCGAGCGATATAGAATGGTGTCATCATGCTTCATCCACGTCTCGCCCTTCCATCTAGGATTCAACATGATGACATTATGGTCCGTCGGCGGAGAACTAGAAGAACTCCTCGGGCCAGGTGTTCTTCTAGAGACTGTCTTTGTTTTGATTTTCTGCACTAAATCTGTTGAAGTCTCCGTCGGATACCTCAAACGGAAGTTCTTCGTCGAAACGAACAACACAAACGGAGGACAACCAATAAGGGCAATAGGATTCTCGGGAATCCTCTTCGCCATAGTAGTCCTGCAGATCTTAACTCTCCCGCCTGAGAAACCAATCTGTCCTCTCCCATCAGTGCTCGAAAAATTCTGCTTCGACACCTATACCTTCCCTTTGTTGAATCTGAGGTTTAACGGCAGTGTGGTGTTCCAGGCTGTTGTGATACAGGTATTGGTGAAAAACGCGAGTTTTGACGGACATCTTTGTGGAATTATTGCGGGGTATGGGTTGGGATGGGTCGGGTACGGGGGGGAGTGGGGAGATTTGGGTGTTGTCGTTATTGGTATATTGGCGGTTGAGATGGCTTTGAGGGACTTTAGTGATGAGGAGGGGGGGAGGCTGTCTCCTGACAATGACAGTACTCTTCTTCTACATGTCTTGCAAGTATCACTGTCATCAATGTCCTTCGGCTTCGTTTCGCCGATGACGATCGTCAGGATCTTCGAGGCCGGTGTGGTGATTGTCATCCGATTAAGAGGCAGAGGGAGGAGAGGGAGAGGGAGAGGGGGGGGGTTGGTGTGGGGTGGTGTTGTGATGGTTGTTTATTACACAGTTGTGTTCAGTTACAGTATGGGCAGAGGTACTGTCATATGGTCCAGCGGCAGTGAACAGTGGCCGTGGCTAAGCGTAGCATCCACGGCGGGGATGATGGGTTGGGAAGTTTGGTTTGTGGGTGTGGGTTTACCTTTAACTGAAAATGGAAGTACTGGGGTTGAGGAATTGGCTTGCGACGGTAGTGGGTTGGAGCGTATTCATAAGGCTATTATTGATTGTAGTTGTAGTTGTACCAGGAGGAGGTTGTGGAGAGAACGTTGGTGGCGCAGTAACAATAATAGACGTGCTCCAAGGAGGGGAGGGGAGTGGAACGATGATGAATACTACGATGATGATGATGAAGTTGAATTATTGCAACAGCCATCATCATCAGTCGAAACGTCTGGTAGAAAGAGAGATGCGGATGTTTGAGGTATTTGAACAAAAACCTTCCTATGTGCAAGTAGTAGTGGGTTTTATGTACAGTTTATTAGCTTAAAAAATGGTAGAGCTCCGGTACTTTTTTACAGTTTTATATTAACAAAAAAGTAGCATCACCGCCACCATCTCCAACACACAATCCGTTTCCCGCATAAGGGGAACTATTTGTTTCACCTACTCCTCCCCTGCCTCCCAATCACCCACGGTTTACTCGACTCATCCTCGTCGTCCGAGTCGTCTTCGAGTCCCTGTTGATCATTTTTCGTGGGAGATTTAGTTGCGTTGTTTGTCGTTCCTGTCGTTGAAGTCACTTTGGCTTTTGACGTAGGAAATATTGAATCGGTTTGTCGTCGATGTTGCTGTTGTTGTTGTTCGGGTATGTGTATAGTTGATATTGGGGGTCCTTTTTTGGGGTTGTTGTTGTTCGTTTCTGTTTCTGTGTCCTTCTTCTCCTCGTATAGATCGGAGAACATACCTCCTCCACCACCTCCTCCGGAGTTCATACCGCCATACGACATTCCCTTACTATCTGAAGTACGTACCCTCACGCCACCGGGTTTGTTGCTATTGTTGCTAGGGTTTCCCCCGCCGCCAATAACATTCAAATAATTCCCCCCTCTCTCCTCCCCAACAATATCACCCCCTTCCCCCCCAAATCTGTCCATCAACCTCACCTTCCTACTCCCCCCTTCCCCATCCACATCACCATCACCGTCACCATCACCATCACCATCACCATCACCATCACCATCACCATCACCATCACTATCACCATCACCATCACCATCACCACCATACCTCTTATAAACCTTGGGTATCTTTCGATCATCAGAATCATCTATGTCGCCACCAACTTCGTCGAGGAGTTCATTAAAGGTCCTGTGAGCGATGTCGACGTGAGTTTCTTCCATCCGTCGTACTGGTATTGGTTGCGTCATGTTATTGTTATTACTACTGTGAGATACATTCGATGATGGTTTGGCGGGATTGCGGGCGACGCGTGATGGACTGGCGTTGTTGAAGAAGTTTTTGTTTTTGTTGGCAGGCTTATTCTGGGTCAGTGAGGACACCATCTTCCTCTCGCCGCCGCCGTTCCTCACTTTTCCCATCCCCCCAATATCAATACTCCCCTCTTCATCGATCTTCCCCCCCCACTCATTGATCCTCCTCTCCCCATTCTCGACCTCATCCAACGCCCTCCATATCTTCTGCTTCTCCCAAATCTCGTCCCCCTCCTCCTCCTTAGTAATAAGCATCGTCTCAAACGACGCGGACAACTTGCTTCCTTCGCTGACATTGGGTTTTTGGGGGGGTCTGCTTGACCTGTGCCGGCGACGGTCGTTACGGTGGTCAGGGTTGTTATTATACTGGTAGCTCTCCGAGTCCGATACGTAGCTCTTCGTATTATCTTCTTCGTATTGTTTCCTCACAACCTCGTTGCACTCCTTTAGCAACAATAAATGCTGCGCCATCTTCACGTCGCTTAGCTTCAGTGCGATATTCAGACTGTGGTAGCGTAATATAAGCTGCTTGGGTATGTAGAACAAATTGTGATACCGTACGTAGCATTTCCCAGGTCCGGTGCTCTGGATATTAATGCATCCAGTCATCTTGCCCCTGATGTATCCGTTGTTCCCGACGGGCCTGCTGGGGTGATCGACGCTATTTAAACAGATAACATAATTGTCCCTGTCCCCGATTTCCTTCCAAACGTACCGCAACACGAACTCCGTCTGAGGTAAGAAGTGGAGTAAGCCCGCCTTAATTGTCAGAACAATCTGGTTATGTTCGTTCCCAACGTGAATTATACTCCTCTCGCAGTCCCTGGAGTTGAGTTTCGTCCTCTCCTTGCTCATCCAGTCCCAAAAGAATCTCAGCACATCACTGCTCGGCGCATTTAAAACCCTCGCTACGCGCCCGATCCCGACCCCGTCCTTACTATTGAACCTCCTTTCCATCATACTCTCCTTATCGCTGCTCTTCAGCGCCTGCCATCCGCTCCAGTCCGGTCCACTTGCATAGTCCTCTCTCGTTATCTTCATGCAGTCCTCGAAGAACATTTCTTCCTTCTTGCTGTATTTGCTCATGTTGAAGTACCTCGGAAACTCGCGGTTGTTCTCAAGCATGCCGTCCCAGCATTTCAACAACGTGCAGATTTCTTTGAAGGAGGGCCTGTTCGCCGGGTCGATTTGTAAGCAATTCTTGATCAGGCTCCTTATTAATGGTATCTCGTCCAGCCAGGTCGTGGGGAGCCGAATCGGTATGTAGTCATTCTCTTTATTCTTCGAGTTGAAGCTGTTCTGTTTTTGCAGCCTATGCACAAAGCCGTCCATGGCGATATCCGCAATGAGCATCCCGAAGCTGTACACGTCGATCTTCTGGTCGTACCTGCTACTTTGTAGAACTTCCGGCGCAACGAATCCGGGGGTACCAACGCCGGTGGACATCTCGGCGTACTTGTTATTCTGGTCACCGTTGGTGTCGGGCATCCCCCGCGCGAGTCCAAAGTCACATATTCGAATGTCCCAGTGCTCTGTGACTAGGCAATTACTCGTCTTTAAATCCCTGTGGACGATGGGAGTCTCGAGCTGGTGTAAATAGTTCATCCCGCTTGCGATGTCGTCGACGGCGCCCTTCTTGAACTTAAGCCAGGTGTGGGGGCTGGTCTTTATCGCAGATCTCAAGCAGGTCTTCAGGCTCCCTAAATGAGCGTACTCGGTCACTAAACAGATGTGGGGGGTCTCGCAAATAGCCCCGAGAAAACGCAGAATGTTCGGGTGGCTCAGCATGCTCAAAATCTTCATCTCGCAAACAAACAGCAAAACATTGGTGCGGGTCATCTGCGAGGGTAAAATTTGTTTTACCGCCACGACGCGGGAAAACAAACGGGCCTGGAATATCAACCCAAAAGAACCGTTCCCGATCGCCGACTCGAATGTGATGTCGTCGTAGTTTATTATGTTGAGCTTTCCCTTGAGTTTCCTCGAGACCTCCGGGCCCTTCAGTTCCTTCAACACAGCCGCAATGATCTCTCTCTGCTCACCAGTCAAACATAAATTAGACTTCTGCATCTTTTCCTCGTGCCGGAACCTATCGTAGTGATCGTGGTATAACAGGTTGAACCACTTAAGGTTGTTTTTCCTCTTGTAACGAATGTGGTGGGCGAAGATCGACATCGTAACGATGTACATAGTGAGCACGGCAGTGCCCAACTTGCAGACGATCGCTACTTCGGTATTCCCGTCACTTTCAAATTTAAATTTAATCAAGAATCCACCAACGAACAAGAGCATCTCGAAGAGAGTGTAGAAGACGGCCATTAGCAGCAAGAAACTGCTTTGGACGTGTTCTTCGGACTGATAAGCGATGAAGAAGAAGGATGCGGAGCGCACCAAAAATCCTGCCACGAGATTGGCGCATGATACCAATTCAAGCATAGGCACAGTGGTAGTAAGCTCAGGTTTTTCGTACTCCAAAGTGTAAACGTGCTGAGAGTAGGAGTCGAAGATCGATGCGACCGTGGTAATTAGGATTAAGACCAAGCATAAGCGCGAGTGTCTATAACACTCTTCCTCATCCCGGGCGTAAATTATGGTTTCTCTGTTTAAGACCGCAAGGATAATTGCCATCGCCCGGTATGCGAGCGGAAAATAGGCCAGGTTGAAATCCACAGTTAAAACGCTGAAGAGCATGGCTCCAAAATGCCCGAGAAAAAATTTTGAGAAGTAGATTCTGTAACTATCTCTCCCAACAGTCTGTGTTGAGTACTGAGAGCGAAGGTTATCGTACTCTTTTTGCTCTGTTTTGTCTGCAAACTCTTTCTTCTCCATTTTGTGGGACAAGACCTTGTGAAGATAAGAGGTGAAGTTGTAGACCTCAGTAGGGTCATGTGCGTCCCCAGAATTTCTAACCATTGTTTTCGTCGTGGCTATTTTTTCGTTGTACTGGTCCGTGTAAGTGGAAGACATTTTCCTGTCTTTATTCTTCCCATTCAGGAAATGCTGCTGCAGTTCCCAGATTACCGATAGACCTTTCTCCGCTGTGAATTTGACCGTCATGGAGTGGGGCACGTTTCCTCTGAAGTTGGCATACATGAAGCAGTCTACCTTACATTTTTTGGTGCCTGCAATCGGAACCAACTTAATTGCATGAAATGCGTGTATTCGTAACCTGTCTTTACGTTCCGGGACAATGGGATGGGCCTCAGGCAACCCAACAAATACATGGCTCTGATCCTTCATTTTGCACCAGCACCACTTTCCTACCCAATCCCTTCCCTTTAACGGGCCCTTGAGTGGCAAAGAGCGGTAAACAAACATCGCTTTTTCGTGTTCGACCTGGATTACATCTTTTTCGGAGTCAGGACTCAACACCTGGCGCTCAACAGATTGAAAATCCCACAGCCATTTCATAGCCTTCTCGCAACTTGTAGAGACGTTGACTGTGCCGAAAGACCCTACCTTGCCGTTAATGTCTTTGTAAACGGGGACATCGGTCTGTATCTGACCGACACTGATGATTAACCCGGTGTACTTGTGGCCTTTCAGTATGCTCCAATTTTTTCTGCTGAAATTCAAGATACCTAAACCATAACTCAGCTTCTTCTTGTCCTCGTCTGAAAAAATCTCGGAGTCTCTACGTGACATCATGTTGGACATTTCGTTGACAGAGTAGTAGGACTGTCCAGCAAAGTAGTCCTCTTGGACATCGTCTTCGCCAAAATCTTCTTCATCACTTCTGTTCAACGAAGGTGACCGGCGCAGCTGTTCCTCTGATCGCTCTCGCCGATCCGACGAATTTAGTCGCCGCCTATCTTGGTCCCGTCTCAATGGGAGAGAGCTGTCTTTTTTTTTACGTTTCTCCCGATCAAAATTCCTACCATCACGCTGGCCCCTGTAGTCAAGGTTGTGTTTATCTTCAGCGTTACGGTCCAAGTGATCCTTGCTTACGTGGCTGTGACTAATCCCAAGCTGATGCTTTAGATTATGTGTGAAGCCATACTTGAGGTGATGCTTCGAATCCATGCTATGCCTACCCCTGGCCGCATCAAATTCATTCAAAGGCTTCTGGTGTTGATGGTGGTCATGCTGGTGGAGGTCAAAAAGCTCTTTTTCCTGTTTCCATTGATGCAACAGGGCAGTGGGTCCGATGTTCACGACATTGTTGTTCTGGTACTCATGCTCGTGATCCTGTGGGTGCTTGTTTGGGTATTGGCGTGAGCTTTTGTCTGGGTGTCCATGCTGCTGTTCATGGTGGTTCTCAGGCTGATCAAAAAATATCGGGAAAGATCTACGGTCGTTATAGCCCTGCTGGTGGTGGTCTTCTTGGTGCTGGTGTTGGCGCAGGCGTTGTTGTTTGTGCTCGTATTGGTGTTGGTGCTCATGTTTGTGCCCGTGCTGGTACTCGTGCTCGTGATCCTGTGGGTGTTCGTTTGGGTATTGCCGTGAGCTTTTGTCTGGGTGTCCATGCTGCTGTTCATGGTGGTTCTCAGGCTGGTTCTGGTGTTGGTGTTGGTGCTTTCGCTGGATGCCAAGCTCCATAAGACATTCATTCTCATCGTCAACACGATAAGAATTCATCTCAAACGAGTTTCGACGAGTGTTAATCGCTCTGTTAGCTATAAATAACGATCGATTTCAATTATTTGACGACTCTCATTACCATCAGAACTATTTTTAGGTTGTTTCCAGATTCCAGATGAAAAAGTACAATTAATTAATTTAAGCAGAAAGTAAAGTGAAGATGCCCAGACGGAATATATGTCTTGAGCCATTTATTAGTACACAAATATGTATTTTAGTGTGAGCGTCTGAGGACTCCTCGACAATCCTTCTGATCATCGCAGATGCCGGGTTCGGTTAATGTTGTCCTCAGGGTTCGCCCTCTTGTGATTTCTCCCGGGATGGACAACTCAAGCAACCTACACACAAACTCTTACTCAAGCAACCTTCCCACCTTACCACCTATTCACCACCTCGAGTGTTGTTCAGAAGAAGAAAGTTCGCTTGTGGTATCTGGATCGAACATCACGGTCTCATCTTCAATGAGACCGAAGACATTCACTTATCCTTCCTCAATAATTACTGGCATAGGCCAAGAAGGCATTTCAGCCATAGTTTCCCCTGCCCTTGATGATCTGAATGGCGGTCGAAATGTGACTCTGCTCGCATATGGTCAGACTGGAAGCGGAAAGACTCATACTCTATTTGGACCGCCGGGATCTCTGTCCTCCTCCTCGATCAATGTCACGGTCCCAGAGCGTTGGGGGGTTATGCCCAAGATGCTCCACGAGATGGTGTCCTCTGGTTCATATTTCAGTCTGTCTGCATCTGCCGTGGAAGTCTACTTCGAGAATGCGTACGATCTCTTGAATGGCCGAAATGCCCTTCCCGTCGGCTCGTCACTGGCAAACGAGATGATTAATGTGGGTCACAATCGGACTGCCATGGCCCGAGGTAGTGGGAAAGGGAACCTCTCGAACAATGGAATCCATCCCGCAAGCTGCAGATGTGGAGACTGCTGGAAAGCGAAGGAAAAACGGAAGAAGGAGATGATGGAGAAGCGCGACTCTGGTTTTTTCAAAGCCAAGTCTGCTCTATCTAAGACGAAAAAGAAGAAGGAGGAGGAGTTCCACACTGTGGGTGAAACTCTAATTCCGGTAAAAAATTATGGTGACATAGCCTTGATACTTAGCACAGTCGAAGCAACTCGCTGTTCTTCCAGGCACTCTCTGAACGAAAGGTCGTCCCGGTCTCACGCTGTTGTGAAAATCTATGCCACACGGAAGGCAGCTGGTGGGGTGGTGCGGAATTGTCTGACATTCGTTGATCTTGCCGGATCAGAGAGAATCAAAAAGAGCGAGGTAGAGGGGGAAAGGGAACGCGAAGCAAGGAGCATTAATTCCAGTCTTACAGTGCTCGGAAGGGTCGTCAAAGCGCTTGGGAGGGGAGAAAATCACGTGCCATTTCGGGACTCAACACTAACGAAAATCCTGCGAGGAGTATTTAGTGGGAAGGGAAGCAGAATTGGTGTCGTCGTTTGTCTCAGTGCCGAGCGTCAGTATAGTGATGAGAGTCTGTGTAGCTGCCGTTTCGGGGAGAGAATGAGCGCTGTTAGGAACGATGTCGAGACAGTTCAGGTTCAAGACGTTGCAATTGAGAGGGATTTCATCAGGAGAAAGTTAGAGGATGCAAAGAAAGCTCTTGGTGAAATGGAGAGGAACGGTGAGGGGGAAAGATTCGTTGAAGGCTCGAACCCGAGTGAGATAAAGAGTTTCCTGGAGAATAAGGAGAAGCTAAGTAGAGTTGAGGAACAAATCGCACCAATCCGAATCCGTTATGCGGAATCAAAGGGTCCCACTTCTCGGGAATCCCCCCAGGACGTGAAACGAATACTAGATGGGCTGCTATTCGAACGGGACAACCTTCGGGATATTATCCTCAGACAGAGGAGCATCAAAAATTTCGTTGTGCCGGAGAAGAAGCGATATACAGTCATGAGAATGAAGGTAAAGCAATTACAGCAACAGATCGATGTAGAATAATAGAGTCTGGGGAAATTGAGGTAGATTTGTACAAGGTTTTTTTAAAGTCAAGAAAGGAGAACTGGGCAAGAAAATTTCGTAAACAAAGTTTCCACAATCAACGCTTCGCAATCAACCCTTCGCAATCAACGCTTCGCAATCAACCCTTCGCAATCAACCCTTCGCAAACTTGTCAAACGACCTCCGTCAATTTATTAGTAATTTAATTTAGGCCTTCTTCGCCTTCGTCTTCTTCTTCTTCACCTTGTCTTGGTCTTTGCTTTGGTCTTGGTCAGCATCCAATGTGCCCTTGCACATGCTCAGCTGCGTCAGAAATGCCACTCCGAACCATCCACACACTACCCAGAACACGCCCCCGCCCTCCAAATTCTCCGAAAGGTAAGTCCCAAGAACGACGCACCCATTCAAAGGCAGTCGGAAGATGTTCATCACCGTCCCCGACATTTTCTCCGGAATATACTTCGATCGGAGGGTGCCGGCTGCGGGAAGGAATAGGCCCACGCCGAGCTCTACCACGATGAAGGAAGCCAAGACGGGCTCGAAACAGGCGCTGTGCCCATCAGAACTGGAGAGGCAAATGGCCGGGACCATCATCGACAGAGCTGCGATTAAATAAGTAATAGCAGCGGTGCTTTCCACGCTTCCTCCAAGGAGGCGTTCCAGGAGAGGGAAAATCATCCCCCCGATAGTGATGGAAATCATGAGACTGCTAAAGACGACGCCCGTGGGGACGACACTTCCGGGGGCAAGTGAGAGCAGTGTAGGTACCCACATGAAGACGAAGGTGTACATGGCCCCTTCACTGAGCGCCTGTACGACACCCAAACGCAGAACCCTAGTGTTGTTCAACGTCAGGCTCCAGCCTTCTATGAACTGCCGCTTCACGTCTGAAAAGGCATTGTCTTCGTCGCTGCCTTCCTCGGTGGGATTGGCCTCGCCGTAGTTCTCCTCCCACGTAAATGAGATTATCATGAGCGCTAATACGGTAAGCGCGATGGCGCCTTGGAAAGGACCGATGTGTCCGAAACTATCCTCGAGAACCTGGGCAATTATCCCGGCAAAGATTGCAGACCCGCCGTTCACCATGCTCATCTGAGAGTATGTCTCTTTCATCCACTGCCTGGGGAACCCACGCGAGTTATGAGCTGTCACCATCCAGCTCTCAAAACTGCTGAATAGAAGGTTGGTGGAGATTCCCCCCAGGACCCTGCCCATGAGCAAAATTGTAAAGTTGTGCGAGTGCTCCATCACATTGATGATCACCTCAAGAACGCAGTAAACAATCGCGGAATTCTTCCGGCCGTAGAGATCGATTAAAGAGCCGAGAAATGGAGCGAAAAATGCCCCAGAGAGAAAACCAGTCAGAAAGAGGGCGCTAATGTTCACCTCATAGGATAAGTAAAGAGTGTACATGTGAGTGCCCTATCATT
>ERZ651776.4998-NODE-4998-length-11782-cov-4.601794_pt1 | contig 11782 bp, 9 predicted proteins | sample MGYA00514761_ERZ651776 | MGnify/ENA metagenome assembly ERZ651776 | reverse complement strand
GGGGGGGGGGGGGATCGGGATCAGCGGGAGGGAGGATGATCGATGTCGTGGAGGTGAAGAGGTTGAGGAGCTGGCTAACAAAGACGATGGGTGGGAGGGACATAATCGGGGGGACACACGCGACGCGATCATCGGCCAGGAGAGGATTCGGACAGTTCGTCGCCTTGAATGGAGGGGGCGAATATGGGGCCGACTTGTCCGAGTTTGACCTGCCGCTTTTAGGGGAGGAGGTTGCGGGGGGAGAAATTGACGCTAACCTGGAGCTGATCCGGAAGTCCGCGATTGAATTCGTGCGGTGCTCGCTCGTTGCTCTAGAGTGTGTGGGGGAGGAGTTGGGGAGGATCAAGAGGGAGGGAGCATTGCATTTAAGCGATGTGAGGAATAGGAGCGGCGTGGTTGCAGGGAAGATCGCCAAGGCGGAGAAAGAGAGGAGGAAGGCCCTCGAGGGGAAGATCAAGAGGATGAAGAGGGACAGGGAAAGAGAGGTCGAGGAGGAGGTTGGAAGGAGAACAAGAGAAGGGGACGATGAGAGGGACAAGTTGAGGGAGGAACTCAGCGCATTGAAGGTGGAGGGAGGATATCTCAGGGGGGAGCTCGAGAGGATGAAAGAGGAGAGGGAGAAGGAGCTGGATTACGCCAAATACAGGGGGGCAAGCGACGCTAGAGATGAAATCACGACGAAATGCAAGGCCCTCGAGGAGGAGAACGGAAGACTTGGGAAAGAACTCAGTGAGGCGCGAAAAGTGAGGGGGGAGGAGAGCCAGAGGGCGAGAGAAAAAGGCAGGGAGGAGGCCAAGGCTGAGATTGAGAAGCTGGGAGGAATACTCCGGAAGATGGAGGTCAAGCTCAGAGAAAGCGAGGCTCGTAGAATCGAGCAGGAACACAGGACCAAATCACTCCTGAGAGAAGAAGTCGAGAAGCTTCGGAAGAACCATGAGGATGCGGTCGGGGACTTCCGGAGTCGGACAAGTGATGCCAGGGAAGAGGCTAAAGTAATCGTCGAGGGGGCCAGGAAAGAGTACGAGGAAAGATTCGCCCAGATGAGAGAGGATTCTGCCAGGCAAATTCGCACGCTGAAAGAGGCATTAGAGGTGGTTAAGATGGAGAAAAGGGACGAGGTAGAAAGGGCAAGAGGAGACGTCGAGCAGAGAATGGGAAAAGAGGGTAGAGAGCAGATTAAGGCCCTGAGAATGGCGCACGAAGCGGAGGTAAGAAGGGCCGGTAGGGAGATTGTTCGGCTGCAGAAGCTACTGAGGCGTAGGGAGGGCGGAGACATGATTGTGGAGAAGGAAATTGGAGGGGTGAGGACGGACAAGGATGGGGCGGAGATGAGGAGGACCACAAGGGACGGAAAGATTGGTGGTAGTAGACTCAGTCCCACTTGGCTTACCGCCATCGACAGGAGTGGGGAAGATCTCAACAACGGCCTGGCAATGGATGAGGCGGACGGCGAAAAGGTTTCAGAAATTGTTCCGGAGCCCACGATGATGGGAGGGGTGCTGAGAAGGAGCTTTGAGCTGAGAAAGAGGGCAGAGGAACTCAATAAACGGGCGGGTAAAGACAGTGATGACAACGGCAAAGACAAGAATTTCAGTAAGAGCAGCAGCATTAACGACGACAATTACAACAACAACGATAACAACAACAAAAACAACAACAACAACAACAACAACAACAACAACAACAACAACAACAACAACAACAACAACAACAACAATTGGTCCCCACTCATGCAGTCGATGAATGAGGGGGGTGCCTCAGAGGTTGCGCGCACTTCAGTTCCCAAACCCACCAAGGGAGGTTCCACGCCCCCTCGGGTGAAGAATCAGCAGACAAAGTTTGGAAGTCAATCCGAGTGGGCCGCTAGCCTACACTTAACTGAGGCTGCTGTAGTCCTACCAGCCGATGAGTCAAAGAACAAACCCAAAAGCAAGACCAGCCAACTCGATGAGTACTTGAATAACTGAAAAAATACCTTCAGCGATAGTGTGCTGTGGGAAAGGTTACAACTATTTGTAAGAATACTGTAAAAAATTGCAGTTTTTATTTCTCCAAACCTTGGCACACTACTTTTCACTTACATTTTACTTCTAGTCAATAAAATTGGTGGACCTTAGAGATCTCAGAGATCCTTGTCCTTAGTTGCCGAGTGTCCGTCATCTGAATCCTCATCAAACGAGTCTTCTTCTTTTTGCTCCTGCGAACGCAAATTTCCCTTCGCCCGGACGGATTCTGTCTCTGTTGTCAGTTCGTTTATAAGCCCCTCCAGTTCTGCAAGCTCCCTCTCAACGGCGGCAAGGTCAATGTCAAGGCCCTTTTCGTTCAAACCGCTCTCAGTAGGCCAGAAAAAGGCCAGTGCTATCAGTCCAGCGAGGCAAGTGAAAAATCCTCCTAGTAGAATGTGGAGGGGTTGTTGGCTTAAAGATACGAGCCAAACGGATGCGTGGAGAATAAAGGCATTCACGTATGAGACTAAATTAGTATACACCGTTGAGTAGAACCAAGCATTGAGAGATTGGAGAAGAGAGAGAATTTTCGTCAGAAGAAGTTTAAAAAGCATTTTCTGTTTCGAGCTGGGTTTATAGATTAAATAGATAAGATAAGCAGCAAAAGAAACCTGTTTCCAACTCCCCAGGCACAAGAAGAAAATGGCGGCCAAAGTTAGCGAGCGAAGAGGATGGAACTCTGAACAGTTGACGTTTCAGGAGTCAAAACAGTTATTAATTGGTCCTGCCATCACAACGGTGACCTTTATGCGTGGGAGTGCGACAACAGCTTCACCGGTGCTAAAGCAGCGCTTAGAACTTATCTTATCTGCAAACCCGTGGTTATGTGGACGTCTCACAAAAGGTGTAAAGCTGGAATACCCTTCTGGCACATCATCCTCTCATCCTCTATCTGATTATTACATAGAGTCTGATCCTGAGTTAAACATTAATTCTGACATGGATTATATCTCCATTTGCGGTGCAATTGCGAAGAAAAGGTCCGAGGTTCCCAGTGGAAACAAATGTGTGAACAAAAACAAGCCCCTCATCGCCTTGACAATCGCCCCGGACTCAAAGGAGCCGAATGATGGATTTGCTGTAATTCTCTCAATTTCGCATGTCATCATTGATGGTTTCAACTACTATCAAATCTTGAATATGCTCAATCCGGATTCTGAAATTCTTTCCCTGAGTTGCAAGCGGAAGCACTCGATAATTGAGGGGAACAAGCAAGCAATGGGCGGGCAGGAACACGCCTGGGCTAATAGTACTGCTGTGATTTGCAACGTTTTGGGCAACATGATGTGTGGGTCAAAGGCAATTGTGCGATGTTACGAGGTCAGCGATCAGAAGGTTAAAAGAGAGAAAGATAACGCGGCGGCTCATGCCAACGGTGGTTTCGTCTCTACGAATGACGTTATCACCAGCATGTTTGCGAATGCCGTCTCCTCTGATGTACTCCTCATGCCAGTAAACTTCAGGAACAAGTTACCGGAATATAATGACAACGACGCAGGAAACTACGAGGGGGCATTGGTCTTTGCAGGGAGTGGCGAGTATGGGAATCCAGCAAATATACGAAATACGCTGAAGAGTGGGCCCCCCACGTTCCTTCGGGGAGCTGATAAGGCTGGAAATTTGCCTAAAGGATCAGCTCCACTCCCCGCTGGCTTCTTTGCGACAAAAAATTGCAAGCTTGGAATGTGTACTAACTGGGCTTTTTCCACTTTTCAAGAGCTCAAGTTGCCTTCTTGTGAACAAGTTATTCACCTACCACATACCGATTGTAAGATGATTCCTTTCGATATTTGTGTTGTTTTCAGACCGAAAGCAAACAAGCTCGCAGCGGCATTCTTTGTGAGGAATATTGACCAGAAAGGACTGGAAGTTGAGTTACCTGTTGGTTTGGAGATGTCTAGTCCCGGTCAATATCATCGCGAAACCACCGAGGCTTAGTTTTTGTTTTTTTCTCGCGGCATCTCACTGCATCTCACGGCATCTCGCGGCATCTCACTGCATCTCACGGCATATTTGATTGAGCGAATTTAAAAAGTTGACGCATCCTATAAAAAAGTTATGGCACAATTTTCTACGATTACTTTACAGTTTCCTTTGTTGCAACGTGCTAGCGAGTTGCGCACGAAGATTCTTTAGCATACCGGCGTTAACATTAGTAGTTTGCACAGAACTTGATACATTATTATTAGCTGTTGGGGTTGCCTTCCTTTTGCTGTTGGCTTTAGTGAAGGTGAATTGTTGCTTTTGCTGTTGTTGCTGCTGTTGCTGCTGTTGCTGCTGTTGGTGATGTTGTTGTTGGTGTTGTTGCTGTCGTTGCTGCTGCTGTTGGTCGTAAAACGGTCTTTGTTGTTGATGTTGTTGATGTTGTTGCTGCTGCTGCTGCCGCCGCTGCTGCTGCTGTTGCAGGGGCGGCATGCCTGGCGGCTGCTGAAAATTGGGCGGATGCTGCGAAAGAGTGGGTGGTGGCTGTGAAAAATTGGGAGGCGGCTGCGAAAAATTCGGTGGCGGCTGCGAAAAATTCGGTGGTGGTTGCTGGTATCCCCCCCGACCATGCTGCTGCTGCTGCCGCTGCTGTTGCCTTTGCATAGCTTGCAGAGCTTCGATTTGCGCCTGAATGTTTTGGCCATTTTGCATGCCGTTCTGTCTTGACGGTGGTGGCCCCCCCTGTGGCGGCCTCCCATAATTCATTTGTGGCGGTGGCCCACCATAGCCAGGCGGAGGGACTCCGTAGGCAGGGGGCGGGAAATTCGATACGAAATTGTGCATCGGCGGCATCTGCGGCGGGGGCTGTCCAAAGAATTGCTGCTGAATCTGTTGCATCTGTCCTCCCGTTCTTTGTCTCTTGCTAGACGGTTCCATTGTTCCCCAGGATCGTTGTCCTGTCATGCCCCCTGAGCCAGCTTGCATCATCGCCATCCTTTGTTCCTCCCCAATGCCCATTCCTAGCCCACCAACCGGCGCCCCCCCTAACTCGGCAATGCTCATTGGCCCACGATTAAGTTTAGGCCGTCTGATTCTAAGATCGCTTTCAGTCAAGACGCTTTCCTGGGGAATCACACCTGGCAGCATTCGGCTCTGGTGCTTCTTTTTTTCAGGGAAGTTGAAAGCAAATACGCAGCTCTTATCTTCGAGTCCAGTTAGAAAAATTCCGTTCTTGTTATTATCCCTGGAACTTGCCGAGGCGAATTTAGGCGGAGTCAAGTTCCCCCCCTCTCCCCCCTCCAATATTTTAGGAACAAAACCCGAAAAGCCGTCGTGAATTTCGGGCTGGATGAACACCTCGTCAGCAGAATTGTTTTCCCTCTCACAAATGTCGCTTCCCAAAGAGCTGTCCCTGCAACAAATTAGAAGGGCATCGTTGACACCTAACTCATCACAAGCCAACTCCTCTTTGACCCACTTCTTTCTTGTCGGAGCGAAGGCGTCCAGTAGCTTCTTTTCATCGATGAATGGCAACAAAACGACAAATAGCCAAGGCATGGCCTTGCCGTTTGGATCGACAGGCACATCGCCAGGAGGGTAAAACTCGTGGATGGGGGAGTTTAGGTCTGTCATCAACTTGCGACTCTTCTTAGGAACGGCGTGGGCAGAGTCGGGGGGCAGGACACCCATGAGCTGCTCAACGGGAGTAAAGGGTTTAGCCAAATAGAGGGCGTCGCAGTCTGCCTGAAATCTTTCAATATTCCGAAGATCGGAGCTGAAGGGAGCATAGTGAAAAGGGTAGAACCATTTCCAGCTGCATACACCATCGTAGTAGTAGCGCATGACCCAAGTGAGCCCGACGATATATTCCTTGAAGAGTTCCTCCCTCCCCCCTCCCTTGTGCTCAATGTCTTCGAGTTTGCACTTGTCGCTATAGTATCTGTCCTTCCAGCCGTCCTCGTGCAAGCGTACATTATCAACAACACTTTCACTGAACTTGTCTAGCTTTTCGCGCTCGATCTTGGCTATTATATCCTTCATATCTCGCTTAGCCTTCTCTGCCTCTTCTGGGGTAATATCAGTATCGAGGTTCTGCTCCAGGACACAGTCGATTCTATTCAGTTCATCCTCTTCGCCGTCAGACGAAGAGCTGTCGTCGTCGTCGAAAAAGGCATTATCACCTGCATCATCGGTTTTGACGTCTTCAGACCCCTTCTTCTCCTCCTTTTTCTCCCTCTTTTTATTCCCCATAAGTTCCATCTTCAGCTTTTCCGCTGCACTTCTGTTTTCGGCCTCGCCCTTGCTCGACTTGGTCGCATCATCGCTTTTCTCTTCCTGCATGGCTCTGGCAGCCCGTCCCAGCACCTGGGCTTTTGTCTTGTCCTCAGACTGACCCGCCTGGTGCTGGTCCCCCCTCCTTGATGCCTTCTGCCTCATCCGCCTTTGCTTATCCTGCATCTCGGCGTGATGCCTCTCTTTGAAAACCTTGTCTTCTATTGCCGCGACTTCAGCCAGCATCATATCGACCCTCCCTAAATCGACCTTACCACCGTCGCTGGTAATGTAACCACCCATGCTGGGCAGAATTCGCCTGTACGTGTTAAAAAGATAGTCGAGCCCGCCATCGCGTATGTCAAGCGAAGGGAGGTGAGGCAGAAAGTCATTTCCTACGAAGAAGCACATAAATACGATGTCATCGACAATCTGCTCAAAGTTAAAGCCAAATGGCACCGACTGACAGGCAGCGAATTCCGCATACAAGTACTCCCTAATCGTAGCGATGCTCACGCACTGAAACGGCTTCCAGGCTGTGTTCCATTTTTCAATTCCCTCGACACCGGTTTTGCTGTCCAACTGCTTCTGCAAGCTGTCTACGCCGCTCTCGACTCGGCGCCTTTGGTTTGCCTCAGCACTCCTCCTGCCAAATTGTACCTCCTCGCGCAAAATGAAAAAGTGCGCCTCGTGGGTGGCAAGCGCCAACATGATAAGATCAGCGTCTAATCCGTGCAAAATATGCCTTGTGTTAGGGTCGTAACCATCGACGGTTCGCTCTCGGCGAATAAGAGACATGATTTTGTGCTCCCCTTCTCCGGGGATGCTCGCATCGCTGAACAAAACTTTGATTGACCCCCAGTGCGAGTTGGTGGACACCTTGTACTGAATGTAGAACTTCACGTAGTCGCTGAGGCGGCGCATAAATTTAGTGCCCGGCGTGATGACATTACTGTCCCAGGGCTTCTTGAGGTCGGGCGCCGGCCGGCCAGAGGCCTTCAAGTCATCGATCACCTTCCGCTTGACCATCATGCTCTCCCTGGCCTCCTGTGCACTACGAAAGCGTCTACTGCGCTGCTGGTTCATCTTCGCTCGCGGGGCGACCCCGTCGATAGCAAGAAAGAGCAGCTTCCGCGGTCTCACTGCGCAAAATATTCGGTCCACGTACTCGACAACGTTGGTAAACATCTCCACCTCTGTCGTGGGCTGGGGTCCGCTTTCAGGATGACTGCAAGGATGTATAATGCCATTCATATCAATGTACAGGTTGTCGAACTCGGGAATGTTCAGCTGAAGGTTAGGGCTGGGCTCGGAGGTGTTCACGGGGATCGGGATATTCTCAATGTACTCAGGGCGGACCTCCAAAAGGTCAAGAACGGCCTTGGGGTACTTCTCAGATAGCCAACGATAAAATGCTGGGACTCCCATGACGTTTCTGTTTCAATTACTTGTTCTAGTGCGGGATTTTACAGCAGAAAGTAGTATAGCGTTAGGGATATCACGACCGTACGCGTATCCTGAAGGCTGTGAAGAGGAACGGAAAGCTTCAGCAGATACAGAGGGTCAGCAGAGTGTTTGAGAGCAGGGTGGAGTTGGGGTCAAAATTAATGGCTACAAGAGGATAAGTAAGGATAATGACCTCAATTCGGGGTAGAAATAAAGAAATTACGGCGCGTATCTGGCGGAACTAAATTGATAGAAAAACGAGGGGATGGAGAGGCATAGAGAGGACCAAGCCAACCTTAAACTCCTACAAAACGTCAAAATGATGCAATCTGCGACGACTACGCCGATTGCCAAGTACCCAACCCCCACCGCTCCCCAAACTGAAATTCCAAGCAGCCTCTTCACTGGCAGGAGCTTGATCACAGCTAATGCCACATTGATTAGCTATGCCACTAAGGGAGGACTGATCCGATGCATCGACAAGACCACCGGTGGCAAGACGCTGCTACGTCTGCATGGCGCCGGTGACGTTGAGGCCGCCGACAATTTTGAGGGCCTGGGCCGCAATTCGCTTCACGACATTTCCTTCTTCCCTGGGGACAAAGGGAACAACGGGGTCATTGCTTCTGTGGGAAACGGGATGTTGTTCATTTGGAAAATAGCCGGTGCCGTATCGCCTACGGGTACTACCGTGACTCAACAGCCTCTCATTCAATTCTTGCCCCTCCCTCCAACTTCTCGCCTGACTTGGCACCCCTCCAACCCGAATGCATTCCTCCTCAATTTAGCCACCCCCCCTGATTCCGCGACCGTTGAAGGGTCGCTATTCCTAATTGACACGACAATACTGCGTACCACGAGGCCAGAGGATGCCGGTGCGGCACCCGGAACCCACGCCTGCGTTAAGATTGAGGATGGTGTGGTCCCCAATGCGAAGGCTCGCTTCCCCTCGCTGACTGGAGAGGGGGTTTTGCAAGAGAACACCGATTTCGGCTTTCTTGGCCAAAGTGTTGTCTATGCGGGCGGGAATCATTTGCGCGTCGCGTCATGTTCTAACGGTGGCGGTGACATCAAGGTCAGCAAGAAGTTTGACTCAAAATGGGGGGATGTGAGTCGAGTTTTGAGTCTCAATGATGGGAAATACTTGGCGGTGGGCTTCAGGCTGAACCGAACGGTCAGGATTTTCGAAGTCGGGAGTAACCAGGAAAGTGTTGAGCTGGTTGAAACAGTGGCTATCGAGACGGAAGCGGGAGGAGAGGTGAGAGGCTGCTTTTTTCTGCTTGAATTTTCTGGTCGCTGGCGTTCACTTTCGCTGGCGTTCACTCGCTGGTATTAACTCGCTAAAGCCACCCTCTAACCTTACCATTTCTTTCTGTGGCAATCGCTATCGCTACCGCTACCGCTACCGCTACCGCTACCGCTACCGCTACCGCTACCGCTACCGCTACGGCTACGGCTACCGCTACCGCTACCGCAAATCAGGAAATTCGTCTTTATTCTTCCGAGGATCCCTCCGCCAGCACCCAACAGGGTCAAACAGGGCTGACTCTGAATGTCTCCCCCTGTGGAGGCTACCTGGTCATGGGTGATCCCACCAACCCTGTACTTCTTTTTTTGAAACTCGACTTAGATCCCTCTGGCTCCTCGCTCGTCTCGTCTTTCGTCCCTTTTACATTGAAAATGCCTGTGCTCAACGCTTACCTGTACGGGATCGGACATAAGGATCACTCTGCGGGCGACTCGGGGCCCGGGATAGAGTGCTACGCAATCCAGGACAAGGCGATTCAGATTTTAGCTGTCTGGCCGGAGGAGGCTTGGAGGATCGGAGATGGTAAGGGAGTCGTTGAAGAGAGGGAGGTTCAGAGCAACAGCGCGGCAGCGACCATAGATGATGCATCACAGGCTGTTCTACGGAAGGATGCCAACGATGTCGTCTCTGAGGAGTATTCAGCAGATGTTGATGTCGGTGACAGCGGCAACGAAAGCGAAAGCGCTGTTCCTGTCGTTACTGGAATGCCTAGTGAAGGACCTGCCCATGGAGGTACCATCGATTCAGGCGACTTCGACCCTCTATCGAATTGGATGGGTAATTTGCTGGGTGAAGGTGATGCCCCTACGCCTGCCCCTGCGCCTGCCCCTACGCCTGCCCCTGCGCCTGCGCCTGCGTCTGCGCCTGCGTCTGCGCCTGCGCCTGCGCCTGCACCAGCTGAGGTTGTTCTGGACGACAACAAGGAGGAGGAGAAATTCGACCTTATGAAGGTCCTCGCCGAAAAGGGAAAGGAGCTTGCGGAGAGCAACGCGAACAGCGCCGAGTCACACTCATCGCCGCTTCTCTCTCCTTCTATTATGTCGCCCCAAGATGTCGTCGCTGAAGACCTTGGCCCTCCCGCACCCCCAGTTGAAGCACCAGCTCCAGCTCCGGCCCCAACTCCAACTCCCGCACCAACGGTGATCTTGAAGAAGAAGGAGGAAGAGAAGAAACAAAAGGAAGCAACGACGCCTCCGGCTAAGAAGGTGGCGAATAGCAATAACGAAGGAAACCCCCCGGAGAAAAAGACGAACAACACAGCTGCGGCAACAACAGCAGCAGCGACAACCGAGCAAAAGGTTAATTACAACATTATTACACAGCGAATCAGTAATTCCGTCACGACAATGCTAAAGAGTCAAGGTGGGTCACACATATTTCGGTGTGAATTTCTGAGCTAGCGCAAAAATGAGGACCCAGCACAACTTGCAGGCTCACTAACTAACCCAACCCAACCCAACCCAACCTCAACCTCAACCTCAACCTCAACCTCCCTAAAACACATGCAGTCCCGAAAGCGATCAAAGAGACTCTAACAAAGTCGCCAGAGATAAAGCTCGCGGGCCCATCAACTGTCAATTTGTCGAACTCCATCGCTGAGAAAGTGGCACCCCTGGTCTCGAACAAGGTCAGCGCGAGTGTTTCTGCCAGTCTGGAAAGCTCAATCAACCAAATGAGGGGGGGAATTGCCGCAGACTTATCTAAACAGCTGTCACAAACCATTTCGACCACTTTGGTTGAGGTGACCTCCCAAACTCTTCGGAACGTTGTTCTTCCTGCTGGAGAGATTGCAATCAAGGCCCTTGTGGATGATATGAATCAGAAAGTGGATAGACAAAAGGAGGTTGTCGTAGAAGAGAACAGGGAACTTAAGAGAGAGGTGAGTTGTGAAACAAAAATGGTAATTCCGGTGAACGTGTGCAAACCCGTTCTTACCAAGTCCAATCTTTTTTTGCAGATTGCCACCATGAATATGGAAATGAAACACATGAAATCTCAAATGGAAGTCATGAGCTCCACTCTCAGACAGGTTGTCGGATCACTTAACAACTTAACACTTAGCTCGCACAACGCCAACAGTAGTAAGAGTAATGCGGGGAAGATTAATGGTGGCCCTAAGAATCTGACAGGATCTGATCCAGTTGCCGAATTCAAGACTAAAATTATGAATATGTTTCAGGCAGGGCATTATGAGGCTGCCTTTAATGAGGTGCTGAGTAAAAGCGACCTTGAGGCAACCAGATGGGCGATTGAAGGAGCTTCACCCGTTGTCGCCATTCCTCAACTAAGCCAGACCGTTCTCCTATGCTTACTTCAGCAGCTTGGTGCAAGTCTGGGCAAGAAAACTGAAAATTTCTCAAACGAGCTGAACTGGATTGAGGCTTGTAGCCTCAGGCTCGACAGCAATGACAGCAGCATCTCGAACCACCTTGATAAGGTTAAGAGACAGGTAGTGACCAATTTGGGTACCGTTGCTGCTATTAGTAGCGATAAGAACCGAGTCGAGGTTATTAAGCGAATTGTCAAGGGAATATGATGATTTTCTGGAGTGGCCAGGAATGATGAGGGGATAGTTACGTCCAAAGGGGGGCTTAAGTGCTTAAAGAAAACATTTTATGGAGAGATGAATGCATTGAATTTATTTTTCGACTTAAAAAGCATGATAAAATATTCGACAACATCATATCAGCAGATGTGGGATTCCGAAGATTAAACAAAACCTTAGTTATTAAATTTGTTTCTCCTGTCTGTGTTATTTTTGTTTGAATCAAAATGGCTTTCTTTTGCCCGGTTTGTTGGTTTATCAGGGACGGCCCTCCAGAGTCGG
>ERZ651776.4997-NODE-4997-length-11783-cov-5.568939_pt1 | contig 11783 bp, 5 predicted proteins | sample MGYA00514761_ERZ651776 | MGnify/ENA metagenome assembly ERZ651776 | reverse complement strand
GACTGCTTCTGCGAGTCGTCCAAAACGACCTCTTTTAATAAAATGAGAGTCTATAATCACGTTAGCGATAAAATTCATGCCTTCTCCCATTCCTACAGCTCCTTTAATAAAGGATTCTGTACTACTTCCACCAGTAATCATTTCTTTAGACATACACATCGCTCCAGCGCTCGTTCCTGCAATGACTAGATGGTCATTTTTATAGCGGTCTAAAATGATATTGTGAACGGTTGTATGCCCAATCTTTCTCGTAATCTTGGATTGATTTCCACCACTGAACATTAAACAATCTGCTTTTTTAATCAGTGCTATGTTTTCAGCTAATTCTGAATCTTCTTTTTTTCGAATGTCCATTACATGAACATTTGTACATCCTAATTTGCCAAAAGCGCTTAAGTAATTTTCTCCTACTTCTTCGGGAATACTTGAGGCTGTAGGGATCACAACAATCAATGCTTCAGGACCTCCACTCTCGCTAACAACTCTTGAGAGAATTCCATCCTCAACATATTCCAGCGTGTGTTGTTCGTGTTCTGTATTTCCTTTATCCTCGTTCCCCCCAATTGGAATTAGTGTTCCTTTTGTCATGATCATCATTTTTAACAGTTTGCAAAAATACATCAAATGTTCTATAAAAATGATATATTTATAGGATACCAATATTAATTATCTATATAATCTTCTACATATGAAAATAAGAGAAATCAATGCTATGCGTGGTCCTAACTATTGGTCCGTGAGACGTCACAAATTAATTGTTATGGTTCTAGATTTAGAAGATATGGAACAACGACCATCCAATACGATTGATGGTTTTTTAGAACGTTTAAAAACGGTGTTTCCTACGATGTATTCTCATCGTTGTTCTGTGGGAGAACCTGGAGGGTTCTTTCAACGTGTAGAAGAAGGGACATGGATGGGTCATATTATAGAGCATATCGCGTTAGAGATTCAAACACTAGCAGATATGGATACTGGTTTTGGAAGAACCAGAGATTACGGCGAACCAGGCGTATATAATGTCGTCTTTTCCTATATAGAAGAAAGTGTTGGACGTTATGCTGCCAAAGCAGCTGTACGTATCTGTGAGGCACTTATTGACGGAGAATCGTATGACCTTAAAGATGACATACAAGAAATGCGTGAATTGCGAGAAAGCGAAAGGCTAGGGCCAAGTACAGGCTCTATCGTAGAGGAGGCAGCAAATAGAGGTATCCCTTGGATTCGACTTAATAGGTATTCACTTTGTCAATTAGGATATGGTGCGAATCAAAAAAGGATCCAAGCAACGGTTACTAGTGAAACCAGTAGTATTGGTGTAGAACTTGCTTGTGATAAAGAAGATACCAAATATTTACTAGAACAAGCAGAGGTAGAAGTACCCCGTGGGGATATTATTAGTAGAGAGCGCAGTCTTGAAGAGGCATGTCGTTATGTTGGATATCCTTTGGTTATTAAACCTATTGATGGAAATCACGGGAGAGGCATTACCGTAGATGTTCAAAATTATGAAGATGCTCTTGTCGGTTATCATGCCGCTAAAGAAGTATCTAGTAGAGTTATTGTAGAAAAATATATTACAGGAGAAGACTATAGATTGTTAGTCATTAACCATAAACTGGTGGCAGCAGCAATCCGTACGCCAGCGCATGTGATAGGAGATGGGAAATCTACAATTACAGAATTGGTAGATAAAGTAAATGAAGATCCTCGTCGAGGGTTTGGACATGAAAACGTACTTACGCAGATCACGATAAATGATCTTACCAAAACCATTATTAAAGACGCTGGATATACTGTAGACTCTGTATTAAAAGATAGAGAGCGATTGATTTTAAAAGACACCGCAAATTTAAGTACTGGTGGTACTGCAGAAGACATCACGGATATTGTACATCCTGCAAATGTTTCTATGGCAGAGCGAATCTCTAAAATCATAGATCTTGATATTTGCGGTATAGATATCATGACTAATGATATTACGAGACCTTTATCAGAAACAGGAGGAGCGGTACTTGAAGTGAACGCTGGACCAGGTTTTAGAATGCACTTAGCACCGACCACAGGACTACCTCGTAATGTAGCAGCACCTGTAATTGATAAATTATTTCCAGCTGGAGCTACAGGACGGATTCCTATTGTAGCCATTACCGGAACGAATGGAAAAACAACAACGACAAGATTAATAGCTCATATTGCAAAAATGAGTGGCTACAGAGTGGGATATACAACCAGCGATGGTGTATATATTCAAAACCGATTATTAATGAAAGGAGATTGTACAGGACCTACAAGTGCAGAATTTGTATTGAAAGATCCTACAGTTAACTTTGCTGTATTAGAATCTGCAAGAGGTGGTTTATTAAGAGCTGGACTTGGATTTACAAATTGTGATATAGGAATTGTGACCAATATTGCAGCAGATCATTTAGGTTTGAAAGGAATTCATACTGTTGAGCAATTAGCACGTGTAAAAGGTGTTATTCCAGAAACCGTTTTACCAGAAGGATATGCTATTTTAAATGCAGATGATGATCTTGTCTATAATATGCGCCGAAGTATTGATTGTAATCTTGCCTTATTTTCTATGGATGAAAATAATCCTAGAATTCAAGCACTACAACGTAAGGGTGGAATCACCGCTGTTTTTGAAAATGGGTATGTAACCATTTGTAGAGGAAGATGGAAAATGCGTATTATGAAAGTAGAAGATATTCCGCTTACGTACGGTGGGAAAGCTACCTTTATGATTCAGAATGTACTCCCTGCAATTCTTACGGCAAATATTAGAGGGATTAGTATTGAGGATATGAAAGCTGCTCTAGAAACCTTTATCCCGTCGGCTTCTCAAACACCTGGTCGTTTAAATATATTTGAATTTGAGAATTTTACCATTCTCCTTGATTATGCGCACAATCCAGCAGGAATGCGAGCATTACAAAAATTTACAGAAAACCTAAATCACTCTTACAAAGTAGGGATTATTGCAGGGATAGGAGATCGCCGAGAAGAAGATAATAATGAAATGGGAATGATCGCTGCGGATATGTTTGATGAAATCATTATCCGCCAAGATAAACATCTTCGAGGGAGGACGGAAGAAGAACTCATCAAAATGTTGAATGATGGAATTATGGCAAAAGATCCTAATAAGAAAACAACGATTATTCCATCCGAAAAAGAGGCAATTACACATGCAGTAAATAATGCAAAGAAAGGGTCTTTGATTATTTTATGTAGTGATGTTATTCCAGATGCCCTAGATTTAGTGGTTAGATTTAAAGAGCAAGAATCTAAAGGAGAAACAGTTTTTGCTTATTAAAAATCATTGATACAAACTATATTTAAAACGCCTTCTCAGTATGTATTACTAAGAAGGCGTTTTTATATGCTATTTCCACTAGTGTTGTGTACGCTTTCGCGAAAGCGTACTAACTTTTAAAGTATAGTATTAGATGATATGGCATCAGGAAACCGCTCGTTGAGTGATTTCCTTGTGTAGAGAGTTTCGTGTACTCGCGACCCCTTTTTTGATTTGTAATATTCAGATGAAATGAAACTATAGAAAAAAAGAAAGCCAAGCAAGATGCTTGGCTTTCACCCCAAATCATAATTGATTATTTAAAAGTCAATTACAACAGTCTTAAATATTTTTAGCTCTAAAGCGTTTGCAAATATAATAGAAAATTATAAAATACTCATTATTAGAGGTTGATTATCTTTAGTTACGTGTTATTTATAACATAACGATGGTTTTTATACAATAGTATATTGGAGTGTAAATTTTACTTGTAAAACTTTATCTATTATGTAATTAGTTCATTACATTTCTTGTTTTTTTTGGATGATTACAAGATTTTTTCAATAGCTAAAATACAAATTTATTAACGTCCATATTTAGAAAGTTGTGCTTTTAATTATTCATTTTCTAGTGCCTGTTTCCTTTTATGAAGATAGTATCTGCTAAAAGATCAATGTTAATTTTGGTTTGGGAGTTTGCCTAAGTACGCTTTCGCGAAAGCGTATACTGCCCAAATAATACAAGAAATATGTATTGAATACGTGGAGGAAATGCAATGATAAATGATGCAGGAAATTTAGTGTTAGTGAGATTTTTTAGTGAGAGATTAGTGTAGCTTCCTGGCATCATTTATATTGCTACTCAAACATACTAGGAATTGTAATTTAAATAAAAAACTTTTAGTCAAAGGCTTTATTTATTTAGTAAATATAAAATTCGCTAAATAAAATATAGTGTGATGATGGCAAAAAATTAGAGTTGTAAAAGCTTTAATAACACAGGACGATTAGCTGTGCTTAATGGGATAGATTCTTCTTTTAAGATTACTTTATCTTGCGCAATACTTATAATATGATGCTTATTTACGATGTAAGATCGGTGTGTTTTTACAAAATTGCTAGTGTTCAATTTTGAAACAGTATGTTTTAAGGTATGTGGAACTAATAATGTTTTTGACGTAGTGACAACATAGCAATAATTGTCAAAAGCCTTGAGGTATTTGATAGTCGTTTGATCTATTTTATGAACGTATCCTTCTGCTTTGATGAGTACATATTCCTTTGCAGTTAAAGATAAATTATGCCATGCAAGTTCAATATTGCTACGTAATCCGTTTTCTGTAAATGGCTTTACAATATATCCTAAAGGTTTGGTTTTTTTTACTCTGGTAATGGTCTCAGGATCTGTTTGTGAGGTAAGGTATAAATAAGGGATGTCTTCTTTGTCAAGTTCTAAAGCTAGATCTATTCCATCTTGATCTCCTTCAAGCTGAATGTCAAGTAATATTAAATCAGGTCTTAATTTATGAATTTGATGAAGTGCCGTTGCGTAGTTTTCACTATCGCCTATGACTCTATATCCTTGTTTTTGTAATGCCGTTTCAATGGTGGCAGCAATAATAGGGTCGTCTTCTACAATATAAATTTTTGGCTTCTTCAAGATACTGATTCCTTGCTTTTTCATAAAACTAACTCAAAGTATGTAGGATACGTCATTTATTTAGTGAAGTATCATTTTTCTTTAGTAAATCATAATACTTGAAATCTTGTGATTTTTAAAGTGGCTATAGTGCCCGTAGGTTCTGTGCCAGAATAAACGAGTGTTGCCTTTAGCTTTTTTGAAAGCGCCTTGATCAATTGAATACCAAAAGAACTCTCTTTGATTGTTTTGCACATTCCCTTGCCATTGTCAGATACTTTTAAAAGTAGGTTGTCTTCTTTTTCTTCAAAAGCAATGTGCATATTGCTTTGTGCATCTACTTCATCAAAAGCATGTTTTAGGACATTGGTTATTAGTTCGTTGAGTATGAGTCCTATCGGTGTTATCGTTTCGACATCCAAGACCATAGAAGCGACTTCTAGAGAATAGTTGATAGGTAATTTTGTAAACTGATGACTCTCAAAAATATCTTGTGTAAGGTCTTCAAAATACTCTTTGGTATTAATCCCTACTAATTGATCTTTATTGTATAATTTCTGATGAATAAGAACCATAGAGCGGACTCTATTTTGTGCTTCTTTTATGGCAAGTTGTGCTTCTTTATCTTGTATGCTTTCTGATTGTAAATAGAGGAGAGAAGATACAATTTGAAAACTATTTTTTACACGATGATGTGTTTCTTTAAGTAGTGCATTTTTATCATCTATCGTTGCTTCTAGAAGTATTTTTTGTTTTGCTAATAGGTTGTTTTTCTTTCTATTTTTATAATAAAAAAATCCTAGTAATAATGTGAGTAAAAAACCAGCAAGCGCTAAGTACGAGTATAAACGGCTTTCTCTTTGTTTTGCTTGTAACTCTATGTTTTTTAACTCTTCTTCCTTACTAAACTCATAGTCCATCTCAAGTTGTGTCTGTTTTTTTATGTTGGTAGCATTAAAAATAGAGTCATTCGTTTGTGCATATATTTCGTGGTTTAATAACGCTTTTGGAGTGTCGTTTAAGTTTTTATATGCTATATACAGACAGTGACAGGATTGAGTAATTACTTCTACAATAGAGTTTTCTACAGCGATTTTTTTTGATTTCTCACAATCTTCTTTTGCTTTGTCATATTCTTGTAAGTCAAGATAGGTATCTCCCCTATATGCAAGAGATTCTGAAAGTTTATTGTTTATTTTTTGACTTTCATAAAATTGTATCACCTCGTCTAGATATTTTAGGGCTTCTTCATATCGTTGTAACTTTGAAAGTGCAATACCTATATTGAGATCAGAATTTGCAATAATTCTTGGAGGTACGTTTTCTTTTGATTTTAGTAATTTACCTTCCTTAAAAAAATCGAGAGCTTCTTGGTACTTTTTCGTTTTTAAGAAAAGGTCTCCTTTGTTTGTTATAAAAACGCCAGCAATAGAATATAATTCACTTTGTTTTGCTATTCTATAACCGTCATCATAATACGCAATCGCTTTTTCATATTCTTCCATTTGGTTATAGAAGTTTCCAAGCGAATTACTTAATGTCAATTTCTGTTTGTTGAATACTAAGATATTTTTAGAAGATAATTTTTTGAGGTCAATTTTATCAAGAATTCTCTGAGCATTGAACATAAGATTTATGGAAGAAGAGATATCCCCCGATTTTCTGAAGACACCACTCTTTGTCATATAAATGGATGCTTTTAATAACTCTTGTTGATCATTCAGGTTTTCTTCACTCAACTCAAGATAGTAAAGCGACGAGTCTAATTTTGAATTGTAATAGTAATAGTTGCCATAATTAAAATAAGTGTTAGAAAGCATTTCCTCATCACGTGCATTTTTAGATATTTCTAATGCTTTTTTAATAAGCTTTAATGTAGACTTGTTATACCGATAATTACTTATGGTATAATTAAGTGTATCTACTTTCTTTGCATCTGAAGATATATTTTTTATTTGTAAAAGAAATGCATCTGTTTTCTGTTCAAAGGTGTCTTCTTGAGCATAAATAGGGGCTGTACATAGAGATATAATCAGTATTAAAATCAGTTTAGATAAGGAATGCATTTACTAAATTTTATGAATGGTTATAGCAGGTAAAAATAAATAGGGGGTCTTTATTTTATTTAAAAATACAATTATATCTTTTATGTTTAGTTATAGGCATATTCGAGCGCTTTTATTAGTTTATTAAAAGACAGGATAATATCATATAATATTATGGTTTTTTAGTAAAATGATCGGATACTATAGCCTCTGATTTGCCATCGCTATACTTCATCATAGTAAACCCTTCGTGTATGGCATAACTTCCAGTTTCTCCAGCGTTATTCATAGCGATATATGCTACTTGAAAATCTTTATAACGATCTCCTTTTTTTACAATACGATGGATCGCTTCTTCACAGGCTTTTTGAGGAGACATCCCGTTACGCATTAATTCGACCACAAGGAAACTACCTACTGTTTTTAAAACTTCTTCTCCCATTCCAGTAGCTACAGCGGCACCTATTTGATCATCTACAAATAATCCAGCACCTATAATGGGAGAGTCTCCTACGCGACCCTTCATTTTATATCCCAATCCAGAGGTGGTACAAACCCCAGCAATTTTGCCAGAGGTGTCCATAGCAAGCATGCCTATAGTGTCATGATTTTCGACATTGATCGCGGGTTGGTAATTACTCGTTTTTAGCCATTCTTTCCAAGCTTTTTCTGAAGAAGGGGTCAGTAATTTTTGTTTTTTAAACCCTTGGGTGTAGGCAAACTCTTCAGCACCTTTACCAGCCATAATCACATGCGGTGTTTCTTCCATGACTTTACGCGCTAATGCCGCTACGTGAACAATATTTTCTACCGCTAGTACCGCTCCATAATCTCCTTCTGGAGACATGACACAAGCGTCAAGTGTTACATTACCTTCTCGATCTGGAGTTGCACCTATCCCTACCGTTGTGTTTTCTTCATTGGCTTCTTCGATAGCCACACCATCTATAATAGCATCTAATGCAGGTTTGCCCTGAGCTAATAACTCCCCAGATGTTGTATTGGCTTTTTCAGTATTCCAAGTACTAATGGAAATATAGGTAGGCTTCGCCAGCGGTACACTAGCTGTTTCTATTGTTTCTAGTGCCTTAGTATCCGATTCTTTGCAACTTATGGCGGCAACACCTGTAGCAATTCCTGCTCCAGTCAACGCCGTATTTTGTATAAATTTTCTTCTATTCATTCTGGTTTGGTGTGTTTTGCTTTGTACTTCGACTGGCTTCATTTGAATTTTGCTTTCGCGAAAGCGTATATCTTTATAGCATTAGTATTCCAAACATCATAGCCATAGAACGATCTCAAGATACTACTTTATTCTTTTTTATTTTTTTGTAGATCCACTGAAATAAAAATACATAGCCTATAAACAGTCCTAATTTTAATAAGAGATGCAATGGCCAATAGGGAATTGTATCCAAAATGTACAATAGATCAAAACCTGACGCTCTATCTGTCCCATAATCTCTATGGATGGAGGTAATAAAAATCACATATTGTTCTAGCGTAATTAAGAAAAAGGAACTGATAGTAGTCTTATCAATATGTTTTTTCTGACACGCTTAAAGCGAAAAGGTTGTGTGATAAAAAGCCACGAAAATAACATAAGCCAGTATGCCCACGCATACGGTCCCGTTGCTCTGTTGATGAGTGCATACTCTTCATTTAGATTCTCTATAAAAAGGAAAAGATAGCAATAAGAGGCAATGATGATGAGCGTGTAAAGTATTCCAGAAAATACAATAAGGCGACATGCCATCTCATCAATTTTTGAGACCGTGTCTTTTAATTGTGGAATGTGACGCCCAATTAGAAACGGAATCGTAAGGAGACCAAAAGGAATGAAAATATCACTTCTTAAAAATTCTAATACAATACCAAAAAGATCTGTCATTGGATAGCAATTTCATCTATAAATACCCAACTACGTCCTTCATAAGGATGTCCTTTATGCCATGTTGGGACAGGACCAAGTGTTTTGGCAATAAGCTTTACATACCGGATTCCAGACCGTTTTTCTTCGCCTTTGACAGTTTTGATGCTTACGTTGTCTGTAGGAGAAGGAGGTACTATCGTCTCGCTCTTATATAATTCAAATGTTTTACCATCACTAGAAACCAGCAATTGTACTTCTTTGGGAAAGAAAATCCAGCTTCCTTGATCTTCCAGAAAATTGGTTTCGATAGATGTGATGTCTTGAGCGCTTCCTAAATCTACCGTAGCAATCACATCCCTATCGTGATATCCTTGCCAAGTACCTGTTCTAAAATTTGCTGTCCCTCGTATCCCATCAATCAGTGCATCATTACCCCCAGCATTATACGCATTTGCATATTCGGCATCTAGTTGTATAGAGAGGTTTTCGTCTATTTTATAAAAATTGGTTTTGATGGTGACACTCTTTTGACCTTCTTTTTCAGAATAGGTGTGTAGGGTTATAGCTTCTGTAATAGTAATAGGTGTTGTATATTTTTGAAAATCACTTCCCGTTGTGCTGTAATAAATCGTCGTTTCTGGGTCTACTATGTCCAATACAATTTCTGTCTGTTTCTTGAAGGCAATATCACCTTTGGCAATAAAAGGTACAGGAACAATCAATGCGTCTTTGATTTCTGTACTTGGGATATGTGCATTGTCTGTTCCCCAAGTCGAGGGTTGATTGGTCATTTCAAAGATGAGTGAACCTCCTTTGGTAATAGCATCATGAGTTAGATATGAAAACGGGTGTAGCTCACCGTTTAATTTCGCGGAAGCGATATAGATATTCTCATCAGACAGGTTGTTGGCTTGTATGGTAAACGTATTTCCATTTTCAAGATGGATGGTGGCTTTGTCAAATAAGGGCGCGCCAATAATGTACGTGTTACTTCCTGGAGTTACCGCATAAAAACCCATACTGCTTAACACATACCACGCACTCATCTGACCGCAATCCTCATTGCCTGAAATACCATCAGGTTCGTTGGTATACAACGTCGTTAAAATCTCGCGAACTCGCTCTTGTGTCTTGTGCGGTTTATTGATAAAATTATAGAGATACGCCATGTGGTGGCTAGGCTCATTGCCGTGTGCATACTGCCCAATAAGTCCCGTGATATCTGCTTGGTCACGTCCTGAAGTCTGTGACTTGGCGGTAAATAGTTCATCTAGCTGTACTTCTAAGACATCTTTTCCACCCATGAGTTGTATGAGTCCTGTGATATCTTGAGGGGCATAAAAACTATATTGCCATGCATTTGCTTCGGTATAATTAAAGTTGACTTCAAAAGGATCAAAAGGGGAGAACCACGTATTACGCACCCGACCTCGCATAAATTTACTACTAGGGTCAAAAGTGTTTTTATAGTATTGCGCTCGTTGTATAAAAGTATTGTAGGTTGCCATATCTCCTTTGGATTTTGCCATTTGCGCAATGGTCCAATCATCATAGGCATATTCTAAGGTTTTTGATACCGACTCAGATTCTTCTTCAACAGGTATGTAGCCAAAGGCTTTATAGGCTTCTAGTCCTAAATGATCTCTCGTTGCGCTATGCAACATCGCTTCAAATGCTTTATCGGTATCATAATCGCGGATGCCTTTCATATACGCATCTGCAATCACAGGGACGGCGTGATATCCGATCATACAGCCTGTATAGTTTGCCGAAAGATCCCACATGGGTAAGATGCCGCCTTCGTCATATTTTGCTAAAAAAGTATTTATAAAATCATTAGTGCGCTCTTCTTCAATGATGGTGTATAAAGGATGTGCCGCTCTGTAGGTGTCCCATAATGAAAACACGGTATAATAGTCAAAATCGGTGGTTTGATGTATTTTCTGATCCATCCCTCGATATCTGCCATCAACATCTTGGTAGATATTTGGCGCCAACATTGTATGATATAAAGCACTGTAAAAGTTGGTTTTGTTATTGGTATTTGTGTCTTCAATCACAATTTTAGAAAGTTGTGATTCCCATGTATCTCGTGCTTCTTGTTTCAGTTGCTTAAAGGATTTGGAGCTGATTTCTGTCTCTAGATTCTTTTTGGCACCCGCTTCGTCTACGGCAGAGATTCCCACCGAAACATAAATAGGTTCGTTGTTGGGGTTGTCAAATTCAAGAGCCATTTTAGTAGGAGCACTCTCCCTATTTGAAGTGGTTTTAAACGGACGAGACGTTTTAATATAATAAAAAAGCCTCTGCTCTTTTGCCCAAGATTCGGAGAATCGGTGACCGCTGATTTCTGTGTTAGAAAGGATATTGATGCTTCCATCTAGTAATATGTCTCGATGTTCTATGTCCAAAATGATGTGTTGATTTTTCGCTTTCGCGAAAGCGAACTTATGCATCCCTGCTCTCTGAGTAACCGTCAGGGCAACATCAATATCTGTACTATCCAAATGGACTTCATAATAGCCAGGACTTGCTTTCTCAGTATCATGAGAAAAGGGAGCTCGGTACCCATGTTTACCATCGGCGCCATTATGAAAGGTGACAGAGGTGGTAGGCATCAATAAAATATCTCCATAATCTAAAATCCCTGTACCACTTAAGTGCGTGTGACTGAAACCATAGATATACGTATCATCATAGTGATAGCCAGAGCAACCGTCCCAACCTTCTAGTCGGGTGTCAGGGCTTAATTGCATCATACCAAACGGCATCGTAGCGCCAGGATACGTATGCCCATGACCACCTGTCCCTATAAATGGATTCACATAATTTATTAGTGGGTAATCACCAGAAGCTAGCGTAGCGTTATCTTTTTTACAACTAAAACAAACAGAGAGTATAAAAAGGAGTAGGATTCTAAAACGCA
>ERZ651776.4996-NODE-4996-length-11785-cov-4.003416_pt1 | contig 11785 bp, 12 predicted proteins | sample MGYA00514761_ERZ651776 | MGnify/ENA metagenome assembly ERZ651776 | reverse complement strand
TGGTCGTAGACATTCAAGTTCAGAAATTAAAGTATTATTTAAAATACTAAGGTCTGACTCTGCTGATGACTTTGATGAATTAGGTTATCAATTCTTTAATACAACTGGAACAACAGATATCACAACTGCATCTTCACTTGATGATGGTGACTTCCAACAATATCTCTACACTGCTGGTGTAACAGATGATGGTATCGGAGAACCACTACCAGAGTTTATTCAGTTTGCAATTAAGATAGTTGGACAAGGAACAAATGCAGCTGAACCAATAAGAATAAAAGATTTAAGAGTTATTGCACTGGCAACATAATGGATAAAAAATATTTACAGGTAGAGGGACACAAAGATTTAGTAAGAGATACACAATCTACTGCGATTATTAATAAGAATAAAGGTGCATATTTAATTGCAAAACAAAGAGCAGAAGCTGCACAAAGACAAAGAGATGCAATAAGAACTGCGAATAGAGAGATAAATAACATTAAGAGTGAAATGCACGAAATTAAATCTATGTTAAAAACATTACTGGATAAAAACTAATGGCAATTACAGCAGGACAAGTTAATACAACCTCAACACTAGAACAGTTTAGAGTAGAGTTTAATAAACTCCAAACTGATGTAAGTGGTATTGAAGCAGGTAGTTTAAGTTTTACAAATATATCTGCAACAACAATATCAGTTGCAGAGTTGACAGTTACATCTACGTTTAGTGCTGACACAATACTATTTGAGGGTTCAACTGATGATGATAATGAAACATCATTAGGTGTTATTGACCCTACTGCTGATAGAACGATAAACTTACCTAACGAATCTGGTACATTAATATCCACAGGAACAACTGCAAATACATTTATTACTGGACAAACATCTATTACTTCTGGTGATATTGTTTCTGGTAATGATGAATTATTAGTAAGTGATGCAGACGCATCTTCATTAAAAAGAATTACAGTTGACAATCTAATCAGTTCTGCTGGTGGTTTAACAGCTGTGGTTTCAGATACCACGCCTCAACTTGGAGGTTTTCTTGATGGTCAGGGCAATGATGTTAGAGATATAGGATTATTAGAAGCAGACAATCTTAGTGGTTCTTATGGTAGTTCATCTGCACCGATTACAATTACTGTTACCGTTGCAAGTAAAACAGCTGCACACCCATACAATGGAGATGGAAGTAGTAGTGCATATTTCTTAGATGGTGTTGAATCACCAGCACTACAATTAAATGGTGTAGATAATACAACTTCTGACTCTGGATATTATTATAAGTTTGACCAAGCAGACAGTTCTAATAGTGGACACCCAATATTATTTTATCTTGATGCAGACAAAACCACCATATACTCAACAGGAGTAACAACAAGTGGTACGCCAGGAAATTCTGGTGCGTACACACAGATTGATGTAGATGAAGATACACCAAGTATTCTTTATTACCAGTGTTACAACCACGCATATATGGGTAACCACGCAATCGTATTAGGTTCAAATAAAATAAATCATACAGAAGCACTTATAAGTTTTCCAACTACTACTGGAACTTTAATTGGTTCTGGTGACACAGGAACTTTACCACTTGCAACTATTGATATAGATGGTGGTTCAGATATAGGTGCAGATTTAACATCAAGTGATTTGATTATAGTAGATGATGGTGCTGCTGGAACAAACAAAAAAGCTGCATTATCAAGATTAACAACATTTATGTCTGCACAAGGATTCAGTTCAGACGACCCAACTGCTCTTGCAATTGCACTTGGATAAATATTATAAATAGTTTAAAAGACTAAAACTTTAGGAGAGAAAAAATGGCAGATGACGCTTCCGTATCAATACAAGCCACTATCTTACCAGACGAGATTGCGAAAACTCTGACTGGGTCAATGACTGTTACACCAGCTGACGCAAATGATAAGTGGTATTACAAACTAACAGCTTGTACAAATTCAAGCACAGACTTAATCGCTGGTAGTTTCTTAGACTACACAGCAGTTGATGATGACACTGCACCGACAGCAATCACAACATCAGACAAAGTAAAATTCTTATTTGTTCAGAACACAAGTTCAGCAGATGGTGTTTATCTTGTTCTTGATGGTGGTACAGCTGCAAATGATGTTGCAGATGGTATATTCATTGGCCCAAGTGAAACATTTTGTGCAAGACTTCCAAACACAACAGTTGGAAATCTTCACGCAATTTCATCTGATATAGCAGATGCTGGTGATGCAACTGCAAACTTAATTGTGTGTGCATTAATAGATGATGTTGCGTAAGGAGTAATATCAAATGGCTAATACATTTAAAAATAAAACCTTTGATGGTTCTAGTACAGCTGCAAACTCGGATATGATTCCTTACACTGCACCAAGTTCAACAACAACAGTTGTGATTGGTTTGACAGTTGCAAATACTTCAAACAATCAAATAACTGTTGATATAAAACTTGATGCAAGTACAAATATATTTCTTGCGAAGAACTTGCCTATACCAGCAGGTTCTTCCTTTGAATATATGTCAGGGAATAAAATTATCCTACAAGCAGGACATAGTATAAAGATACAATCTGACACAGCAAATAGTGCAGATACTTGTATGAGTATAATGGAGATAACATAAGATGGCATATCTGGGAGCGTCACCACCTGCTGTTTTCTCTGCACCAACTAAAGATGTCTTTAGTGGTGATGGTTCAGAAACCGTTTTTACTTTAAGTAAAAGTGCTGGAAGTGCAGCTACTATAGATGTATTTGTTGCAAACGTAAGACAAGAACCTGATGTTGCTTATACCACAAGTGATAGAACATTAACTTTTACTTCTGCACCAGCATCTGGTTCAAGTAATATTTACGTTATTAATAATTCTACAGTAATAGGTAATGGATTATTACCAGTGCCCGGCAGAGATAGTGACAGTGTTACTAACTTTACTTCAAGTGGAACAATTACTGCAGCCGCAGTAACAGCTAGTGGTGCTTTGACAACAACTAGCACTGCAACCATTGGTGGAGATACTAAGATATCTGGTAATCTTCGTTCTGACTCTAGTGCAGACGGAATACAAATAAACTCAACAGATGGTTCAGCAAATGCTGGTGATTTAATATTACTAGACGGCACAGATGGTTCTGCAACAAATGCTGGTTCAAGTCTTTTATATGAAGATGAAACTGGTGACCCAACTGCTTACTTTGAAGGTAATAATGTTAATTTCAGTGCAGTACCTACTATAACTGATGGTGCGTTAAAATCTGCTGGTAGAGAAACTATATGGGTGCCTGCAAATGCAATGTATGGTAATACTACAAATGGTGCTGAAGCTGCTCAAACAGAATTAGGTAATGGGCCAGAATTAAAACACATAGCATTTGACAAAGACTCAGATGAGTTTGCACAATTTGCTATATCTTTTCCCAAATCATGGAATGAAGGAACAGTATCTTTCAAAGCATACTTTACTGGAAACAGTACAAACACAGGAACAGTTGCGTTTAAACTTGCTGGTGTTGGTCTTGCTGATGGTGAACTAACAAATATTGCATTTGGAACTGCTGTTCAGGCAGAAGCAAAAGCACATAGTGGTGTCGCATATAATTTAAATATAACAAGAGAAAGTGGTGCAATTACAATTGCTGGTACTCCAGTAGCAGAAGAATATGTATTCTTTGAGATTTCAAGAGATGTATCAGAAGATAACTTTTCAGCAGACGCATTACTTTTAGGTATCAAATTATTCTTTACAACAAATGCTGGGAATGACGCATAATGTCTTTTGGTTTTACTACATTAGGGTTTGGTTCTGGTGGTGGAGCAGGAGCTGCACCATTTGATTTAACAGGATTTTTAGTTATTGCTGGTGGTGGTTCTGGTGGGCCATACGGTGGTGGAGGTGGAGCAGGTGGTTATCGTTCATCTTTTAATAGTGAATCTTCTGGTGGTACTGGTGGTGCTGAAACTACTTTAACTTTAGAAACTGGAGGAACTGAATACACCGTAACCGTTGGTGCTGGAGGGTCTGCATCTGGTAAAAACCCAGGCGCTAACTCTGTACTTGCAACAGTCACTTCAATAGGAGGTGGTGGAGGTGCTACAGGTTTTGGTGCTGCTGAAGCAACTGACGGTGGTGGAGATGGTGGCTCTGGTGGTGGACAATGTTATGGTCAAGGTTCTGCTGGTGAAGGAACTGCTAATCAAGGTAATGATGGTGGTACTGGTTCATATAGTTTTTGGAATTTTCCATCTGGTGGTGGAGGAGGTGCATCTGCTGTTGGTGCTAATAGCTCTGGTAGTAATTCTGGAAGTGGTGGTGCTGGAAGAGCATCAACAATTTCTGGTACATCTGTAACTCGTGCTGGTGGTGGTGGAGGTGGTACTCCAAATGGAGGCCCATACTCTGGTGGTTCTGCTGGTTCTGGCGGTTCAGGTGGTGGTGGTAATGGTGCAAGAGGTGCTGCTACTGCTACAAGTGGAACTGTGAATACTGGTGGCGGTGGTGGTGCTACTGGTTATAATGGTTCTAGTTATGGAACAAATGGTGCTGGTGGTTCTGGGTTGGTAATTATCAAATTACCAGATGGTATAAGTGCTAGTGTTGGTGCTGGTTTAACATCTACAGGAACTACTGGAGTGGTAACATTTACAGCTGGAACTGGTGTGGTTACTTTTAGTTAGGAATAGTTATGGCACATTATGCATACTTAGATGAAAATAATGTTGTAGTTGATGTTATTACAGGTAAAGAAGAAGGAGAAGACGGAGTAGATTGGGAAGCATGGTATACTAAATTTAGAGGATTAACTTGTAAAAGAACTTCTTACAATACTTATGAAGGTGTTCATTTAAAAGGTGGTACACCATTTAGAAAGAATTTTGCAGCTATAGGTGGTTCATATGATGCAACATTAGATGCGTTTATTCCACGAAAAGATTATGCAAGTTGGACATTAAATACATCTACTTGCATTTGGGAAGCACCAGTAGATTACCCAACGGCTGATGGTGGTGTTGCACTACACATTTGGGACGAAGATGTTTATCAAGCAGATACAGGTGACCCAAAAACAAAAGGTTGGGTGCTATATAATGTTGAGGGTGAAACCCCATAAATAAGAATAAAGGAAATTAGATGCCATATTTAGGAAGAAGTTCAGACGGTTTTGGGGTTAGGGATAGATTTGTCTATACTGCGTCAGGTAGTGAAACATCTGTCAGTGGTGCAGACGATAATAGTAGAACTCTTAAATTTCAAGATGGTACATATGTAGATGTATATCTAAACGGTGTTTTACTTCTAAGAGATACAGACTATAATACATCAACTGCAAACACAATAGGTAGTCTTGCATCTTTAGCCGCAAGTGATATTGTTGAAGTAGTTGTGTATGACGTGTTCACTGTTGCAGACACAGTATCAAAAACAAGTGGTGGAACATTTGGTGGCACAGTAACAGTCAATGGTAATATATCAACCACGTCTGGAGTTATAACTGATGAAGAAGGACAGATAAACGACCACAGGTCAATCATGTTAGAGGGGACTGATAGTAATTTTTCCAACGAGGGTTCAGTTATATTATTAGATGGTACAGATGGTTCTGCAACAAATGCTGGTGAAAAACTTTTATTTGAAAAAGATACACTCTCATCTTTAATTAGAGAAAATGAAGATGTTATCGTATTAGAAGATAATGATGAAAATGGATTTTTATTTCAAGATACAAGCACAAGTGCAAGAGTATCAACAACTAAAATAATTCTTGAAAGAGGAACTAACCTTGAAACACCCAATACATTAACTGCACCAAAAGTAACTGGTGTTTCTGAGATTGCAAATGTAGGTGGTGGACAGAATACAAACTTTGATAATAGTGTATCAGTAGATATTAAAGCAATGTCTTTAGGTGTTGGTTCACATATATTAGATTTAAATAGAAACGCAAACTTTGAATTAACATTAAGTGGTAATATAACACTTGCAAATCCAGCTGAATTAACAGCAGGAACTACTGGAAGTATTTTTGTTGTACAAGATGGTACAGGTTCTAGAACAGTTGCTTATGGAAGTGTTTGGGATTTTGCTGCTGGAACTGCACCAACAATGACAACCACTGCTAGTGCCGTAGATAGAATAGATTACATTGTAAGAAGTTCAACAAAAATTCACGCAGTTGCTACACTGGCATATTCATAATATGATAAATAGAAACAGGAGAAAATAAATGTGGGCATTAATAGTAGATGGTAGTATCAATAGGACTTTTAAAGTACCTACTGCTTTCAAGCACCCAACGACAGGAAATCAATATCCAAGAAATTGGATAACACTTGCAACGGATTCTGAAAAATCTGCAATAGGTCTAATAGAAGTATCATACAGTGGTTCATATGGTGAATCTGAGTATTACATAAACGCAGACAGTAGTCCAGTGTATGACGCATCTGCTGGAACAGTAGTTATTACAAAAAGTAAAACTGCAAGAGATTTGACAACATTAAAAGCAAGTAAAACATCTGAAATAAAAAGAAGTGCAAATGCTTCAATGAGTACAACAGATTGGTATGTCACAAGAAAATCAGAAGTATCAACTGCAATTCCAGATAAAGTAACTGCATATAGAACTGCTTGTAGGCTTGTATGTAACTCTGTAAAAACTGCAATCACAAACGCATCTGATTTAGCTGAATTGATTGCTATATACACAAATGCAGATGGTATATCTGACCCAATATCAGTTGATGGTAGTTCTACAAGTGTTGTTAATACTACAAGTAATACAATTACAAAAAGTAGTCATGGTTTAAATAATGATGAACTACTTACATATTCATCTGGTGTAGATAGTGATGGTGTTGCAAATGACCCTATTACTGGTTTAATAGATGGAGAAAACTATTATGTATTTGGTAAAACTGTAAACACATTTAAGTTATCTCATACTAATAGTCACATGGGTGATGCAGCTGCAATATCTTTTACAGATGTAGGTGAGGGAACTGCTCATACGTTTACATCACAAGGTATTCCTCCTGTAGGAAATAGTATGCCTGGTTCAAGTAATCTTGCTTATGGAATTGAATAGTAGACAATCTCTAACCGATAAATACCTTCAAGGAGATTGTTATGACTGTACAGTCACAGGACATTGCGAGTTTATTTAAAGAACTAGAAGATGCCTCCAAACTTGCAAAGTTAGAAGAAAAGGATAATAAGGAAAAAACTGAAACTCAAGTGAAAGAGCTTGATAGTTTTCTTACATCTGTACAGAAAGTTGTAAAAGTAATAGAGAAGAAAGATGATGATACCCCCATTGAACCTAAGAAGATTACCCCTAAGATTGAAAAGAAAAGTAAACCCAACGGAAAAATCCAAGAACAATCCAAACCTGTTAAAAAGAAATCCTTATCGCAAGATGACACAAAAAAATTAGATGCGTTCTCTGGACTTATCAAATCCTTTGGTGTAGAAATCAAACCAGAAATAGTTGAAGAAGATTTACAACTAGAAGTCGAAGATATCAAACCTGTTATCGTAGAAGAGCCTAAAGTTGATGAGAGTAAAAAGATAGAAGCTCTTGAAACTTTATTCTCTGGATTATCTGCACTCAAACCAGAACCGAAGATAGAAGAGTCTTTACTTAAGGTTGATAAGAAACCAGAACCAGTTAAAATACCAGAACCTCTAGTCACAGAAGTCAAGACACCAGAACCAGTCAAACCAGTTGTTATATCTAAAGAACCAGTAGATATATCAGAGGCAATGAAACTTGTCAAAGACAAGACACTACCTACAAAGAAAGAAACAATAGAAGCAACACAACAACTTATTACAAATGTTGTTGATAATCTTGATGACATGAAAGGTAAGACAGAGGTTAAAGAACAGATAGATGAAATAGACGCATTACGAAAAGAGTTTCACGCATTACAGTTACAAGTTCGTAGGTCAGAAATACAAGTTGGTGGATTATCTGGAAGTGGTGGTGGACTAGACCCTAACAAAATCGCAAACCACATGATACCAGCTGCAGACGATACCTTTGATTTAGGTTCTGCAACAAGACAATGGAGAAACTTATATCTCTCTGGTAGTACATTAATCGTAGATGGTTCGTCTATTGACTCTGGTGAACTTACAGTTTTAGACGGAGTAACTGCTGGTACGGTAACTGCAAGTAAAGCACTTATCGCAGATAGTAATAAAGACATATCTGGTTTTAGAAATGTTACCATTGCTGGTAACCTTACAGTTCAAGGTGACACCACAACATTGAGTTCAACTGTTGAAACAGAAACTCCTTCACAAATTTATGAGGCTTCTACTATCACAGTTTTGGTCACCGTTGCGACAAAAGACACTTCACACCCATACTATGGAACAGGAAGTTCTAATGGATATAAAATTAATGGAACATTCTCACCATTTCTAAAATTCATTCCATTGAACACTTACAAGTTTGACCAATCAGATTCAAGTAATTATGGACACCCATTAAGATTTTATTATGATGCAGCTAAAACAACTGAATACACAAGTGGTGTAACAACAAGTGGTACGCCAGACTCATCTGGTGCATACACACAAATCGTACCAACTGAAAGTACACCAGACGTTTTATATTATCAATGTTCTTCTCACGCACATATGGGTTTCGGTGTTTTCTTTACTACAAGAAATCTTACAGGATTTACAACTGATAATCTAACAGAAGGTTCAACAAACAAATACGCATCTGACGAAACAGTTCAAGACATTGTTGGTGGAATGGTTACAGGAAATACTGAGTCAGGTATCACCGTTACTTATCAAGATGCAGATGGAACACTTGATTTTACAGTTGGAACATTAAACCAAGATACAACTGGAAGTGCAGCTACATTAACAACTGCAAGAAATATTGGTGGTGTATCATTTGATGGTTCTGCTAGTATTAATTTGCCAGGCGTAAACACATCTGGTAACCAAGACACCTCTGGAAATGCAGCTACTGCTACTGCACTTGAAACTGCAAGAAATATACATGGTGTTTCTTTTGACGGTTCTGCAAACATAGATTTATCTGAAGTTATACAAGATACCGTTGGTGCAATGTTTACAAGTAATACTGAAACTGGTATTTCAGTTGAGTATCAAGATGATGATGGAACACTAGACTTAGTTGTAGGAACATTAAACCAAGACACAACTGGTAACGCTGCAACTGCCGACCTTGCAACTGCGGCCAACACAGTCAAGACAGTTACAGATGGAACAGATGCAAACTTCTTTCTCACATTTGTAGATGCAAACAATGGTAGTGCAACAGCAGAAGCACTTAAGACAGATGCTGGTATTCAGTATAATCCAAGTACAGACACATTGTCTGTTACAAACATTACTGCAACTATTACTGGTGTTTCATCTTTAGTTAATGTTGCAGACGAGTCTTCAGACACAACTTGTTTCCCACTATTCACTACAGGGCCAAGTGGTAATTTAGCTGCAAAAAGTGGAACAAATCTTTCATTCAATTCATCTACTGGTGCATTGAAAGCAACCTCATTTGTAGACGGAAACGATAACGCACTTACAACTGCGACTGCAGCTGCAGATGAAGCAACTGCAATCGGTATCGCACTTGGTTAGTTTATTATAAATAGTAATAAAAGGAAGTAATATGGCAATACCCAGTACAAGAGATGGTTTCAAGAACTATTGTTTAAGAGCATTAGGTTTTGGTGTTATTGACATTAACGTGTCAGATGACCAAGTAGAGGACAGAATAGACGAAGGATTACAATACTTTGCACAGTATCACTATGATGGCGTAGAGAAGATGTATCTTAAATATAAAATCACACAAGATGATGTTGACAGAGCTAGGTCAAACGAAACAACAACTTCAACAGATTCAAAAGATGGAAATGTAACTGGTTCATTCTTAGAAGGTAAGAACTATATACCTATGCCTTCTGCTGTAGTATCAGTAGTACAGGTTTTTCCATTTGATGACGCAGTAACAAATAATATGTTTGACATACGATATCAACTACGATTAAATGATTTGTATGATTTCTCATCTACATCAATGATACAATACGACATGACTATGAAACACTTAGACCACCTTCAACATATGCTTGTAGGTGAAACACCAGTGCGTTTTAATCAACACCAAAATCGTTTGTATATAGATATGGACTGGGAGAATAAAGTTGATGTTGATAATTTTCTAATCATAGATTGTTATAGAAAAATAGACCCAAGTTCTTTCACAGATATATTTGATGACATTTATCTTAAGAGATATGTAACATCTTTAATTAAAAGACAGTGGGGTGCAAACCTTTCTAAGTTTAGTGGAGTTGCAATGCTGGGTGGTGTTACTATGAATGGTGAACAAATATATACACAAGCAATAGAAGAGATACAAAGATTAGAGGAACAGATACAATTAAGTTTTGAAACACCTATAGATTACATGATAGGGTAGATACATGGCTGTTAATAGTTTCTTTCACACAAACAATCTTCAATCACTTAAGTCAGAGAGAAATCTCTACAGTAACTTAATCAAAGAAGCAATCCAAATACATGGACATGATGTTTATTATATGGACAGACAGTCTGTTGCAGCTGATACTTTGTTTGGTGAAGATGCACTGAACAAATTCAACACACAACACCCAATCGAAATGTACATAGAAGATGGTGAAGGTTATGCTGGTGACAAAGAGATAATGACACAGTTTGGTTTAGAGAACCGAAACGAGATTACCTTTGTTGTGCATAAGAAAAGATTTCAAGAGATGGACAGACAAGTTCAAATTGAAGATGCAACAGATAGTTCTTCAAGTGGTTCTATATTATTAGAAGCAGGAACACTTGACCAGTCCAGTTCATCTTCAACACTAAGTACAGTTACACAAAGTTTTATCTTTGATGAGAGTGCAGAAAAAATTGTTTTAGAAAATGACAATGAAGGTAGAATACTTTCAGAGGAAAGTGGTAATGAATTTTATTTAATCGTAGATACTGCAGCTACAGATGCAGATAGACCACAAGAAGGTGATTTAGTTTATCACCCAATTGTAGAAAAGATATTTCAAATAAACTTTGTAGACCATGATGAACCTTTTCATCAGTTGGATAACAATCCAATCTACAAACTTAAGTGTTCACAGTATGAGTATAGCTCAGAAGTTCTCGATACAGGTATTGAAGAAATTGATGCGATTGAAGATGACTTATCTGTAGATACACTTGCACAACAATTCACACTTGAACAATCAAGTGCAGTTAACGAAAACATTAGACTTGAAAGTTTTACTGTACATGGAGATGGTGTATTACTTGAAGAAACAGATGGTGATAATATTACCTTTGAAAATGACTCAACATCAATCGGTGAGAACATTGCACTAGAGAATGAAGCAGACACAGGTATCACTGCATACCTCATACAAGAAACCTATATAGTAGGAGATACGAGTACAACTAAAACAGCTCCATTGGAGCAAAACGAACTGTTTGATACAGAAGATGATAACATATTAGACTTTACGGAGAGAAATCCGTTTGGTGATGCTGGAGATTAATTATGCTAGGACAACAATTTTACCACGAAACAATGCGAAAAGTAGTAGTTTCATTTGGAACAATATTTAATAATATAAACATTGTAAGAAAAAACAATAGTGGTGCAATCATTCAAAAGATGAAAGTTCCTCTTGCGTATGGGCCTAAACAAAAGTTTTTAACAAGACTTGATAATGACCCATCTTTAAAAAATAAAGTTGCAGTG
>ERZ651776.4991-NODE-4991-length-11804-cov-4.330263_pt1 | contig 11804 bp, 13 predicted proteins | sample MGYA00514761_ERZ651776 | MGnify/ENA metagenome assembly ERZ651776 | reverse complement strand
TGTAAAAATATCTCGCCAGTCTACATCAACTCGATCTGCGAACGACTCAAAAAACGGTTGGTAATCTTCTTCTTTTGGATTTTGTAATTCCCCTAAACAGTTATCTAACTGTCCGATTAAGTTTTGATTACAAGGAAAATCACTTTTGTGGTTAATTATTTTTTCTGCACACTTGTCTTTAAGATCCTGCGACAAATTACGACATTGTATATTTGTGTGTCCCATAGTAACTTGATTGATTGTAAAATCAGTTATACCGTATCCGTCATGAAAGAATTTTTGTGTGTCTGTTAAGTAAAGTGCGCTGGCTACAAAAAATACAGAATTGACCCTAATGTTAAAATGAGTATCTTTAAGGAATTGTAAATTGTTTAGGAATTTGTGCCAGTTTGCCTCCCGCCTGATATATTCAAATCTATTACCTGTTGCGTCGGCACTTATCGTAATTAAAACATTTTTAAACTTTAACAGTTCTGTGATCACAGGATTGTTCTGTTCAAACATCATGTTTGTGTTTACTCTAAAAGTGCAGTCAATTGACTTGTCCAGTTGTTTCAGCAATCGCACGTTGTGTTTAATAAGTGTAGGCTCGCCACCACTGAGGTATATTTCTTTCATGTGATGTTGTCTACTAACTATTAAATCAATAATTTGGTCTGCTTTGTCGTCTGGGGTATGTAAAACTTTCTTACCTTCTTCATGTGCAATAGAACTACTTTGATTAGCCCAGCAAGTGATACATTTTAAATTACAAGTACTACTCCAGTGCAAATCAATGGCATTTAATTGAAATGCTGTTTTGTTTGAATAGTCTACATCGGCATGCTTGAACATGGGATTATACAAATCACGTAAGAATTTATAACCTGTATCACTTTCTTGTAGACTACATGTTCTACAGTTATAGTTAGGGTACTCTTTGTAGGTATTATCTCTAACGTGTTGTGCAGGCCAGTCGTTTACAATTTCTTCAATACTGTTGTTTTTCAGATAGCCTAACTCATGCTGACCATTTACACACGTAACAATTCTGCCGTCCATCTCTACTTTAATGTGATTCCACGGAACAGCGCAGAAAGTTTCAGATTGTTTAAACAAATAAAATTTTTTCTTAGGATCCATTAACTGTAAAGTTTCTTCTTCTTCAATTCAATCTTCAAACGGCTTGTTTCCCTTGCTTCCAGTATGCTTTTTAGAACAAACAATTTACCGTACTTAACTACTGCTTCGTTTAGGTCTTTGCAAGTTTCTTGCCATACCGGATAACTTACTGTCCATCCAAGTTCTATAGCACGGTCTACCAGTTTGCGCCCTGCTGAATCTGTGTCCGGAACAACTACCACTTCACGTTGTAACCTATCAATCAGTTCTGCCTGTGTATCACTTATCTCACTGCCTTGTATACTTACTCCATCCACAGCCATGGCATCAAAAGGTCCTTCTACCACAATAACAAACTTGGAATCCTTGTGTTGCTTGTCCAAGTTAAACACATAGTCTGCTGGATGATTACTCCAGTACTTGGGTTTTACACCATCATCCAATGCTCTTGCACTATTGCCTACCATTTTACCTTCGTAGTAATATGGTATTATAATTCTACGATGATAGTTGTAACTTTTGCTGTCTGTAAAGTAAAACTCATATCGAGCTGTGTCTATGCTCCTGCTGGCCAAGTACTCAACCCCACGTGTAAGTTGGGAGGGAATCAAGCAATGGTCATCTTGAATCATCCGGGTCATCCACGATGTTAGACTCGTTGACCCGTCGGGTAGTTCTCTCTGGTCAAACTTGATCTCCTCTTGTGGAGTTTCTTCAAGTTGTTCTGGTGCTACCAATTCCTTAAGTCTTACAGCATCAATTACCAAATGCCTTATTGTAAGATCATCTGCACCTAACCAGGCTAACAGTTTCCTAAACTTGAAACTTAGATGTCTACCCGGAACAAAACTAGCAGTGTAGCCGCAGTTAAAACAATGATAAGATACGGCGCCATCGTTGGTCTTGATCCCTCCCCTACCTTTACGATCTGGTGTTTCTCCGTTGTGTGAACAACATACTGCGTTAAAGGATATCCAACCAGACTGTGTGCTTTTACGACGTATAGGAAGTAACTGCAAAACAGATTGCTGGATAGTATCTAACATTCAGTTATTATACAGTATTATCGTACAGTTGCCAAGCCTATTAGGCTAAAAAATTTGATATACAACCAACCAATATCAAACTCAAACATTCGTGCGCTTAGTTTAGCACTGGCTGGACTCTTGTGGTGATTGTTGTGCAGTTCTTCTCCACCAATCACTATTCCCCACGGTATGATATTGGTGCTTCTATCATCGGTATCAAAATTACGATAGCCATAGTAATGGCCTAGTCCGTTGATTATGCCTGCCGCGGTTAATGGTATCCAGATCATTTGAACTGCCCACACTGCTAGTCCCCACGGTCCAAACAAAGCAAGGTCTATAGCCAGCATCAAAAGAATACCTATACGACTATGTTTGGAATATACATTGCGTTCCATCCAATCGTCGGGTGTGCCTACACCGTATGCTTCAACCATGGCAAAGTTTTTGCTGGCAAGATGATAAAGCCATGCACCTTTGAACAGTACTGTGTGCAGTCCAGCAATCACAGGGCTGTGTGGGTCGCCCTCAACATCTGTATCTCTATGATGTTTGCGGTGTACTGCTACCCACTGCTTAGTGACCATGCCTGTGGTTAGCCAGAGCCAAAACCGCATCATATGACTTACTACAGGATGAAAACTCACTGATTTATGTGCTTGACTGCGGTGTAAAAACAAGGTTACGCAGGCAATGGTAATATGGGTTGCCACTAGGGTAAAGATTAATTCTGTCATTGTGTTTGGTTATCCTATACTTACTTACGGTGCAGAAGATTTATATGGGTGATCTACTGGTAAGTTGGCTGTTAGGCTCCATTTGTGAGCAAGGTAACCTTCTGCTTGTTGTACAGTCGAGATGTCTGTGCCGCCTGTGCCTGGAACCGCCGCTACTGAGAAAAACTCTGCTATTCTACCGCTCATTCTTTCGTTGGCTCTGTTACGCATTATGCGTAGGTCCAGATTAGTGTTTATAGAATTGTCATAGTCATTCACAGGTGTAAATGCATCTGTTCCGTCCACTCTAACAGCAATCTGATTGCCTGTCTTGTTGAATATAACAACAATAGTAACCCAAGTGTTTTGTGCTATACCTGAATCAAAGTCCTCTTTGTTTCCTATGGTTGATGAGATCCTGTTTGAAACCAGTCCATCCAAATCTAACTCACCATCAAAGTCACTGGCACCAGCACTGATAGCATAGTCTCTTTTGCTAAATATTGACCCGCTGTTGTTCTCTGTGCTCCAGAAACTATCCTGTGAGTCGTTGCGAGAGTTCCATTGCATCACGCCTATTGCCCAGTGATTGCCACTGCTGGCTTGTGCAACCTCGTCGGTGGTAAAATCTTCACTACTACCTGAGAATGTAAAAACATTCTTGCCGTCCAGTGTGTTGCTGGTATTAGGAGTACCATTTACTGTAACAGTGGCATTGCCTGCTTTGTCTGTGACTGCGGTTACATCTGATCCACTAAGTGTGTAACTGCCTGTGTCTGACGCATCAAACCAAATCGCGGTAGTTATATCTGTTGCCGGTGACCAAGCACCACCGTAAGCACTTGCTCTACGTCCTGCGAAAAAACTACCTGTTGCTGTTGATAATAAAGGCATTATGTAAAGTCTACCATTTGTCCAAGCACAACATAAGTTCCGCCATCATTTAATATCGTAAATGAGAATGAATCAATTCCGTTTGCGTTTCCTGTAGGAGCCACGCCACCTTGCCATTCTATAGTCTGGCCCACTCCTCCTATTTGGACAGCAGTAACTTCACGAGGTGTAGCATCTTGATTAATAATTACTGTTAAGTTTGTTGCGTACTCAGCCGCTAAGACTAAGTTTGTAAAGTTTGCTGTGATATCGCCTGAGGCACCTGTATTATAAAATAGGTGTCCGTTAGCACAATCGAATGCAACAACTCCTGTTGATCCTGTTAGTGTAGCAAACTTTTCTTGCGCACCGTCATCAAATTTGAGGCTGCCTGTGATACTCTTGGAGTTCATATCCAAGTTGCCACCAAGTTGCGGAGTTGTGTCTTCTACAACATTACTAATATAACCTTGTGCATTACTATAAGTTTGGAATGCACCAACGTTAGCATCAATAGTTGTTATATTTGTAGTAGCAGTACCTAAATTAGCATCGATAGTTGTTATATTTGTAGTAGCAGTACCAAGGTTAGCATCAATAGTTGTTATATTTGTAGTAGCAGTACCAAGGTTAGCATCTAGTGTTGGTATAGTTGTCCCAACGATAGTACCCACATTAGCATCTAGTGTTGGTATAGTTGTTCCAACGATAGTACCCACATTAGCATCAAGTGCTGGTATAGTTGTTCCTACCGTTATACCAATGTTGGCGTTCAGACTGCTGATCTGGCTGTTTGCATACGTCTGGAAACCGCCAATGTTTGCATTTATACCAGGAACAGTTGTTCCGACCACTGTACCTAAGTTAGCATTTATAGTTGTGATGTTTGTGGTTGCTGTGCCCAAGTTAGCATCTAGTGTTGGTACTGTAGTACCAACCACTGTACCTAAGTTAGCATTTATACCTGTAATAGTAGTTCCTACTACAGTACCTAAATTAGCATCAAGTGCTGGTATTGTAGTACCAACAGTTGTGCCAATGTTTGCATTTATACCTGTAATGGTGGTTCCGACCACTGTACCCAAGTTAGCATCTAGCGTAGTGATGTTAGTTGTGGCAGTACCTATGTTAGCATCGAGCGCACTGCTTATTGCGCCTTGAATCGGCGTGCCGCCTACTAGAAGTGTTGCTCCATCAACTGCTAGTGACACGCCGCCTAAGTAAATTGCGCTGTTGGCAACCCACAGTTCTTTCCAATATTGATTACTGTCACCCAAGTAGTAAACAGCATTAGCACTTGGCATGATGTTTCCATCAATATTAGCAAGGAATCCACGTACTGAACTGTTTGTGTAGCCACCTGATTCAATAATCTGTGCATCAACATACACTTTCATTTCTGTGTTTGCTGTAACTGTTGCGGCATTGGCAGCAATTAATTCGTTATGCTGGGTTGCGGCATTTGCAAACAGTTGTAGTATATCACCGCCTTGTGTTGCCGCATTACTGGTCAATGATGTGATATTGGTTGTTGCTGTGCCCAGGTTGGCATCTAGTGTGGTTATACTAGTAGCCTGTGTTGCCGCATTACTGGTCAACGTGGTTATGTTTGTAGTTGCTGTGCCCAAGTTAGCATCAAGTGTTGTAATACTGTTGTGCTGGGTAGCGTCATTTGCTGTAAGAGCGATAATTGATGACTGTTGTGTTTGTGCATTTGTTTGCAGATCCACAATGGCAACACTCTGTGTTGCCGCATTTGACGTTAGTGTAACAATGTTTGTTGTTGCAGTACCCAAGTTAGCATTGATAGTTGTTTGGTATGCACCCAAGTTTGCATCAATCGCTGGGATAGTTGTGGCTACTACTGTACCCAAATTGGCATTGAGTAGATTTATTGCCGCGCCTTGTGTAGCGGCATTGCCTGTCAGGCCATTAAGATCGTTTGCTTGTGTTGCGGCATTACCAATCAAGTCGATGAGTCCAACTGCTTGTGATGCGGCATTAGCAGTAAGGGCAATCAATTCACCGTACTGTGTTGCGGCATTACCTGTAAGTGTATCAAGCAGTGCTTGTTGTGCTTGCGCATTTGCTGTTAAACTTAATAGCGTTGTTGCTTGCGCACCAGCATTGCTGAGTAGTGTTGTGATGTTGGTTGTTGCAGTACCCAAGTTAGCATCAAGTGTATTAATACTGGTTGCTTGCGCACCAGCATTGCCGAACAAGTTGTTGATTGAATTTATTCTGTCACCAATGTTTGCATTTATAGCAGGTACAGTTGTTGCAACCACAACACCTAAATTAGCGTCTATGGTATCGAGACTGGCTGCTTGCGCACCAGCATTAGCAGTTAATGTATCAATGCTAGTTGCCTGAGTTGCGGCATTGCTGGTTAGCGTTGTTATGTTTGTTGTTGCGGTACCTAAATTAGCATCTAGTGTTGTGATGTTTGTAGTAGCAACACCTAAGTTGGCATCTAATGTGTCGATACTAGTTGCCTGTGTAGCGGCATTAGAAGTTAATGTTGCAATATTTGTAGTAGCAACACCAACGTTGGCATCAAGTGTGTTGAATGCTGTTTGTGTGGCAAATCCTGCATTGGCCGCGAACAGCGCAATTGATGCGTTGGCCGCTGTGATATTTGCTCTGAGTGCATCAATTTCTACGTTGGATGCGGTTGTGTTTGCTTGTAAACTAGCAATTTCAAGATTAGCGGCTGAAACATTAGCATTAGTTGAACTGATATTTACATTACTATCAATTTGTGCTAGATTAGCCAGCAAGTGTCCACCTGCTGTGACTCCGTCTTGTACTCGTACTGTGTTTAGATCTGTATCAACAACAAGCTCGCCTACGAGTCCGGTATAAGTTGAGCTTACTGAGGTATTACCTCGTTTGGCTAATAAGTGCGTAGTTAATGTTACGTTGCTAGTTGTCATGTAATTTGTCCTGAATCTATCACAGCATTAGCGGCAAAGTTAAGCGGATCGCTTTCGTACCATCCCGGCAATACTTCCATCTTTAATTGTGCGCCAAAGTTATCATCTACATACAGAGGTCTGTCAATGTTGGTTGTTGTGTTTGTTAGTTTAAGTGTAAGCAGATACATTCTCTGCTTTAGTGCCACTGTGGTGTCTTTTGGAATAGTTACACTGCACAAGCCAGTTACAGCGTTGTCTATGGTAACTGATAAACTTTCAACAGCACCTTTTTCAAATGGATCTTGAATGTCCAATTGCATGGTGTTGCCTGTTAAATTAACGGCTTTTTGCTGTTGGTTTCTAACAACAATCTGTAGTGGGTTATCAATACCCTGGTATACTTTTACTGGCTGGCTGAACACGGTTCTATTCCTTGGTGGCAAAAATGTAGCCTGGTCCAGAATTTGAACCAGAATAATATTGTCATATAAATAACTTTGGATCTCATACATTAATGTATTTATTAGAAAGATGGTTGAACCCGATTACGAAAAATTACTAACAGAATATCCATTCCTAACCTATCTGATATATGGCGGAAATGAATATATCGGTGTGATTCAAAATACCGACGATGTTTTGACTACAATGTATGACTACGGGTCGCTGAGAAATCTAAATGAAAAACAGAGATTCTTAACATTAGCCGATACTTGGTGGTGGGAAAGCAATAGGCTTATACCAATTAATGTATTCTTAAAAGCAGAATGGACGATATTCAAACCTGTTCTGGTCACCATGAACAGCAAAGATGTAGATATCAAATTTGGTCCGCTTATTAGCCTTAAAGAAATAGCATCTAAACGGTCAAAGAGACGTAGTATTACTCTTGTGCGGAAACTAAGTTAACGTTTACTACTACCAAGTGCGCATAACTAATCGCATGTGCTTTCTTAAAATAGTAACTATCATCTGTAGGCTTCTTCCATACAGTCTTTTCAACTTCAGTCCAAGGCTTGCCTATTAGGTGACGTTTTGCAGGACGTATAACTGCCAAAAACATTGCTAACTTTTCTATTGTGTTTACTGCTTCTGGCATCTTAACCAATGTATCATAATGGTTGCCTATGTGTATCAGTTTACTACAGAAGTCTTTGTCATACAAACATTCCCAAGCTGGTTCTTGTGCTAGTAATTGATCCAGGTGTTGTTCGTTGCGTACTTCAGTGTATAGACCAAGATTCAGCATGTCTATCTTCATGTACCCGCGATCCTCTGCTACCTTGTGATCTATACTGGCGTATCCTGTAAACGGGTCCTCGGGAGTATCTGTTACGTAAACACCTGTGTTGTGTTTTACATATTCGCCGTTGCGCAATATCACTGCCGGAGTGTGCGGGAACAGTTCAAGCACGGTGTCTCTATCGCCTACATCAATGTCAATGTCACTGGTAAACTTCATAAGCCTGCTTCCTTTAACAGATGCTTGCACCACTCTACGTCACCCATGTAGTCAGTAAATTTTCTATTCCAGTAGTCAGGATCGATCCAGGGGAGTATAATAGCAATTTGATCATCTGCAAGAGTAGATAACCAATCCACGCCGGAAACACAATTAAACACAATCCAAGGACTAATGCGCCCGGTACTGATATGATGACAAATCCTATTAGCATTACCATACCGAAAATAGTCTTGGAATCCCGCAAGTCCCGAACCGTTGCTTGCATAATCTTCCATGGTTTTAAGAGCACGTTCAAGAGCATCTTGTACTGCCTCCTTTTTTAAATATTCACGCATCCACTCATCATAAAAAACATCTTTTGTCCAGTAGTCCAGTTTCTTGTTGTTTTTCAATAACCAGGTTGTGTAGTGTTGCATGTTAAGACATTTGATGTTGACACAGTGCCTACCAAATTTTACAAATGCCTTGTAGTATGGACTGGTTACAAAGTCTGCAAAACTTTTGTTTTTGGCACTGCCCTGTGTTGTTTCAAAGAACTGCAAGTATGCTCGTAATCCAAACTGCACACCTGTTTCTTTTTCTTCCTGCCAACGTCGCTTGGGCTCGCAAAGATGAGCCGCAAGTGTTGATTCCTTGCGATAACTTTTGTCACAATACTTACAGGTGTAACTCATGTTTTCTTATATGCGTTTCCAAGTAATCATTTAACCACCCATGTTCACCGGCTAAGCGATGCCGTAATTCTGGTTCAACATGTTCTTCGTCGGGTATGTATGGTACACCTGCTCGATGTTGTTCTCTAACTGCACACCACTTAAAATCACCTATGATATTTTTATGTCCTTCTAGTAGACGTATCCTGTTGACCTCTTCAGGTAACACGCCTTCCCACCAATGGTCTGCTTGTTGAAATATTATACAACTATGTCCTCGGTGTGTCAAACTATCAATCAACGACAACATTTGATACATTAAATTTTCTGTTCTATCAACTAGCGAATGTTTTTCGTATCGTTCTCGAAACAATACCCACTGCTTGGTTTCCCAATCGTTCCAACTTGATCTCCATCTGTTCTTGCCAAACTGTTGATTTTGTGGATTTGTCCATGCACCTTCCCATACTTCTTGCTCTGTATGTTCTGCTGGGTCATGATGACAAATAGGAAGTTCTTCTCTGCTAACAAATGTCATACCCAACACATACAAAGTTTTTTTGTTCGTTTCGTAGCTGTGTTTCAGTGTTGTTCTTATAATTCTACTGTTGGCGCTACCCGTGATGCTTAAACTATTACTGCTCGGTATCTGTAGAGCTTGGGCCAAGTCAGCATGGCCGTTGCCTTCAAAGTAAGTCTGCATGTAACTGCAACCATTGACAACCAATTCAGTAATCATTTGAGTGCGTCTCGGATCTTTTTATCTTCCCAACCGTTTGACTTGGCTAGTTCCTTAAGTTCTTTTTTGTCGCTTATCTCTGCTAGTGTTTCTAAGTCTTCATCTGTGTAGTCTGGATAGAAGTTGCGCAAGAACTTAACCACCTTGTTGTTGTTAACACGTTTCTTTTGTTTGATCCATTCATGCCTGTGTGTGCCCATGCCTGGACTCACAGTTGTTGCCAACAGCCATTGCAGTTCTGGATACTTGCTTAGATCGAACCAATTCTTGTTCAGTCTTTCATTGCAACTCATCAAGTAGTAACTCTGTAGTTCAGCACTGCCACCAACTGCACTACCCCAACGGATCATAAGGAAGTTACTGAACTTCCTGCGTTCTTCATCCGTGAGTTCACTATAGAATGACCTGTTCTTGAGATCAAACTGTTTCATTTCATAAAATATGTCTAGTTTATTCATACTGGGTGATGCATTACGGGTCCGTCGTCATTTTTCTTACTAAGTTCATACAGTACTTTAGCACGTTCTAGTGCTTCTTGCAAGGCGGGATTGTCCTTTGCGGCAGTTACAATCCTGTGCCAGTAGTGCGACTCTTGTATCCAGTTGTCAACTGGGTATGTTCCTATTAGTACTCTTTCACTGTGTGATTTGCCAATTGGCCTACCCCAAATATTACCATACGTGTCATTTTCGTAAATGTATCTAGTGCCTGTTTCGGAGGCTTCCCATTCAATATTGTCATTTGGATCCATCTATGTATTTCCTTGCAGGTTCTGTAACTATGTATCTACCAGTTAGCCTATCCTGGAAGCCCTCAATAACTTCGCGATGCAGTGGTAAATCTTCTAGCCCATAGTCAGGCGATGTACATTCGTAGTTGGTGTTGAATGTACTAGCAAAATAAATTTGCGGTATGTCAATGTCTTTAACACACTCATGCACAAACTTGTGATGTAGGTGTCCGTAGTCACCATCCTCGTTATGTGTGAGTATCAACTTGTATCCTTGTGTCAGGTATTGTATTTTTTCTCTTGCTTCTTGGCCGTCAAATCCCAACTCGCCACGCTCTACATATCTGTAGTCATCGCGATTGCCCAGGAAATACGTGTCAATGTTGTGCTTACGCCAAAACGATCTTACTTCGCGAGCTCTATCATCCTTGTCGAAGTAGGTTAAGTACATTATATCCCATTCGAGTCCAGGATGATTATGCAGGAACGGATACCCAAATATAATACAATCATCTGGGTGTGCTACCAGTAGTAATGCTCTACCAGCACTTGGAATAGTCAACGATTTCACTCTGTCTTGAGATGTCTTTAACAAAATATGCACATCTTGGTTTTTGTGTATTAGTTTCCAGCGGTATAGCAAGTAATTGCCCTGGACGTAATTTAGGGAAATACCATTTTACGTCTTGATATATGTCAGCTATTTCTATAGGAGCAAAACTTGGCCTGTAATCGCTTAGTGGATTAAAGATATAAGTGTTGAATCCTCGATCATTTATACTAGTTAACGGAACCACTTCTAAGTCTCCTACGTCTGGTTCTCCAATCAACACATGCCAATCTACAGGCATTTTGATTTGAGCATCACCTATACGCAATACTAGTGCTGGACTATTGAATGATTCCAGAAATATCAACGGAATATAAAAGTAATCAGGGTTACGAGGGTCGCTATTGTCTAACACAGCAAATCGCATGTCATCTACTTCATCTGGTATTTCGTTTAGCTCGTATGCTACATCGTCTAGCGTTAAAATTCTCATTAGTAAGTCAGTCTCCAGTCTTGTATTTTATGATCGTACCATATCTTTATGTCAGCGTTCGTGTTCCGTACTCTGTTTAAAATTGTTTTTGCAGGACTACCCCATATTGTATCTTCAACATGCATGTGGATATCATCGACCATGTGGGCCTTCCATTTTAGCACCAAAACAAAGTGCTCAACACGGCAATAATTGGGTAGATTCCCCGCGGGGATTGTAAACGTAATATTGTTTACATCTATTGTTTTATCATTAAGATCAACAACGAAAGGCGTGTGCTTGTATATTGGATCAAATTTTAAATCTATTTTGTCCGCTTTAAAATTTGGTAACTGCTGGAACAGATTGTTTATCATGTTAAATCTGTATAGTGTGCTATCTGCAGGATGTTTCTGCTGAAATGTGTTGTTGATTGTTTTTTCGTATGCGTCGTCGATCTCAATGTCAGGTTGAAATTCAAAGGCTTCTGACTCAGCATAGACTAGAGGTAAGATAGGATGATTCTTGTAGACTTCTGCTGTTACTTCAATCTTCCCTG
>ERZ651776.4987-NODE-4987-length-11812-cov-5.204687_pt1 | contig 11812 bp, 1 predicted proteins | sample MGYA00514761_ERZ651776 | MGnify/ENA metagenome assembly ERZ651776 | reverse complement strand
GCCGCCGCCGCCGCCGCCGCCGCCGCTGCCGCTGTCGTTGTCGCTGCCGTCGGCGTGGTCGTGGTCCTTTGCCGCCCTGGTGCCGTCCAACTCCAACCTCCCCGCGAGTCTGGCCGTGGTCGGCGTCATCTCCAGACCCCCGGCTTGGGCGGCCTCGGCTCTGCCCCCCCACCTTCGCTTGCTGCTCTTCCCCGCCCCGAACTTCCCCCCGACGGCGCCGATGTCCCTCTGCATGTTCTCGATCCCCTCCTCCAGCATCTTCTGGTACCTGATGCACCGGGGGGTGAGGTCGTACTTGACCTTGTCGAGGATCCTCGCGCTCGTCCCCCTCTCGTGTTCCAGGGTCTTCAGGAGGGACATCATCTCGCTCTTGGCGGCGAGGCGCTTGGAGCGGTGCACGGCGGCCTCCGAGGACCAGCGGGCCACCTCGGACGACATGGTGCCGGTGTTACGGCTGTATTCCTCGATCGTATTCTGCTGTTTCTTGCACAGGCTGGAGAGTCTGCTGACCTCCCCGTGAGCCGAGTCCATTCGAGAGATGGACGAGGCGACCTGAGCCGAGAGCAACTTTGATCTATCGCCCTCCTCACGAGCTCTCTTCTCGGCGCTCAACCTTCCCTCCCTCTCTTTCTCCATATCTTCCTTCAACTTATCAACATAAGCCTTCGCCTTTCTCTTCACCTCGGCGGTCTTCCCCCGTTCCTCCTCGACCATCCTCCTGGCCTCCTCCTCCCCCTCCCTCCTCCTCGCCTCCCCCTCCTTCACCAGCTCCGCCTTCGCCTCCGCCAGCTCCGCCGCCAGCTGCTCCGCCTCCCTCCTGCACCCCGCCTCCAGCTTCCTCGACTCGTTCAGGCGGGCGATGTGCGACGCCTCCCCCTCCTCCAGCTCGCCGACCCGGGCGCGCAGATCCGACACCGTCCCCTCCAGCGACCGGCCCCTCGTCTCCAGGGCGCCCACCGACGCGGTCATCTTCTGGCACCTGCCGCCGCTCTCCTCCAACGCCTTGGCCAAGGACGCCACCTTCCCCTCGAGAATCTTGTTCTTGTTGTCGGACTCCGCGGAGGAGGACAGTTTATTCGTCAGCGACGACTGCAGCTCCGACAGCAGCGAGTCCTTCGATCCCACCTCCGTCCGGAGCGCCCCGATGGTCTCGTCGTTCGCCCGTAGCTTGCTCCTGTAGCCGTCGAGCTCCGCCTCAACCTCGGCGACCCTGCGCCTTTCCGCGTCCGCCGAGGAGAGCCGAACGGTGAACTCCGAGAACTTCCTGCTGTACTCGTCGATCGTCGACTTCATCTTGAGAGTTTCGAGAGAGTGGGACGACGCCAGGGAGTCCGCCTTGTCGGTGAGCTCCTTCGTCTTCGCCAGGTTCGAGGACCTCTCGGACGTGAGTGCCTTCTTGAGGGATTCGACCTCGGCCGTTAGCTTCGCAACCTCCTCCTCCTCGCCAGAGGAGGGCTGGGATGGTTCCTCCTGCTTTCGTGGCGGCGTCGACTGCTCCGTGTTCGCCGACGACGCGGCCGAGGCCGCGGCTTGCAATTCTTGCAATTCTTTTTCGTGGTTCGATTTCAACTCCTCTATCTGCCTCCCGAGGAGGACGATCTGCTCATTCAATTCCCCCTCATTCGGTCCAGAATTTGATATTTGTAGAGCCAGTATGGTTTCATTCGCGGAATCCACCTGAGCCTTGAGGACATCCTTCTCCTCCTTGGCCACGGTCTCCGCCTGTCGCCATTCCTTCTGCTGCTCTTCGTTCTGCGCGAGTAGTCCGGAAATAGTCTCCCTAGCGGACGCGAGTTCCGACTCGAGCTGGTCACGTTCCTCTCTACCCGACACATTCTTAGATAAGGATTGACGCCACTCCTCCTTCTCAGAAGCGTGGGACTTTTCCATTGTGGACAAGGTTTGCTTGGCGGTCTTCAGATCGGCCAGGGTAGCATCCCTCGCCTTCGTCGCCTCCGAAGCTTCCAACTCTAAACTTTCGATGGTCTTCTTGTAACGATTTGACTCTCCCTCCAACTCCGATATTTTCTCCACCATTCCCACCCTCTCCCCCACCAGCCTTCCCAAATCCCCTTCGGCATCTTTCTTCGCCTTTTCCAATTCCGCAATCTTCCCCTCGGCATCCTTACTCATCCCCTCAAGCTCCTCCCGTTTCGCCCTCTGATCAGTCACGAACCGTCTCGTCTTCTCCTTGATCTCCAATATCTGCTTGTCCCGTTCGACGAGCTTCGCCTCGAGGTCTTGACGCTTCAAAGAGGAGGACTGGGCAAAACTTATGCTTTTTTGCTTCAAAGCGTCATATTTTATACGCCACTCTTCGGGGGTGAGTGACAGTACAGGCTGTTCAACGGGAACGGGAACGGGAACAGGGGCAGCTGTTGAGGGCTGAGCTTCGGGTGTGTGAACAACATCCGGCTGAACTGGAGCTGAGCCTGTTTCAGACATCTCGGTATGTTAGTTATGCGCCAGTATTGATCAGAATAACTGTGATAGATACGGCCGTAATTGAGAGTTATATTGACTTTTTCGACCACAAATGTTTTACTTCCCAAAACTTCCTGTTCCTCCGGCCGGGCTCGAAACTCGGGGCTCGGGGCTGTCGCAAAACAAGTAGTATTAATGAAGTCTGCAAGGAAGACAAAACTTTCTGTTTCAACACCCGCTGAGTTGTAATTGTACTCTCTGTGTTCGACTCGAAAGGTCCGCCGACTTTTCAGTCAAATTCACACTTTTCGAAAACCGTTTTTCCGTGGCTGCATTGTTTTCCCTCTCTGCTTGCATAGATTGTACGATATTTCCTCGACAGCCCGCGCATTAACCTTCTGGCCCCTAACGCCTATTCTGCCCGAACGACAAATATAAACTGAAACCTCTTGTCTCCCCAACACCGTCGTTGAGGATGCCAAGGGGGGTGCCAAAAAATGGAAAACGCAAGATGAAGCCTAAGGAAAAAAAGACCGAGAAGCGTACGAAAGCGAACGATGGTTGCGCAACAACGAGAAAAAAATTCAGAGTAAAATCCCACCCTGTTGGTCACTTTTTTCGCAAGACATTTCTCGACGGAATTTTCATAGGCCGCATCACGGAAATCCGTGTGGGGGCCAAAGGGGGCAGAGACCGTCGGTGCCGTTACGAGGACGGCGATGCGGAGGACTTGTCCGTGCGGGAACTGAAGGAGCACGAGCGTCTGAACCCCGGCATAATCACTCAAAAGGAAATCACTAGGTTTTGGAAGGGTGCTGATGGTGGTGGAATAGGTAGTAGTGATTCAAGTGAGGATGATATTGAAGAGGGGAAGGAGGAGGGGGGAGAAGAGCTAGAGGACGATGATGACGACGTCGACGGCGATGGGGAGGAGTCGGACGAGGAGGAAGAAGAAGGGGACTCCTCGGAAGAAGAAGGGGACTCCTCGGAAGAAGAAGGAAAGTCCTCGGCGGCTTCTTTGAGTGGTACCTCGGATGAGGACGGCAAAAGTGTTGAGGACGACGACGACACGAAGCGAAACAATGACAAAGACCCCCTCGCATCCATGATGGAACAGGCCAAACTTGAAGAGGAGCGAATCCGGGAGCAGCTTGGCGGCTCTTCAACTACAACTTCTCAATCTTCCCCATCTTCCGTAAGTTCATCATCTTCGAGTGTTAATTCAACGATCCAAATGACACCAGTACGCTCGAGCATACATAATATCTACTCAAAACTCACGGGGACCAAGAGCACGCAAAAGGTGCCCATGACGCCTTCTCCTTCGCGTAGCACTCGGAACTCAATGCCCTCACCGGAATGTTCAGAAAACTCGTCGCGAAAAAGAAATCTGAGCACATACCCGATCGGCACGCGCCACGGTCTGCGCGTCATACACGTCGATGACGACCCGAGAAAAGGAGGCGACGTCGGAGAAGTATTAATCGAAGACAGAGGTGGGATGGTGGAAGTAGCCTTTCAGAGCAGCGTGATAGTTAAAGATTTTGCCATCAAATTCCGGGTCGTCGACAAGGACGACGACCTTTTTTTGGGTGACAGCAGAGAAGGACCCCGGAGGAGCGCAAACAGTTCCAGTGCCAAAGGCGGCATCGTTCGCAAGAGAAGGACCGTAGCGCCTGTTAAATTTGAACCCTCATTCGAGCCAAATGACCTCACCAACGCCATGTGGCAGAAGCCCCCACCGATTGAATTTATTGCATCACCGAACAGCAAGACGCTCGGAAAACACTCCGTAGACTGGTACAAGTGCGAAGACTCTGATTACCCCGATGACTTTCTCGGAACGCCTGAAGAGGTCGGGGGGGAACGTGGAGGGAGTCGGCAGGTTGCCCTCGAAAAGGGATTCATTGCGAATGGGTGGACGGCTTACTTTGACAGAATTCAGAAGATGTGGGTAATCTGGGATCCTAGCGGGTCGCGGCACGATGGTTTGGTACCGGCGGTTGAAAAGTACAATACCTATGCGAAGACCTTCAACTCATATTTCTCTCAACCTTCTTCTGCCAAGGGAAAAAAAAATCGGTGGTACCCTCTCAACCTACCACTGCCAAAGATAAACCAACTATTGCCAAAGATAAACCTACCACTGCCAAAGAAAAAAAATCGATTCAGATGGGGAATCAGCACGTGAAAGCGCCCGCCGCCGCCGCCACCGCCGCCACCGCCGCCAAGATTGCCGCGACGATAGCTTCAAAGAAACAGCAGAAGAGCCAGCCCAACAACACCACCAAGTCGACTTCTACTACCGCCACCACTTTCCAATTCCCTACAAAGACCAACTTCCACTCACCGGATGATTTTTATTGGAAGTGCAGATGGTGTACTTTTAAGAACCCATACCGTCGTCGCAAGTGCGAAATGTGCTTCAGCGAGAAGACGGGAGCGGATGAAGATAGTGCTCCTTTGACCGAATCTCTCGATATTGTCGCCGAAATTAGCCGCAGGCGGCCGAGGAATATGGCAGGGGAAGTTGTACTACCCATGGGGGAGGGCAGCAAAGAGGGAAGCATCGTGAGAGTTGTTTACAGCGACTATATCCAGAAGCTGTCCAAGTGCGGCGCGGACGGGGGCGATCATCCAAAGGCCGTTCCATTGAAAGTCCTCACTGACCTTTTCACATGCAACTATGCATCTTCTCCGTGTCACTATAACTGCACCTCCAACTCCGATTACCTCTACTGCCGGAAGCACGAACCTGCAGAACTAAACACGGATCGAATCTACGAGCTTTTTGGCGACGCCGGCAGCGCTGGACAGAGTAGTAAGAAACGACCAAATCGTGGGAGGGTATGGATTCCGCCGACCAAGGTGCCCATACGAAGCATTGACGAGTTCAGGAGTGTAAATATCTGTGGTCTTGGCGTAAAGTGCATCGAGGACGATATTCTGGTCGAGGAGCGGCTTCGGGACTTCCTGCCTCTGGGCCTCAAGGTCCGCAAATTCTTCCTGGGATATGGTTTTTTTGACGCAAACATAATTTTTATGAGACGCGCTGTTTTGCCTCAGAAGGCCGAGGTGGAAATTGTGTATCGCTGCAAGTACGAAGATGGTGACCAGGAAGACCTTACATATGCGCAGATACTGAGCCTGAGACAGCTCTACAACAACCGCTTCGTCAGAGAGGCCGAGCCCCAAGAAAAACAGATTCCCGTCGGCAATGTCGTGGAGTTGACTTCCGGCGAGGTCTTTGTTGTTACGGGCCACATCGAGTCAAAACATTCGCTCACTGTCATGTGGAAAGGAGGGGGGGGAGTTGTTGGTGTCGATGAACGGCTCAACAATATAATCATTGGGGAGGCTGGGAGCAATGGGGTGGTAGATATATTGGATGTGCAACTCCATGTCAAAAGGACCGAGGTTATCCCATCTAACAATAATGAAAGTAGAGGGGATGGTAATGGGAAAGGGAATAATTACAAAAGTGTCCTTGGTGGACCGCGACGACCACTGTTTGAGTTCCCTCGTCAACGGTTGGTCTACAGCAGGGAAGGGAACTATGGGTCGACGATGGGTTCTTATGCGAAAGAGGCCGATGGCCTGAATCTGTGCTCAAAAGTAGACGAGCTGATTGAAGATCGAGCAGTGGACCCCAAAACTTCGCATAGACCGAATGCAATGGTAGCTACAAACGTTTACTTGAGGTACCGCGGGGAAAGCGGCGCATCATCGGAAAGCGACGGCGATGACGAAAGCGACGGCGATGACGAAAGCGACGGCGATGACGAAAGCGACAAAAAGAAAAGCGGCGATGAAAAATGCGACGAGGAGGTCATGATGAACAATGACGAGATGAACAGCGATGACAATAGCAGCGCTGATACTAGCCATGCTGCTGATGCGAGCGACGCGACAGCCGGGAGTGAGGAGACAAAGAAGAAGACAATGATGAAAAACGAAAAAGACGGCAGCGGCTGCGACTCTAATTTCGTCCGGCCGACGATGGAGTGGGACCCGGGACAAATCGCTGACCACATTTCTTACGACTGCTTCGGGAGTCTTTGCTGTGACATCTGCAAGTACGGCGGTGATGACGAGCACCTTATTCTTTGTGATAAATGCGGTAAGGGGTACCACATGTACTGTACACGTCCAATCCTCGTGAACGTGCCTATTGGGAAATGGTTCTGTAGCAACTGCGAAGAAGCGAAACCGAAGGGCAAGTCTTTTGAGGGGGAAATCGTACCAGAAATGATCAAGGACGAAAGGCAGCAAGTAAAGATCGCTCAGTATCTGAATTTGAAATTCGCAAAGCCCATCGACTTTTTCGACTGTTCTGCGAACGCTGCCCTCATCAAACACTACGAGGATCGCAAAAATTATCTCCACAAGAAGAACGGATACGTGCACCCTAAAAAGACCTTACACGACACTTTGGTGCTGGATAAAATCTATCAGACGGACCTCTGGAAGGCCAAAAAGACAATCTGGTTACTTCCAAAACCCGTCCTAGATCCCAAAGAATTTCAGTACAACATGACTAGCTGGGTCGCGGCGCTAAAGCAGATGGGAAACAAAACCTACAGTGACGATCTCATATACACCAAGGGCACCCCAAGAATATTAAACGACAGCAAGTTGGACAAAATCGATGACGTCAGCCTCATGAACATCGCGATATACAGAGAGTACAAGTCCAACGTTGCCAACGGTGTCTTCCCCCCCCTCCGCGTGAAGAATGACGATAATGTCGGCTTCGTCGTCGAAGCATGCGAGAACATACCTCCCAAAACACTCTTGATTGAGTATGCAGGTGTCGTGAAAAGGATCAGCGAAAGTGGCGACACAGATAGCGACTCTCTTATGATTCTACTGCAGACCGACGACCCAGAGACGAGCCTCATTATCGACCCGACAAAGGCAGGAAACATTGCCAGGTTTATCAGCGGCATAAACAATCTCAGTTATGAAAGCAAAAAGAAGGTGAACGTGAGAACACGCCGAATTGTAGTTGACGGAGAAATCCACGTAATTTTATTCAGTTCACGCAAAATTGCCAAGGGAGAGCAGCTGCATTATGACTACAATGCCGGACTGCAAACAAGTAGGAAAGGCGGGGAAGGGGCGGAGCGGGGATTTTATGACACCTCGCATTTTACTTGAACAATTAATACTGATACTGACTGACTGACTGACTGGACTGGACTGCAATGCAATGCAATGTCTGAGGAAGAGAAATGTAGCATGTAGCATGTAGGAGCAAAAAAGGAGCTTAATTTTGAAGTAACTTTTCTTTTCGTTAGGGTTGAGTGGGTGACAACGAATCCCTCTTTTTGGAGTCAGTCAAGGGACATTTATATTATTAGACCTTATTATTATTATCAGGGCGAGCTGATATTACAAGGGGGCAACGTTGATACGTTATATTTCCAAGGAAGTCGCTAATAAGGTAGTAATTTCACTTGGATTTCTTTGTTTCCAATGCGACCGCCCGGACACACAACTCCAGAACAACACACACACAAAAAACTGAAGTAAGTGGCGCACTCAACCCCAACAATTAAAAAAAGGAGAATAACTGGGTCAATCGCAAATTTATTCCACCATTTCACATGTTTTGTCACCCTCATCGTTTTATATGATCTGAAATTGGTTAATAAAAATGGACACAGCCACAGGGCAAAGAGAAGATGCTGGCTTTGCCTTGGTGCTCAAGGAGCTTCTCAGTCTTCGCGAAGATGCGAGCATGTCAAAGGGCAGCAACAATCGGCAATCATTTGATCTTGTCCTGAGGGAGCTCATGGCTGAGAGAGAGAAAGCAGCTGTCGAAAAGGCTGTTGCCGCTGAGCACATAAAACAACAGAGCGAGCTCATGGCAGAGAGAGAGAAGGCAGCTGTCGCGAATGCTCTCCTAAAGAAACAAGACGAGATGGCCCTTATGATGGCGAAACAGCAGAATGATTTCCAGCTTCAGCTGCAGAAGCAACAGGAGGAGTTCCAGGCGAAGCTAGAAAAGCTCATCTCGAGTCAAGATCAGGAACGAAAAGAAGAACGAAGTCGGCAAGATCAAGAACGACGAGATGCGCTGCAACAGCAAGAGAGACAGCAAGCTTTCTTCCGGGATTTCATCCAGCAGCAGCGAGAAGAGGCCAAAACTCTTCGTCTTACTGGGAGCGCTCATTTCATTTCGGGCAATCAAGGGGAAGTTGAGACTCCAGGCAAGCACGGGACGACGGCTTCTAGTTCGCCGTATCCAACGACACCACTGTCATTGATGGAAACCCCAAGCAAACCATTCGAGGGTTCGATTGGTGGTGGCGAGGTCGTTGAGAATTTTGCTGCTGGTGTCGAAATTAATAATTTGGCTGTAAATGATTCCGCCGAAGACCCTGTCAGCATCACAAAAAGCGACCAAGGAAATGTCGACGAAGACCAGAAGGCGAAAGGTCTCGTCACCTTCGAAGAGGCATTTCTTCTCAATAAAAGTGATCAAGTTGGAAACAAAGTCGAGAATGCTAAGGGGAAAAAGCCTCCTCAACGAATAATTGCTTCGAGCAAAAGCAGTATCCTAAAAAAATCAAAGGCGACGATGAAAATGATCGCAGAGGAAATTTACAGGCCTAGAACTAATAAGGTCGGGACTAACCTCATTCACATCAAGAAAGTCATGAGCAAATATTCTGATGAATTCGCTCCCATCCTTGAGCTCTGCCCAAATTTCGACATCATCCTCGCACACATGCTGGTCTTTCGTCTAGGGGTGAAAGTCGAAGATGTCGACTGGACCTCTGACATGAACGAGTGGAGCCAAGAGGACTGCCGAAGAGTTGGGCGATCGATGGCGACCATAATGCGGATGGTGCAGACAGGATTGATGGCCGTCGACGCTTGGAAGAAGCAGTATGTGCAGTTGAGTCACTTGTTCGACGAGGTCGAAGGCTTCGAGAACTTTATTGTTGTGATTGCAAACAATTTGCTGCGGGATAACAAATTTGGAATGATATTTCGAGTGAGCGTTGGAGCTGCATTAAGTACGATTGATGCTGCGACGGACATCTATGTTATCAGCACATACTACGGGAAGGAAGAGCTGGTTGGGCAAGCTTACGTGTTCCTGGCGATGCTCCTTGTCAATATTTTTACGCAGCTGATTGCAGTGCTTGGCCAATACAGGAGCAAGCGTTGGCCAGTGAAAGTTAGGGAGGCAATGATCACGCTGGCGTTTTTACGTCCGGCAGTGGATGCCTACAGGGTATCCACTAATCATGAAGATGAGGAGTCAAGTATAGATCAGCTATCTGAGATGGTTGCCAACAAGGGAATAGAATTGGCCTGCGAGAGTATTCCAGGTTGTATTTTGCAGTTATACGTGTGGCTGTTGGCCCCAGAGAAAGCTGGTGCATTTGGTTTGGTGTCAATTGGGATTAGTTGTCTCACAACAGGGTTCACGAGTGCAATGATTGCATTTGACATGGACGTGCATGTATACCGCAGGATTGCTCAGCCCAAGTTCTATGGCTACATCCCCAGTGACCATGGGCTTAGGGGAAGGTGCTTTGTCTTGATGACACTGATAAGCGCCTTGCACAACCTCAGCAGAAGCATAGGATATGCCCTGTTGGCAATTTCAGATACTGACAATCTGGTCTTGATATTTGTTGGGGGTGAGATGGGGGTTTACCTCCTCTGGAAGATTCTACGTCGAGACTTATATATATACCCTCGTCTGTCTGGATTTATCTCAGTTACATTGGCTTTATTGCAGAGGATCCTTGTGAAAATCATCGCCGACTTTACTGGTTGCGTCCATATGCGTCACCCTTATGAGATGGGTGGTTTGGGTTTTACACTTTCCCTCGTTTGGGCGCAGGTTGCTCCCTTTGTTGCATTGCAATTCTGTCCCGAGGGGGGCGTGAAGGATGCTGTCACGGTTTTTCTAGTTACCAGTTCTGCCCTGTGGTTGTTGCTGAACATTACCTTCTTTTGCACGATTGACTTGAGTTACCTGAACACATTTTTTGGAATTAAAACAGCAGCTCAGTACACTTGTGAAAGGTTCTTGGATGCCGATGAAGACCGCACGAAATGGGCTGCTGCTTTTTGGAATCGCATGGAATGGAAGGAGGCAATAAAAGCGGAGGTCATTGAATGGGTAGCGAATAATATAGAGCAGTGGAAAAACGACGAACCAGCTTGGTTCAATATTGAGATGATCCCTGACGAGTATCTACCAAGGGATGCGTTCGAAGCGGAAGGTGGAGCAAGGAGGAGAAGAAGCAGTGCGAGTTTAAGAGAGATTTTTGCCCCGGATCCTGCAAGGAGGAAGGAAAGCAGAATTGTGCCGATGATAGAGCCTGCCATACAGAAGAAGGAAAATGAGGTGAATCGAACTTCACAATCTCCCGAGCAATTAATAATTCAGCAGGAGTCGTGGAAAGCGCTCGCAGAAGAAGTGTACGAAGTCCGAAGCAACAGCTACAAGAGCAACTTCATTCATGTCAAGCGCATATTCTCCGAGAAGGAAGAGCTCGTGAGGGATCTGATGGAGCAGTGTCCCAGATTTCGGGAGATCTTATCTCACATCTTGGAAGACAAGTTTGGATGGAGGGTCCAGAAGGTGGACTGGACATCTGAGATGACTGATTGGGGACTAGAGGAGTGCCGCCGAGTAGGCTGTTCACTTGCGACCTTCCTGAGGAAGAGGAAGACAGGGGAGGTTGCGATAGATGCTTGGAGGTTGCACTACGCACAGCTGAATGATTTGTTCAAGGAGATTGTAGGCTTTGAAGAATTTATGCTGGTCATTGCCAACAACACACTGCGGGACAGCATCTACGGGATGGTCTATCGAGTGACTGTGGGAGCTGTGCTAAGTATGATGGATGCGGCAACGGATATTTACGTCATAAGCACATACTATGAGAGCGAGGAGTTGTATGGACAGGCAAATTTTTTGCTGGCAATGCTTCTTGGGAATATAATTTGTCAACTGGCTTTTGTGTATGTGCAGTACAAAAAGAAGAGCAGGTTGATGATCGCCAAGGAAGTCTTGATCACGATGACGTTTTTGCGTCCAGCTGTGGATGCCTACAGGGTATCAACTAATCACGACGACAAGGAGGTCAGTATAGGTCCGCTTCATGAAATGGTGGCGAACAAAAGCAGTGAACTCGCTACTGAGAGTATTCCGGGCTGCGTATTCCAAACGTATGTGTGGCTATTGTCACCAGAAAAAGCTGGTACGTATGCATTGGTGTCAATCGGAATCAGTTGCCTCACAACAGGGTTTGCGAGTGCAATGATTGCATTTGATATGGACGTCGATGTGTCAAAAAGAAAAAGCCAGCCGAAGTTCTATGGCTACATCCCTGACGACCATGTTATTAGGGGA
>ERZ651776.4986-NODE-4986-length-11814-cov-4.935929_pt1 | contig 11814 bp, 9 predicted proteins | sample MGYA00514761_ERZ651776 | MGnify/ENA metagenome assembly ERZ651776 | reverse complement strand
GTGCAGCGACAATAATCTTGTACATTTCCAGGGGCTTTAGCCCCTCGATGGTGTATGGTTTAGGACCCTCGTTCTCGGCGCAAAATCCTTCCTCTTCGGGAATGGGCGGTTCAGGATCGGGGACCACATTAAGAATTTTGATGAACTCAGTGAAAAGTGGATTCACACAGCGGGGATTCAATGCCTTCCATTGGATCTTGTGGAAGTCAATGGGATCGATATCATAACCTAAATTCTTCGGTTTGCTCCAGTCAATTGATATTGATGTCGGAGTGTTATCCAAAAATGTAACCTCCATGATTCGTCCTGGCGCGTCCCTGAGGAGGCGACTTTTCTCTAAACTCTCTGTTTCTTGGAGCTCTGAGGCATAGGTGACCGGCTTTAAGCCAATCATATCACGAGTTCGCTTGCTAGCCCCGCTTTTTAATAAACTTCTGCACACGTCGAAGCGGCGAGACTCGGCAGCGTAATGTAGGGGTGTCTTTCCAGAGATTTTATTCCGCTCGTTCACAATCGCTCCATGGTCCAGCAAGATCTTCACAACATCAGTTCGGCCAAAGTCGGAGGCGGCGTGGAGTGCCGAATATCGCATAGTACTGCTCACCCCCATAATATCTTGACCGTTCTTGAGAAAACCAACGACGCGCTTAGTGTCCCCCTTTGCTGCTGCAAGAACAAACTGGTCGGTGTAGAACTGCTTTTTAATTGTAATCTCTGGACCGGCTGTGTAAGGGCGGGTAATATCACGAGCTTTTCCAAAGAGGTCCGAAACGTTTTGCGCATAATCGTTAGTGGTCGTCCTTTCCTTTTTTGTCATTGCCAGCGCCTCCGAAGTCGAAGTCGTTGTTTTCTCCTTTGTCATGTTCCCATTCATTAAAGTCTTGAAGAGGTCACGGGCCTCAACCTCCAGCTCATCCGTTCCCATGAACAAATCGGCTGACGTCGCAGTTCCCATCATCACTTCCGACTTTTTCTCTTCACTTGGCGTGGTCGACACCGGCGATGGTACGCGTGTCGCAACAACCGGGAAGGCACAGTTCTTTACGAAGAGCAGCATGTTGATTTTGTCCAGCACGTCACAGATTGACTCCTCAGGCTCGTTCTGCCCAAAGATGATATCGTAGACCTTTTTGATGACATCAGTGAACTCGCCCTTGCTCACAATATTACTAATGTCTTTTCTATTCAAGATAAAATCACCATCCTCTACCCACTCTTTTTTCTTGGCAATCATTTCGCTTTCTTCAGCATCACTTGTGGGGGGATCGAAGGTCTCACGTCCTTCAGCTAATGCAGCAATGTCAACCGACTTTAGTTTGGATAGCCGATTCATTATACGCTTATGATCGACGTGGTTCCCCGTTCTTACATCAGTGACCTCCTCTTCATAAGTCAACAGCATCTCACCGATCTCAAAGCGGGTTTGGGAGGGCTGTGTGTATGCTATGATTTTCTTGACTATCATTCGTGCAATTGCCTTAGATTTTGCAACCATCTTTGTGTTGCTCATAGTCGTTATAAATTTGCTATTAGTGCCTTTCTTATCGTTATAAATCTCGCCGTCGTCTTCACCATCGTCGTCACCATCGTTTTCATTGTAGTTGTTGTCTTTGTCCTTGTTGGTTTCGGGGTTGGTCGCGTACCTCAACCGGACTCTCCTCCAAGTGAGAAGTATTAAGTTGTTGTACAATAATAGTGCAATTTTTTCGCGTACCTTCTCGTCAACGAACCACACAGAGGTCACGTCAACCTCCATGGTGGGTTACAAAGGTCTTGGCGACGTTGGGGGAGTTGAGTTGTTGTCAGAAGAGATTGGTTTGTTTGTCAGGTTTGGGAGGAATTTACTGTCGAAAGTGAATGATGGCCAAGCGTAGCACTAGTTACGACAAGAAACAAAAGAAATAAGGGACAAAAAGAGGCAATATTTGCTTGGAATTGGATTGCTGCAAAATGCAAAATTCCTAAGAAAAAAAGAGACTCACTGCGCTCAACCTTCGCGCACCGTTGCACAGCATAGCATAGCAGCTCGCTCGCTGGAACAAAATCTGGTTTACCACAACAAAAAGATGCATTTTTTAAAAGTAATGGCAGCATTAGTTTGCAAGATGTTATTAGTGGTACATGTTACAGCCCTCCCCAACCTCGCACTTATGTCTTTCGTGTGCATCTGCGTGGATTTGCGAGATATTGCCCCCAGCTGAAATGTGTGGATTGATCCTTCAATGATCGACACTGTCGGAATAAATGTTTGACAAGAAACCTCAACCGCTCACTGTACTGAACAGCAAACCCCAGCACTTGACCTGGGAGGTGTGAGAGGACGGCCCAACTGCTTTTCATACATCAAGAATTCTATCACTTCAGTGTTGAAGCTCTTGGGGTTCGTCCAGTTCCAGTCCTTGTAGACCAGGTGATCCTTCTCCTCAAGCTGTGTCTTTTTGTAGTTTTTGTCTTCACTGAACTGCCCAATCTCACTCTGGCTCGCGGCGTTTACGTCCTTAGGCGGAATGTAGGGAGGCTCTTGTCTATCAGACTTAATGAGTTCCCAGTTAACCTCCTTGTACCAGGGGTGCTTCATGATCTCCTCGCATCCCTTGTATCCCAGACGCTCCTTCTCATTCTTCTTGGTGAGTTGTCTGCAGATATCGGCAGCGTTCTCGTCGAACACCTTGGGGTCCCATTCCGGTTCCATCTCCAGAGTAGCGCAATCTATTGCCTGTGGTTTTTGAGTTGTTGTGTGTTGTGTGATGTGCGTTGTGCGATGTGCGTTGTGCGTTGTGTGATGTGCGTTGTGCGTTGTGCGATGTGCGTTGTGTGATATGCGAAGAGAGGCAAGCAAAAGGAGGAGTTTGTGTTAGAAGTTTGTGCAAAGCCAAAACAGATAATACATAGGGGGTAGTGCACCTTTTCTTTGGTTACCTTCTCCTTCTCCTTCTTCCCCTTGCTCTGGCCATACTTGAAGGCAGCCTCCGACCGGAATGGACACACACCCGAGATGAACTCAGCTAGCATGCACCCAAAGCTCCACCAATCCACGCAGTGTCCATAGGGCATCTTCTTCCCTTTCTTGTCCCTCCGGAGCATCTCCGGTGCCCAGTATCCCCTCGTCCCAGCAGCTCCATGTAGCGTTGGTGTGATTTTGCAGGCGAGGCCTAGATCCGTGATCTTGACTTTCCCGTCGTCTCCCATCAAAATATTCTCTGGCTTCAAATCACGGTAAACATACTTTTTGTCATGTAGGGCTTGGCAGCCAAGCATGATGCGGGCTGAATAGTATTGGGCTTCGGGCTTTGAGAATCTTTTCTTCTGTGCAAGGTGGAACGACAGATCCCCGCCCGTCATCAGATCCAAAATGAGAAATACGTCAGTGGTACTCACGAAGGCATATTTAAGATTCACAACAAACGGGCTCTCCACAGCAGCAAGTGCCACTCGCTCGTTGAGCGTGAGCTGCTCGGAACGTTTTATTTTGACTCGCTTCTTGTTCATTACTTTCATCGCATACAGCTTGCCCGAAGTGCACTTCTTGCAGCCGTTGACCAGACCGAATCCGCCCCTCCCCAGAACCCTGAAGAGAGCAAAGTCATCCTCATCCACTGGCTTGGTCATCATGAATAGGAACTTAATCATCTTCTCGTAGCCGAGGCCCTGCACGAATTTCGGCCAGGGGTCCTGCTTGAGCATATCTAGCACACAACAATCTAGCTTGTCAAAGAGAGCACTGGGGAACTTGCGGTCGCTAATGCTCTTCTTCACATCATCGACCAGTTGGCCACCAAGGGACAGGCAATTGTCGCCCTTTCCATTTGTCGAGGAAATGAGTCCAGGAATGTCGGATTCCTGGATCTTCTTGGGTAGTTTGCGCTCAAGGTTGCTCTCAGTGAGATCCGCGATGGGTGGGTGGGAGGGGGAAGATAAGTAGTTTTGGAGCATAGCGTCAGCTTGCGCTCCGCGTGCCTCATCACCATACATGCCCTTATACCGGGCAACGTCCTCGATGAACATGATCCGCGAAGCTGGAACTGAAGCTCCATCACATTCTTCCTTGCAAAAGCGCGAGAAGAAGTACAAGCACAAGGATTGCTGAAGGAGTACCTCAATTTCAAATGCCTTGGGGTTCTTGTCAGTTTCAGCCTTCTTGAAAGTAACAACATCCTCAGGGGAGGGCATATCCCACTGCGTGTGTGTAGAGAGTGTGTGCAGAGAAAGTATGCGAAGAGAAAGTGGGAGAGAGCGCGCGATATTCGTAAATGTTGAGGCGGTACATGAGTAAATTGGACAGGTGTCAGTGAAACTGTGTCAGTGAAACTGCTTAAGGGCAGTGAAAAGGAATCTGTATCACAAGGGGTATGAAAGCGCCCAGACGACATAAATACCGATAAAAGCTCAACTACAAGGCTGACAACCACCCCCCATCCCCCCATCACCGAGGATTAGCCCCCATTTGCACCCTAATATAACTCACCTCCTTAGACGGCTTTGGTCCCTCGTCTGTCATAGCATTGACATACTGGGCATCCTCAATGGCATCCTGCAGCTCCTCCATCGCCCAACTCTAGTTGTACAATAGCTGCAAAACTGACCTGTGAGTAGTATTTGTTGATTACAAGAGAGGACGACCCAAAATAGATTAGGTGAAAATCCGGCAGGTAGGAGGGCGAGTGTGGAGCAGAGGGTTAGCATCACGGAATAAATGAAGCGAGAAGGGCTATCCCAATTTCAACCCCCCACCAATGCGAGAGATTAAACCAAAATGACAAAACACAGGCTCAGATAACAGGACGACATCAAAAACAACACAACAGCACAACAGCACAAGCGGGGTAAGTGAATGGACATAAAACGCTTAGCGCGCGTCAAGAGATCAACTATGATCCAGAAACACGCTCCACCGTTACTTACACGGACAAAGAAGGTATGTGGGAGTTGTTGTGGTTCGGGTGCTCGGCTGTTGATTACTGCCTGACAACGTTTTATTTCAGCTCAGGTTAAAAAGCAGCCTATTCTGAACTTGCATAGAATTTCGAAAAAAATTGCACAGTCAACATCAAGAAGTGCATTATTCCCCGAAAGGAAAAAGACCAGCTTAATATTCGTTCTTTTGGCTCGTCTTTAAGCCAGAGTAATTACCTCATAAGTCCTCTTATCTTTTCAACGTTTTTCCATGAGTCAAACCGGTTTACAGCAGGATCTAGGCCTGAATACCGACCCATGACACACTTCAACTCAGAGAGCAGCTGAGTGAACTTTCTGCCCCAGACTATAAAGTTTTCTAACTTTTTATGTTTGCAATGAGTCAGATCAGGACAGGAGGATCTGGAGAGAATGTGGGTGCTGCTGCACTAGTCATCGTGGGTGAGGTGAACATGGACATAAAGAATAACAAGTGCTGCGAGTTGCACCTCTTTAGGGTGGTGTTACAGGAGAAACTTCTGCTGAACTTTGTAGGTGAGAGCCACTTCGGAGTTAGTCACACTTTTGATTTGAAACAAGTGAAAGGGGAGCGCGCGACGACGTGTATTTACGGGAAATAGACTCAAGTTAAGATTTCTTTTGCAATCGCTTTTATGATCTCCTGCTCCAGCTTCTCTCTCCATTATCTCTTCAACTGAACTGAGCTAGCGAATTCCTTCTTTCCTTAATCACCGCAAATCAGCAAATGGGTGCATACACTTTAAAGTGACCCCGCAAATTTCCTCTCTGAGAACTATCAATTCAAAATATCTCATGATATGCACCAACAGCAGCTACACTCCAAGCCAAGACGAAGAAATAAGAAGAGGAAAACAACAACGAAGCTTTTGCTTATTATCCTTTATTATATTTAACAAATCTCTGCTCAATTGGGAATTTGCTCATTATTCGATTATATGCCGAGAGACACCGAAAAAATCTAGAAAACGGGTCCTCATCAGTAGCTCAACAGATATACATTTGCACTCCGAATCGAGCGAAAGAAGACGACACGATGTGAACTGAAGTGAAACTCCCTCCTCCATCTCTTCTCAATTCAACTGTAAAAAAGTACACGCGACCTGAATTGCTTCACTTACAGCAATGCCGGTCAATAACCGCGTTCACAGGGGGTCTGCCAGCAGTAAAAAGAGCCAAGTTCCGACACGGGCTCAGCTCTCTACTCGGAATGCTCGTACGGAGAAGCATAAAAAGACTGTGGGGAATTATATTTTGGGGAAGAGCATCGGAGAAGGCACATTCGGGAAGGTGAAGGCGGGTCAGCACATTTTAACTGGAGAGAAGGTAAGTGTTGAAACTGTCGAAGTGACTGTCCTTAGTCATCTTATTTTCATGTGTATGCCAACATTATAAATCTCCCCCCCCCCCGCCGCCTAGGTCGCTATTAAGATTCTAGAGAAGAGTAGGATTATTGAGGTTGCGGACGTGAAACGTGTTACTCGTGAGATAAAGATACTGAAGCGGAATCGGCACCAGAACATTATCCAGCTCTACGAAGTGCTGGACACACCGACGACAATCTTCCTGATCATGGAGAACGCTGATGGGGGGGAAATGTTCAACTATATTGTATCGCACCAGCGGGTAGAGGAGAAGCTGGCTTGCGGCTTTTTTCACCAGCTTGTGGATGGGGTGGAATACCTGCACCAAATGGAGGTCACCCACCGTGACCTGAAGCCTGAGAATCTGTTGTTGCAGTCCTCGAAGGAGGTAAGTAGCATTTTTCACGCATTTGCACACAAGAGAAGCACCTATTTACACTCATGTTACCCCTACTCACCCATTGTACTTCACTTTGTGGTAATGTAGGGTTGGATGATAAAGATTGTTGATTTTGGGCTGTCCAACACGCATGAAGGAGGGCGTTTTTTGAAAACGGCTTGTGGTTCGCCCTGCTATGCAGCTCCGGAAATGATTGCAGGGAAACAGTATATAGGTCCTAAGGCGGACATTTGGTCTATGGGGGTGATTCTGTTTGCGTTGGTTGCTGGGTATTTGCCTTTCGAGGACAGCAACACCTCTGTTTTGTACAAAAAGATTCTGGCTGGGGATTACAAGACCCCTGACTGGATCTCCCCGGAGGTGAAGGACCTCATAAGACAGATCCTAAATACGGATCCGGATACTCGCTACACGATTGAGTCGATTCGTCGCCACCCTTGGTACAATCTCCAGAAACTACCCCCTGCTGACCCATCTCCAACTGCTGACAAGATGGAATTTGACCGGGATGTTATGGCGCAGCTCGATGAGCTACAGATGAACACTGCGAAAGTTGCCGAAGCACTTCGAATGGACGCCCATAACAACCTCACTACTGCCTATTACTTATTGCTCAATAGGAAGAACCGCAACACTCAGAAACAGGAAATCAGAGCTGAGGCTATGAAGAATGCGGCACTTGATGGATCGATCAACGACAATCAGATAAAAATCAACCAAGTTGGGGCCACAGCGGGTGGAGTGTCAGAACTAAACGCTGTCTCTCAGAAATCTAGCCAGCCAACCAATAATAACGCTATCCCTCCCCTCAACTTCAATAAGATCAACAGCGCCAACAAAGAAACACAGCTCCCATCGGTGGGTGGTACAAAGGCCGGAAACCCTATCCGAAAGCGCTCGAATAACCCAGGGAGGCCTCCTGTGATTGGCCAGCGTCAAACGAGCCAGACTGCGCGGGCACCGATGGCAGACAGGGTGGAGACAGGCCAGCTACCTCACAGCGCACGTGCTCCTGTTGCACATCGACCCGACGACAAGCAACAACGTTCCAACGGTGCTAAACGTCCCGACAGGGGCCGACAGATCAATAATACAACGGGAAGCACAAACGCTGCAGCTAAAAATAATCTCGGCGAGATGGAAGTTGTGGCAGCAAACAATCCCTGGGCGGACGCATGCAGCGGGGAACGTCCCGCCACTCGGAGTAGCAGCAGGGGAGAGAGTCGAGGAGGGCGACGGCGATCTGTCGGTACAACCCAGGGGTTAGAGGGAGTAGAGCCGCATAACAAACGAAAAGCAGGCGGATCTCAACAGACTCAGAACCAACAAAGGCCAATTATCGAAGGGGTGGCAATGACTGATGAGGAGAAACAGAAGGAGAAGTTGATGCTCGCGCGACAGCAACAATATCAGCAGTACCAAAAGCACCTCCAGCAGCAGCAGCAGCAACCTCAAAAGCAACACCAAAAACAACAGCAAAAGGAACCGACGGCATCTTGGCAGCAGCCAAAGCGCCCTGTCGGCGCCCCACAGCGACCAAACGGCTCCAATGCCCGCCCAGCCCGCCCTTCCGTTAACGGTCACTCCAAAATTGCCTCCAACAACACCACCAACAGCAGTAACAACGACGGTAACAATAATAATATCATGACGAGCAAAAATAGCAAGTTACTGGTCTCCAACTCGGTCCGCAAGTCCCCGAAAGAGCTCCTTTATGAGCTGCAAAAAATTATCAAGACGAAGAACGTAAAGAGCAAGCAAACGGGTCCGGCGACAATCAGCTGTAGGTACACAACCGACACCATCTTCTTCCTTGAGATCGCAAAGGTTCAGGGAGACGAAGGTCTACACGTTGTGAAAGGAACCTGCCAACACGGCAGCACGGAAAAGTTTGTCAAGATCTGCAGCAGCATCTTCTCTCAGATGAGCAAGTGAATATAATTGTTAGACGATGGAATGATTACACTATGAGAAAAATAACTGATATAATAATTTTGTTGCGCAGCTTTGTAAAGGGCATCTATACACATTAAGTACATTCCATAGTAAGCGTTTTACAAGTCAATTTTCTCAGTTTCGATCTTTTCTAGCTGGCCTTGCCGGAGTGGTATGAGAGTTGTTCGCCCCTATTAGGCGAGTCCTCTGCCCTCATCATGTGGATGGATAAGTCGTTTAGGTCGTTTTCCACACTGGGAACCGTAACATTAGCCCCAGCACCAACGCCATAACTTAAACCCAAACTGCCTATATCATCCAAACCACTCATCTTGACCTTCTCAACCGCAACCTCTAGCACCTTCCTCTTCTCTAATATCTCCACCATCTCCTTTTTGAGCTCGTCCATCTCCTCCTTCACTTGATGGTTCTCCTTCTTGAGCTCAGTGTTCTCCTCCTCGGTCTGGTTGAGCCTCTGTATGACGTACTTGGTCGGCTTCTCCGCCCTGGCAAGGTCCTCCTCCGCCCTTTTCACCCTGTCTTCGAGCACCTTAGCAGATGCAGCCAGGCAATCTTTCTCCTCGACGAGCCTGAGTCTCTCCTTTTCGAGGGCAACACACTTGCGAGCAAGCTCAACCGAGTGCTGCACCCTCCGGAGGGGGGCTGTCGCTGGTGTCGTGCTGGGGACCTCCCCCTCCTCGATTCTCGCTTCGTACTCAATCTCCGCCTTTAAGTAGACTTCCAACTGTTCATTCTTGGCGTTGAGCTTCTCGTCCAGGTTTTTTCTTTCGGCAATTCCAACTTGCTCAAGCTTGACGTACTCCGTCTGCAGGATACCAACCTTCTCTCTGAAGTGTTCTACCTGGAGTTGGTTATCCCTGATGGCCTTCTTGGCCTCCTCCAGGCTCCCCTCTAGCTTGCTGTTCTCGTATCTTACCCTCTTGATCTCACTAGCCCTTTCGAGTTCCTCTCCTCCCTTCTCCGTATTGACTACGGCGTGCCTCAGGACGAGCATCTCGTGCGCGTTCCTCAATTCGACGAGGTCCCTCTCCACCTTCTCGGCGTGCCTGAGGGCGTCGGCCTTGGCGTCTCTGAGGATCCTATTCTCCCTCTCCGCCGCCTCTCTCCCCCCGCTCCTCGACTCCTCCACTTCCCTCCTGCAGTCGATCCTCACGGCCTCCACCTCCCGCCGTAGCCTCTCCTCAAAGTCCACCACCCCGGACTCCTGCACCTCCTGCAGCTTGGCCACCAGAGCGTCCCTCTTTTCCATCGCCGACCGCAGCTGCTCCATGGTCCCGTCGTAGTCTCTCTCCGCCCTTCCCGCCCTCTCGTTCGCCACGGCGAGCTCCTTCTCAAGAAACGCCTTGTCCATCCTCAACAGTTGGAGCTGCTGCTCCCCGTCCAGGCTCTTCTGGATGACCTTCTTCTCAGCGTCCGCCGCGGAGTTCAACGCGTGGGCCTGATCCTCCGCGACCCTCCTGATATCGTCATACTTCTGCTCTGCATTCTTTGCCCTAGCGAGCACCTCGTCATAGGCCCTCCCCTTCTCCCTGAGCTCGTCCGCCTCCCTCGCCAGGGACCTCACCTTCCCCTCGACCTCCTTCAGCCTCCTGTCGCTCTCGGCGAGGTCGAGCTTGAGCGACTCCTCGCGCCCCTCGGCGACCTTCCGGAGCCGCATCTCGTCGCGGAGGGAGGCGGCGGAATCGTCCTGGGTCTTCTGGAGGAGGGCGGAGGTGGAGGCGAGCTGGTCGCGGGTTTTGTCCAGGGCGCTTTGGAGGCGGCTTAGGGAGTTGTGCACCTGGAGGCACACAAACTCCTTCAAGGTAAGCTGAGAACTGGGGAGGAGGGACAGTTCGGCGGAGAGGGAAGGGGAGATTGTCAGGTCCAAAAAGAGGTCTTTTTTGTCCTGTGTGTATGAATGAAGGGGGTGTGGTATATTTTTTATATAGTGTGGTACAATGTGTTGTGTTGAGTTGTGTTGAGTTGAGTTGTGTTGAGTTGAGTTGAGTTGAGTGGTTGTTTGTTGTGTGAGTTGAGCGATTGTACGTCGCGTGATTGTACGTCGCGTGATTGTACGTCGCGTGATTGTACGTCGTACACGTATGCTCCTGCGCATTCAACCCCCAACCCCTCACCTGCAGCCTCTGCTCCATAAGTCGAATCTCCTTCTCGTGTTCCCTAGCTTCGCGGGCCCTCTCCTCCCTCTCCCTCCTCGCCCTCTCCTTGCACTCGCCGAGCTCCTCCCTGTGGAGCATTTCGTTCTTCTTCAGCAAAGACTCCAGGTGGTGCACGTGGGAGACTAGCTCTGTCTTCGTCGACAAGGACGTCACGACACCAACCGTACCCGTAGTAATACCCGCAGTAATACCCGCAGCAACACCCGTAGCAACACTCCCACTCCCACTCCCACCCCCACCCACCCTTCCCCTCCCACCTCCCGCCGCAATCGCCACAAAATCCAACGTATCATCAAAACTATCCGGCAAGCTCAAATCCACCGTGCCGCTACTCCCCTCGCTCCACTCCCCCCCGCTCCTGCTCACCCCCTCGTAGTCCTCCCCCCTCTTCCTCCCCCCCCTCTTCCCGGCAACGGACGACACGGCCCCGGCCGACACCGTCTCGTCGTCCTCCTCCTCCTCCTCCTCCTCCGAATTCATCTCCGACAGCACCGACGACCCGGAGGAGGAACTCATGGCGGCCGCGCGCTCGAGCCCGGCGGAATCGCGCAGGGACAGCCCGGACAGCCCGTGCTTCAAGGCCGTCGAACGCAGGGACGACACCGGATCTGAAGAGGGCGACATTGCCAACCGATATGGTGGGGGACACAATACGAAAATAATACACCAGAAACCAATCCCGGGGTATGTATTTATCCAAGAATAATCACGGCAGGACGGATTGTGTTTATGTAGAAGGCGGTTAGGCTGGTTGATTTTTTATAAATCGGATGGAAAGTGTCTGAAGTTAGGACTTCTTGGTTCAAAACAAAATTCTCCACCTCGAGTGCTCGATTTCGACTCTCCAATTTCTCCAAAGAAAACGACAGAGAAAATCCGAAAATCCACAAAGCTAAAAATTGAGACCCCTTGCCTCCCCTCCACTAGACAACTCAATTCTCTATTCTCCCCCCCCCCCCCCCCCCCCCCCCCCCCCCCCCCCCCCCCCCCCCCCCCCCCCCCCCCC
>ERZ651776.4984-NODE-4984-length-11820-cov-2.498084_pt1 | contig 11820 bp, 10 predicted proteins | sample MGYA00514761_ERZ651776 | MGnify/ENA metagenome assembly ERZ651776 | reverse complement strand
GGAACGCCGACGTTCCCACAAACCCATGTCCTGCATCCGCTTTCGCGAAATATGTGACCTGTCAGCTCCGTTGTAGTTGTCTTTCCGTTTGAACCAGAAATAGCTAAAATCCGACCACGGCAAAACCAGCTGGCCAGTTCAATTTCTGAATACACGGGAAGCGCCTTGTGAAACGCCTCCTGCATAACGGGCGCTGAATCCGGTACCCCAGGACTAACCACAATAAAGTCTGCGTCATACACCTTTTCGGAGTGACCACAGTCCTCCCACCCTATACCCAGCGCATCTAAACGACTCTGCTTTGCGATATCGATTTTAACTGCGTCCGATACAAATACGGATGCACCTGAACGGGAAAGCAGCTCTGCTGCTGCCATTCCACTTCTAGCAGCTCCCAGAACGGTCACCTTACGGTCGGCGATATGTGTGCGTGTCTGTTCGCTCACCGGATACGTAGGACGAGTAAAGTGACGATGACAGTAACCGCAGTAATTAGCCAGAATCGGAGCACGATTTTCGCTTCGTGCGTTCCGTTGGCTTCAAAATGATGATGGATCGGGGCCATCAGGAACACGCGTTTTCCTGTGCGTTTGAAGTAGAGCACTTGAATGATGACGGACATGGCCTCTACCACGAAGAGGCCGCCAACGATGGCGAGGACGATTTCGTGTTTCGTGGCGACAGCGATGGCACCCAGCGCGCCGCCCAAAGCAAGTGAACCAGTGTCGCCCATGAAGACGGCGGCCGGGGGGGCGTTGTACCACAGGAAGCCGAGGCCTCCGCCGATGATCCCTGCCGCGAAGACCGCGAGTTCACCGGTGCCGGGGACATAGTGCAGGCCCAGTTCAGTGGTAAAGTCGGTGCGGCCCACGAAGTAGGCGATGATGGCAAACGCGCCAGCCGCGATCATGACGGGCATAATGGCGAGGCCGTCCAGCCCGTCAGTCATGTTGACAGCGTTGGCCGCGCCAACAATGACGATCATCGCGAAGGGGACAAACAGGAAGCCGAGGTTCAGCAAAACGTCCTTGAAAATAGGCAAAGCGAGGCGGTTTGTCAGCTCATCAGGGTGGTATTGTGCGGCCCAATAGGCGGCAACACCAGCGATCAGAAACCCCAGCAGCAAGCGCACGCGGCCAGAGACACCCGCTGTCGTTTGTTTGGACACTTTGGCGTAGTCATCGGCGAAACCGATCAGTCCGAAAGACAGCGTCACAAACAGCACCATCCACACAAACGGGTTGTCCAGACGCGCCCAAAGCAGGGTCGAGGTCAGCAATGCGCCCACAATCAACAGGCCGCCCATCGTTGGCGTCCCCGCCTTGGCGAGGTGGCTTTCGGGGCCATCATCGCGGATCGGCTGGCCTTTGCCCTGACGTTTGCGCAACACGCGGATCAGGGAGGGGCCGAACACGAAGCCGAACACCAGCGCTGTCAGAAAGGCACCACCGGCACGAAACGTGATGTAGCGGAACAGGTTAAAGACGTCGCCGCCATCCGAAAGTGCCGTTAGCCAATACAACATATGCGCTTACCCTGTCGCTTGTTCACTAGATTATGTCAGTTTGTAATAAACCGTTAGAGGGTGTCGGGATGCCCCAGTTTGCGGATGGCGTCAACGACAAGAGCGATTTTTGACCCCTTCGACCCCTTAACAAGCACAACATCGCCTGTATCAACAAGGCTCGACGCCTGCGCAGCGAGGTCGGCCGCCGTTTGTGCCCAAACGCCCCGTTGCCCGTCAGGCAAGACATCATAGAGGTGACGCATGCGCGGACCTGCGCAGTGGATCAGATGCAAGGCGGGGACAGAAGGGTCTTTGACGATATCGGCGTGCATCTGGATTTCGTCCGCACCGAGTTCCAGCATATCGCCCAAGATAGCCACGCGCCGCCCTTTGACCACGCGGCCCACGTTGTCGCGGGGGGCGTAGGACGCGAGGACTTCGAGTGCCGCCGTCAGGGATGTGGGGTTGGCGTTAAAGGCATCATCCAGCAAGGTCAGGTCTTCGCCCGTTGTTGCCGGATCAATCACCACGATTTCATGCGTACCGCGCCCCGCTGGGGGGGCCCAATGGCCAAGGTCCATCGCGGCCTGAACGGGGTCCGCGCCAAGGGCGGCGCAGGCGGCCAGAATGCCAAGGCCGTTCATCGCGAAATGCCGCCCAGCCGTGGAGAGTTTGAACATCAGCGGGCCGTTTGGCGTTCCCGCCTGCACCAGTGTCTGGCCTTCGGACAGCGCCACGTGGTCCAGCCGCCATATCTGTGACATTTGACCAAACGACACGCGGGTGACGTCGCGCCGCGCCGCGTAATTGTCCAGCACGGCGCTGGTTTCGATGTCTGCATTCAGCACGGCGATGCCGTTGCTGGCCAACCCGTCTATGATAGAGGCCTTTTCGCGGGCAATGCCGGTGATGTCGTCGAAGGCCTCTAGGTGGGCAGCGGCGACGGTGGTGATCAGCGCAACGTCGGGCCGTGCGAGGCGCGACAGCGGCGCGATTTCGCCCGGATTTGACATGCCGATTTCGATCACCGCGTATTGTGTGTCTTTCGGCATACGGGCCAACGTCAGCGGCACGCCCCAATGGTTGTTGTAGCTGGCCTCGGCGGCGTGGGTGCGGCCTTGTCGTGACAGAACCGTGCGCGCCATTTCCTTGGCGGAGGTCTTGCCGACAGAGCCGGTGATGGCGAGGACTTTGGCGTCGGTGCGCGCACGGGCCGCCTGCCCCAATGCTTCGAGTGCTTTGAGAACGTCGGGCACGATCAACAGCGGCGCGTCGTCGGGCACATTGTCGGGGCGATGGGTGACAAGGGCCGCAGCCGCGCCCTTTTGCAGCGCCATTTTCACAAAATCATGGCCGTCACGATCTGCCTTAAGTGCAACGAACAAGTCGCCTGTCCGGATCGTGCGGGTGTCGATGGACACGCCGTCCGCTTGCCATTTTGATGTGGAGTTTCCGCCGGTTGCGGTGGTTGCCTCGCGTGATGTCCAAAGGGCCATGTTACAAATCTCCGTCGAGTGCGCCAACGGCGACGCTGGCCTGTTCGACATCATCAAAGGGCAAAACATCGTCGCCGATGATCTGCCCGCTTTCATGGCCTTTGCCCGCAATCAACAGCGCATCACCGGGGCCGAGGGAGTCAACGCCGCGCAGGATTGCCTCGGCGCGGTCACCGACTTCTATCGCTTCGGGACACCCCAGCATGACTGCGGTGCGAATGGTCGCGGGGTCCTCAGAACGCGGGTTATCATCGGTGACAAACACGACGTCGGCGTGTTCAGCGGCAGCCGCGCCCATCAGCGGGCGTTTGGTGGCATCGCGGTCGCCGCCTGCCCCGACAATCGCGATCAGTTTGCCCATCACATGCGGGCGCATCGCCTGCAAGGCCGTCGCGATGGCGTCCGGCGTGTGGGCATAGTCCACAAACACCGATCCGCCGTTTTTGCGGGTCGCTGCGTGCTGCATGCGTCCGCGTACGGTGGTCAGGTAGGGCAGCGTGTCGAATGCCTCTTCGGGATCACCACCCGCAGCAATCACAAGGCCGGCAGCCAGCAAGACATTGTCGGCCTGAAAACCGCCGATCAGATTCAGGCGCGCCTTATGGCTGCCGCGTTGCCAGTCAAACAGGATTTCCTGCCCCGTCGACTCAAAGCGTTGTCCGGTGAGTTGCAAGCGGGCCTGTTCGGAGCGGCCAACCGTGATCACCTCAAGCCCGCGTTGTTCGGCGATGCGCACAACCTCCGGGCCTTTGGGGTCGTCGATGTTGATGACGGCAACGCCATCTTCCGGAAGGAGCCGCGTGAACAGCCCCATTTTGGCGTCAAAGTAGGCCTCGAAGGTGTGGTGATAATCGAGGTGGTCCTGGGAGAAATTGGTGAACCCCGCAGCGGCCAGCACGACACCATCCAGACGCCGTTGATCCAGCCCGTGCGACGAGGCCTCCATCGCGACGTGGGTGATTGCCTGCGCTTTTGCCTGCGCCAGTGTGCGGTGCAGGGTGATGGGTTCGGGTGTTGTGTGTTTCAGCGGATGTTTCCAGGCGCCTTCAACGCCGGTGGTGCCAAGGTTGACAGCGGCGAGGCCCATTTCCACCCAGATCTGGCGGGCGAACGTCGACACGGAGGTCTTGCCGTTGGTGCCCGTGACCGCGATGACGGTTTCGGGATGGGCGCCGAACCACAGCGAAGCCGTTTGCGCCAAGGCCCCGCGCGGGTCTTCGGCGATGATAAGGGCGGTATCGCTGGCGGCCAGTTCTTTGGCCGCGATTTCAGCGCCTTGTGCGTCTGTCAAAACCGCCGCCGCGCCCATGCGCAAGGCGTACTGGATGAACTCACCGCCGTGGACCTTCGCCCCCGGAAGCGCAAAGAAGAGCGTTCCCTCAGCCACATCGCGGCTATCGACGGTAAGTCCCGTGATGGTCGGGTTCCGACCGCCCTGCGCTGTCAGCCCAAGGGCCGACAAGGTGGAAGATCTGTGTTCGGCCTGGCTGTTCATATCCGCCCTCGATTGGTTTGAGGCAAATCCTCAGTTCGAGGTCAGTGTTACACCTGTTGCCACCGACGTTTCAACGTCTGGTCGCATGCCCAAAAGCGGGGCGACGCGACGGATCATTTCTGCGGCCACGGGGACGGCTGTCCAGCCGGCGGTGCGGCGCTGTTCGCCCAATGCTTCGATGCTGGGCTCGTCCAGTGTCACGATCAGCACATATTGCGGGTCAGACGCCGGAAACACAGTTGCAAACGTGGCGATGGTGCGGTCATCATAGTAGCCCCCCGAAGGGCGAGGCTTGTCGGCGGTTCCGGTTTTGCCGCCGACCTCGTAGCCAACCACATCGCCAAAGGACGCGGTGCCACGTTCGACCACCTGACGTAGCATACTGCGCGCCGTTGCGGAGACCTCTTCGGACACAATACGCGGACCGTATTGAGGGCCGTCTTGACGGATCAGAGTTGGTTCAACGCGGTAGCCGCCGTTCAAAACGCTGGCATAAGCAGTGGCAAGGTGAACCGGAGAGGAGCTAAGCCCATGGCCATAAGAGATTGTCATCGTTGAGATTTCCGACCAGTTGGTTGGAAACAGTGGATTGCCTGTCGCGCCTTCGACCATCTCGACTCCTGTGTGTTCCAGAAAACCAAGCGAGCCAAGGAAGGCGCGCTGTCGCTCTGCGCCGATCATCATGGCGATGCGGGCGGTGCCGATGTTTGATGACTTTACGATCACATCCGTCGCCGTCATCTGATCACCGTAATCACTGAAATCACGAATGCGAAAGCGGCCCCATTGAAGCGGGCCTTGCGTGTCGATCATCGTCGTGGCGTCGACAAGGCCCAACTCCATCGCTTGCGCCACAGCGAAAATCTTGAACACGGAGCCCAGTTCATAGACGCCCTGAACGGCGCGGTTAAACAACGGGCTGTCGGATTGATCCACGGCCCCGTCCGCCGCCGTCAACACGCGCGGACGGTTGTTCGGGTCGAAATCCGGCAAGGAAACCATAGAGATGATCTCTCCGGTGCGGACATCCATAAGCACGCTGGACGCGCCCTTGGCGTCCATCAGCATCATTCCGCCTTGCAAAACGCGTTCGCTTGCGGCCTGCACTGTCAAGTCGATGGAGAGTTCAAGCGGAGCGCCTTCATTGGCGGGATCGCGCAGGAAATCATCGAAATATTTTTCAACGCCCGCGACGCCGATCACCTCGGCAGAGGCAACACCCTCACGGCCATAAGTCGCACCACCAAGAATATGCGCAGCCACAGACCCGTTCGGATAAAGGCGCATTTCGCGGGGGCCAAACAGCAGGCCGGGGTCGCCGATATCGTGAACCGCTTGCATCTGTTCGGGGGAAATTTCGCGACGGATCCACAGAAAACGGCGCCCTCCGGTGAAGTCTTTCAGCAGGTCATCTGCATTCAGTTCAGGGAAAATCGTGGCCAGTTCTGTTGCCGCCTTTGCCGGATCCACCATGTCGGGGATTTGCGCATACAGGCTGTAGGTATCAAGGTTGGTCGCCAGAACGCGGCCATTTCTGTCAACGATGTCAGCGCGTTGCCCGATAATGGGCGACCCTGTCGCCTGCGCCGTGGGTTCTTCGGGCACAGAACCGGACAGCGTTCCCATGCGGGCACCGATCACCACAAACGCAAAGAAGAACGCGATTCCCATGACCAAAAGGCGGCCTTCGGCGCGGTTGCGCGCGCGGTCACGGTCTTCTTCGTGACGAAGCCGGATGTTTTCAGCTTCGATCGCGTCAGGGTTCTGGCCCTGTGCGCGCGCTTTCAGGATGCGGGCAAGCGGGCGAAGGGGGGTGCGGATCATTGCTCGGCCTCCGGAGCGTTACCTGAAGAAACTTCGATGGAATTGGAAATATCGAATGTGATTCCAGTCGGGTATGCAACCTGTTCGATGCGCCCGAAGGCGTTCGGCATCAGGGGCAGCAACCCCAGGCGGTCAAAGTTCAATTCCGCCAGATCGCGCAGACGGTCAGGGCGGTTCTGGTAGGCCCATTCGGCCTCCAGGATGTTCAAACGTTCGTGGGCGGCCCCGATCTGGCTGAGTAAGCTGCGCACCTCTTTCAAAGACGCCTGCGTTTCGTAGTTTTCGTGATAGGCCCAATAGGCCAGACCCATCACCATCAAACCGGATAAAATGTAAAAGATTGAACGCATTACCTGTGGTCTTTCAGTTGTGGCATACCGAGCTTGGACCGATCCACCGCCCCCGCTGGCGCATCGGTGCGCTGTGCGACGCGCAGCTTGGCGCTGCGGGACCGCGGATTTTGCGCAAGTTCGTCGTCATCGGGCCCGACGGCCTTTTTGGTGATAATTTTGAATGCCGGTTTTTCTGTTTCAAGCTCCGGGGCATAGCGGTTGGCGTTGCCGCTGCCGCCTGCCCGCTGTTGCAGGAACCGTTTGACCATGCGGTCCTCGACAGAATGGAACGTCACGACCGCAAGATGCCCGCCCGGTTTCAAGGCGCGTTCGGCGGCTTCCAGCCCCTCGGCCAGCTGCCCGTATTCGTCATTCACGGCAATGCGAATGGCCTGAAAACTGCGGGTTGCGGGGTGGCTTTGCCCCGGTTTGGAACGCGGCAGACAGCCCTCGATTATCTTGGCAAGGCGGAGCGTGGTTGTAATCGGCTGACGCTCGCGCTCTTGGACGATCTTTCGGGCAATACGGCGTGACCCACGTTCTTCCCCATACGTAAATAGAATGTCAGCAAGATCGGTTTCGCCTGCTTCATTGATAATGTCAGTTGCACTTTGCCCCTCCTGTCCCATCCGCATATCCAGCGGACCGTCCCTCATGAATGAAAACCCACGCTCGGCCTGATCGAGCTGCATAGACGAAACGCCAAGGTCGAGCACGACGCCGTCTAAATCGGATGCAATCACGTCAAGATTGGAAAATGTATCTTCAACTAGGGTTACTGCTGAATTTTCCGTCGCCCAATGTGCCATTTTGAATACGGTTGGATCGCGATCAACGCCGATGATATGGTCTGCGCCTGCCTCAAGCAGCAGCTTGGAATAGCCACCCGCGCCGAATGTGCCGTCCAGCCAAGTGCCCGAAACGGGTGAACAGGCCGCAATCAACGGCCTGATCAAAACAGGAATATGGGGGGGAGAGGCGGCAGCGGTCTCCATCTTATTGCTCGCCCGGCGGGTAGATCAGGGAAAGCGGATCGAAGTCGCCGTCAAATTCTTCTTCCATCGCGGCGGCCTCGGCGGCCTCGACTTCTGCGTAGGTGTCTGCGTTCCATATTTCAAAGAAGTCGCCCATGGCGACCATCGTGGCCTCGCCGTCCAAACCGATCTGTTGGCGCAGACGTTGGGGCAGCACGATGCGGCCGTCTTTGTCGACTTCGGTGTCCCATGATTTACCAAGGATCATTCGCGACGCACGTTTGCGGGCCTCGGAGCCGCGCGGCATACGTTTGATACCGGCTTCGATTTCTTCCATGGCTTCAATGGTATAGGCGTGGAGGGAATTTTTGAGGTGTGCGCCATGCAGCACGACCAAACGAGGGAGAGGGTTTTCAGGGCAGCGCGGGTCACCGTCGGCGAGCACAGAACGAAAATCGGCAGGGATCGACATGCGCCCCTTTCCGTCAACCTTCTGGTTGAATTCGCCTCTGAAACTCAGACCCACTGTCCCGCGGCTCCTGCTGCTCGTCCCCCGATTAAATTACTGGTTTAAAACGGAAAACGGCGGATTGATCTGCTGCCACTGATCAATCCGCCAACTTCAACCCGCCTTGCGGGAATTCCAGCTGCGCGCGCCATCTGGGGGAGGATGTCTTCTCGCTAACGCGCCGGATCTCTGGTCTGATGAAAGCGAGTGCCTGTATGAAACCTGCTAGAGTTTTTTATTTACTTGGGGTCGTTTGGTGCCCCGAACTCATCTTCATCTGATTTTTTATTGATGGCATGGGATTTCATGGGATGCAATAGTTTTATTTAAAAAAATACATATTTAATTTATATGCAAGTCATATTACCCAATTATTTAAATTATTAAAACAGTATAAATTTATATATATAGCTATAAAATGATATTAATAATCTATATGTTGTATAATAGTTGATATAAATATTATATCCCATAATTTCCCAAAAATTTAACCTATAAACTTATCCATAGCCCATGTTTTTGTTTTGTTCTGATTGTGTTTAATATATTGATGCTTAGTCATATTGCCAATTCGGATTACTTCTGTTGCTGAAATAGAAAATTTTAAGAGACTTCAGCAAATTTATAGGAATCCTTCGCGGTTGATTGCACTGTATTAAAAGAGCATGAGAAAACGCTTTATGAACCAACCTGCCCTATTCACCACGCATGATCTTCTCGAACACTCGGCATTAGGTGCTTTGGATGAGATAGAACGGCTGATTGACTAGCCCTCCTTAGAGCCGCTTTTACCAAATGGTAGAAGGCAGACCGAGCGGCCTGAATATGCGGCGCTGACGTTGTTTTGGGCACTGCTTCTGGGGCTTTGGTATGATCTTTCGGATGTTAAGTTAGAGGCGCAGTTGGCGCGGAATTCGATGTTCAGAAAGTTCTGTCGTCGGAGCTCGATCAATATATACCATCGGTCAGTTCCGGATCACATTGGACAAATTAGTGCGTCTGGAGGCTGTTTTAGGCGAGCTAAACAGCCAGCTTTCCAGCCGGAATGTCGTCCTTTAGGAGGGCCGTATCGCAATTGTAGATGCCACCATAATCGAGGCTTCTCAAACTCGTATTCGCAAGCGTGATCCTGAGGCGGGCAGTCACATAAAGGTTAATGCAAAAGGTAAGATGCAAGCGAAGTGGGGGGTTCAGCCATCCCAAACATAGACGAGGACGGGTTTATTTTCGCCGCGACCATAACACCGGGTAATGAACACGAGAGCAAATCGTTGGCCAGATTACTGGACGGGAGCGAAAATATGTTGTTTGCAGACAGTGCGTATTCCTAACAAAAAATCCGCGAATGCATGGATAAGAACGATATCAAGGACCGTGTGCAGCGCAAAGGTTACCGCAATAATAAACTTAATGCGGATGACCACGCCCGCAACGTGGAAATCGGTGTTACAAGAGGGCGCATTGAGGCGATATTCAGCCACATGAAACGACTTTGGGACATGACTAGATCGAGGTTTATGGGGCTAACGCGAACCCATGCCCAATTCCAAATCGCTGCCATTGAATGGAACCGGCAAAAAGGCGCAATGTTCAGGCAAATGTTTGGCTAAAACCGTTGGAATGGCGGAAAACCCCACCTGACTTGACCATAAGTGCTAATGGCACAAGCTGAAATATGCAAAAACTGCGCCCACAATAATAATGGCTTCTAATATATGCTTCTTCTGCTGAGGTCTCTTGAAAGCTATAATAGAGGATATTATCGTAGGCTCTGAATTGGTAAACTCTTACAGTTTTTAGGGAGGTCTAAATCTGGTCTTTTGCAGCCCGAATTTGATACAATTCTTTCGATCTAGGATCATTTTTTCATAAATCCTATTAAAAAGTATACGTCGCTGACATATTTCCAGCCTTGCTGGTTATCGATAATAGGTGTTTCATTTAAACAAATAAATCAAATTGTAGGACTGCGTAATTCGTAACAAATCAGAGTATAAATACAGGATTTCATTTCATTGACTTAAATAACCATAACATCTTTAAATGTTATTATGCCATTCCACCTTTGATTAAACCAACAGCAATCCTAGCATAAGATTGTGCCATAGGTCCGTCTCCAACTGCAACTGGTTTACCTTCATCAGAGGCAAGCCGCGTATCTAAATCAATAGGCAACACGCCGAGCAAAGGTATACCCATCTTCTTGGCTTCAGCAGCAACACCCCCTTGACCGAAGATTTGATGCTCTGATCCACAATCAGGACAGACAAACATCGACATATTTTCAATCAAACCCAAAATCGGAGTTTTCAGCGTGGTAAACATATCCAGTGCTTTACGTGCATCAATCAGCGCCACATCTTGAGGAGTGGAAACAATTATAGCCCCAGTCAACTCTGACTTCGTACAGAGCGTAAGCTGAACATCTCCAGTGCCGGGCGGCAGGTCGACTAATAATACATCTAGTTCGCCCCACTCAACCTGACCAAGCATTTGCTGCAAAGCTCCCATCAACATCGGTCCTCGCCAAACCACTGCCTTACCCTCTTCAACCATAAAACCTATCGACATTAACGTGACACCATGGGCCTGTAACGGAATAATGACTTTTCCGTCTGGAGACGCGGGTCGTTGGTTGATGCCCATCATACGCGGCTGGGATGGCCCGTATATGTCCGCATCTAAAAGACCAACCTTCCTGCCTTGTTTAGCAAGTGCAACGGCAAGGTTGGAAGAAACTGTAGATTTACCAACGCCTCCCTTACCGGATCCGATGGCTAAGATGCGTTTGACCCCAAGTGCTTTAATAGGCCCTTGTTGTACTTTTGGGTGCCCTCCAACTTTTAAATTCGGGGGATTAGCAGACGTTTCCGTCGTTGCATGCGCTGTCAGAGCAACGCGAACAACCTTAACGCCATTCATTGCCTTAACTGCGGTTTCTGCAGCTAGACGCACTGGCTCCATACGACGTGCCAATTCTGTTGAAGGAGCCTCAATAACAAATTTAACTATGTCTTTATTGACCTGCAGTGCACGTATCAGATCGCGGCTTATAAGATTTCCACCGTCCGGTACTGCGATCTGACGTAAATTAGAAAGTATTTCTTCTTCAGTAATTGGCATGATTTTCCTCCACTCCAACTCTTGAACACTTGGCATAAATTTGGAGAAGAACAAGGGGTTGAAACAACTTCCTACAATATCATATCTCTTCTTTAGAATTTTTTATTGTAGCAATTCAGCGCATGCAATTGCTGCATAGCGGCATTGACAGTTTAGCTATTGTGCAAGCGCAGCAACTATCTATTTGTTTCTCCAACTAAGAATGGAGAATAAATAGTGACGTACTGTAATGATGCCACAAAATCCAGCAACCTATTACAGCGAGTGTTGGAAACAGCAATCGACATCTTAAATAATGCGGCGCAGCGCCACAAAAAGCGCAGATTGTACAAATCCACATATGAAGAATTAAGATCATTATCTGGCAGGGAGTTGGCTGAAAAGCACGGTGTGCCTTTACATCAGGTGAGATATATTCTTGAGAAAGGGGGGGCTCCCAAAGCTGTGCCTCATGATGTAGTAACAAAAATTAAAACTGAATACAGGGAAACACTTTTGTCTAAAACTATGTCAGTCTTATTTGAAAATAAAACAAAAGATGGAAATAAATACTTTGGACGT
>ERZ651776.4983-NODE-4983-length-11821-cov-3.203423_pt1 | contig 11821 bp, 7 predicted proteins | sample MGYA00514761_ERZ651776 | MGnify/ENA metagenome assembly ERZ651776 | reverse complement strand
CGGTACCAGCCTGATAAATTATGGAACGAGCGTAAGTCATGAACTCGCAAGGGCGAGCGTGCTCGACGGCGTCGACGCGATTGATACGTCAGAAGCGTCGTTAACCCGTGTACATCCTAACTGGGCCGGACTTGTCCCAACAGCCGACGAGTCAGAAAAGATTCTCGCTATTATCGATGAAGGCCTCAACGCCGGCGGTATTGGCGTAGGCTCAACTCTTGGCTATATGCCTGGCGCGTCCGCAAACGAACTCTTCGAAGTTCAGGCATTGAGCGCAAGTTATGGACGCCAAATAGGAGTGCATCTTCGTCATACTCCTGGCACCGAGACAGACGAAATCAATGGCGCACAAGAAGTGCTCGCGAATGCCGCAGCACTCAATGCACCCGCTATTATTAATCACTTTAACAACCCTGGTTGGCAGCGTGTTTATGAATTGATCACACGTATGCAAACGCAGGGACATAATGTCTGGGGCGAGATTTACCCCTATGCGGCCGGTGCTACAACAATCAATGCCGTATTTTTTGACCCAAGTAATTGGCGCGATCGCCTTGGTCGTCGTTACGAAGAAACGATGTTTGATCCAAGCACCAATGAGTTCCTTACGGAGCGACAGTATTTAAGCCTTAGAGAAAGCGATCCTACACGCGTAGTCGTCGTTTTTAAAAGTCCCGAAGAGGAGATTGTTCAGTGGCTCGGCTTAGATGGAATATCTATTGCAAGTGATGGGTTGCCCGACCTAGTTCCACGTCCGCTCGACTCCGATCTGACACAATTGCCAAACGCACATCCTCGAACTGCGGGTACCTATGCTAAAGCGCTTCGTCTCGCCCGCGAAAATCAATTGTCTCTTATGGCTATATTAAAGCAAGCGAGCACAACGTCCGCGATCCATCTTGCAGCAATGAGCCTCGATGCAATGCAAGATCGCGGCAAAGTCCAAGAGAACGCAATCGCTGATCTCGTTGTGTTTAACCCCGAAACAGTCACCGATAATTCTACTTACCGCAAAGGCACCCTCCCCTCGACTGGGTTTAAGGCAGTGCTGGTCAGTGGGACTGTTGTCCTTGAGGAAGACAAGGTTCTTCTTCAAACAACGGCTGGCAAGCCGATCCGCTTCGCTCCTGTTGGACAATAGCAGGAGCTGGTCTCGACTATGGGCGTAGATACAGTCGATATTGCGAGCCGCGTAAAAGCACTAAGAAAAAAGAACGGCTGGCGGCTGCATGACTTATCGGAAAAAACGGGTATTTCGGTAGCAACACTGTCGAAGCTCGAGAACGGCAAAACAAAACTTAATTTCACAACCGTTAATAAACTCGCCCAGGGGATCGGTGTTGCTGTAACTGACTTAACGTCGCCAGGCCTTGCGCACACGAAAGACACAACAATGACGTTAGGCGGAGGCGGCGTAGTTTTCGAGACAAGAGACGTCGATTACGAGGTTCTCTGCGCCGATTACACAGGCGGCAATCAGGGGTATGCAAAGCTTTCGGTTAAAGCCCGAACACTTGATCCTAATTTGCCGTGGCATCGACACCCAGGAAAAGAATTTATTTATGTTCTAAAGGGCATACTTGTTTTGCATACCGAAGACCGAGAGCAGATTACCTTAAAGAGTGGCGACAGTCTTCTATTCGATTCGTCGATCGGTCATCACTATATCAGTGCGGGTCGAGGCGAAACCCAATTACTTTTGTCGCTTTCACTACAAGGCTATAGCAACGTTATAGAGACACTTCGAGAAAATTGAAGATAGGTTGAAACTACTATGAGTGAAACGGTGATCGTAATCGGCGGCGGTATGGCAGGTGTGTCTGCCGCGGCCGAATTAAGCGACTCTTTCAAGGTGATATTGCTTGAAAGAGAATCCTTTCACGGCGTCCATTCGACCGGTCGTTCGGCCGCGTCCTATATCCCTTCTTACGGTTACGATGACCCTTCGTTACGTCTTCTTACCTCGCTGTCCAAACCTGCCTTTGACAGTCAGCTCGAAGGACTTAGCGAGTTCCCATTATTAAAAGCGCGCGGATTACTCACCCTTTCCCCGCTCGGTAACGACAACTATGCCGAAGAATTACAGCAATTGCGGGGTTACTTTCCCTCGATAGTTGCTGTCGAGAGTCTCCAGCGGGAGTTCCCTTCAATTCCCGTTAAGCCTGAGTTTGCGACGCGCGGATGGCTTGAGCCCGGTGTTACGGATATAGACGTAGATGCCCTCCTTCAGGCCTATCTTCGAAAGCTAAAGAGAGGCGGTGGAGTTGTCTTTACTGGCATCACAATTGAAAGAATAGAACACAAAAACGGTAGCTGGGCTGTGACCTGCGGCACCGCCATATTTCACGCCGATAAGTTGGTCAATTGCGCGGGCGCATGGGCCGACAACGTGGCTCAGATGGCAGGCGCTAGCAGCGGTCATCTCACACCAAAGCGCCGTACCGCGATTAATTTTAATGTTGAAGCCGAGACCAAAGATTGGCCTTTGATTATTGCAGCAGATGAAAGCTTTTATCTAAAGCCCGATGCAGGAAAACTGCTTGCGTCGCCCGTTGATGCAACTCCTTCAATTCCTTGTGACTCGGTGCCCGAAGAGATCGATATTGCCACTGCCGCCTATAACGTCGAGCAAGCGCTCGCTCTCAGCATAAAAAGAATAGAACACAGCTGGGCTGGGTTACGCACATTTGCAAAGGATGGGAGTCCGGTAATAGGTGAGGATCCCTTAGCACCGAACTTTTATTGGCTAGCGGGCCAGGGCGGGCATGGGATACAGATCGCGCCGGCGGCGGCTCAACTGCTTGCCTCGCTTGTTGCCGACAAGCCATTACCTGATGCGTTTAAACAGGAAAATTTTAATCCTCAGTGGGTTTCTCCTGCCAGACTCCTTTCTTAGTAGGTTATTCAATGCTCTCACGCACCAAGCAACTTTACTTAGTTACCCCTGCTGTTTATGCAGCTGTCATTATGGGCGGTGGCTATGGAACTGGGCGGGAGGTTGTCGAGTATTTTAGTCGATTTGGCGCAGGACCCGGCTTACTCGCTATCGCCTCGTCTGCTCTTGCCTTCTTTTTTATCCTCTTCTCGAGTTTCGAAGTCGTGAGAAGAACAAACCAGCACGATTACCGCTCATTCTTCAAAGTGATTCTCGGGCGTTTCTGGTGGCTTTATGAGGTTCTCTATCCGCTACTTTTCGTCTTAGTCATCGGAGTTATAAGCGCCTCAGTCGTTGAGATATCGCAGGACAGATTATCTCTGCCCCCTGCCGTGAGCCTAACGTTTTTGATGGTAGCGGTTTTGGTAATGACGCTGATCGGTAAGCGTTTTATCGAAGGATTTTTAACCGCTTGGACTGGGTTTATGTATTGTGTCTTTGCGGTCTTTCTTTGGGTGATGTGGCCAGATAATCTCGATCTTAGTTTACAGTCGAGCGTCAGCAGTTCGGTAATAGACTGGCTAGGCTCAGGGCTACTCTATGCTGGCTATAACGCGGCTATATTTCCGGTCTTACTCTATGCCGTTCGCGGCCTTCAGACAGTGCAGCAAAGCGCTAAGGTGGCGGCGCTCACCTCGGCAGCTATTTGTCTGCCTGCCGTGCTTTTTCATCTAAGCTACCAACGCGACACTGGCGATGTATTGCTTGCGAGTTTGCCAAATTATTACATGGTGACCAACTATGGCGGCGATGCCTTGGTTCTTTTTTTTAGCGTGGCGCTCGTAGGAACCCTCATCGAAACTGCATTAGGCTTAGTGCAAGGCATAATTGAGCGCCTAGAGCATGCGAAGGACCAAGCACTCTCACCTCAGATGAAAAGCATCATTGTGTTTGTTCTACTCTCGAGTGGCGCGCTTGCGGGCAAAATAGGCGTTGTTTCACTTATTGCCAAAGGCTATGGCGCCTTATCTATCGGTTTGATTCTGGTGTATGTGGTCCCGGTGACATTTTGGGTAATTAAAGCGACTTTTTTTAAGGCTGGGTCTAAGCCTTAGTCTAAGAGAGAGGGAACCCTAGGTTAAGTTTAGGGGGTTGATATTCATTTTCAGCTATACTCTGCGCTTCGTTAAAAATGGAAATATCCCCCAGAAAACGACACAGGCGTACCGGTGACAATAGAGAAAAACAAAACAAAGAGACTCGCCCAACGCGCGGTTTTTGATGTTGTGGTACTCGGTGGTGGTGCGGCAGGGCTTTTTGCTGCGTTTACCGCAGCCCAGCGCGGCCGTAAGGTTCTCTTGCTCGAGCGTGCAAATAAGATCGGTAAAAAAATCTTGATGTCTGGCGGCGGCCGCTGCAATTTCACCAATCTCTATATCGAGGCGCAGAACTTTCTGTCTGCCAACCAACACTTTTGCAAGTCGGCGCTGAGTCAGTACACGCAGTGGGACTTTATCGACCTGATGCAGCGGCACGGGCTCGAATACGAAGAGCGCAAACACGGGCAATTGTTTTGCCTGCATTCGGCGAAGGATTTGCTTGCGATACTCGAAGAGGAATGTGCTCTTACCGGCGTGACTATGCGGACACGGTGCGATGTGAGTGGTGTCGATAGCCTACTAGAGAGCAGCGAGGACAGTATGGAAGCGGCCTCTTTAAACCACTCTAACCAAAATCACGCGCGGTATACCGTTCGCTGTGTCGAAGACGATAGGCCAACGAGTTATCGCTGCGAGTCGGTGATCGTCGCAACCGGCGCGCTTTCGGTTCCTACGCTTGGTGGCAGCGATCGTGGCTACCATCTCGCGCAGGAGTACGGCTTGCCGCTGATAGACCGCAGCGCCGGCCTCGTTCCATTCATGTTTAGTGATGCCACGTTAGCTCTGTGCAGCAAGCTATCTGGCTGTTCGGTTAGTGTCGAGGCTCGGTGCGGATCAGCGAGTTTTAATGAAGACATGCTGTTTACCCACCGAGGTCTTAGTGGGCCTGCGATTCTGCAGATTTCAAACTATTGGCAGCCGGGCGCTACGCTCGCCATCGATCTGCTGCCTACGCTCGATGCCGTGACGTATCTTATCGAGCAGAAGCGCGACAATTCGAAACAGAAAATTCGCAATGTGCTTTCACAGCATTTGCCTAAGGCTTTGGTTACCGAACTCGAAAAACTCTGGTGGCCAGAGATCGCGGAACGCCCGCTTGCAGAGTGCAACGACTCGGTGCTGCGCAGCCTCGGACAGCGCTTACATGCGTGGCAATTGAAACCGTCGGCGACCGAAGGCTATCGAACGGCCGAGGTCACACTCGGCGGCGTCGCAACATCGGCTATTAGCTCGAAGACAATGGAGGCGATTGATCATCCCGGACTGTATTTTATTGGCGAGGTGGTTGATGTCACCGGCCACTTGGGCGGATTCAATTTTCAGTGGGCGTGGAGTTCGGGCTTTGTTGCTGGGGTTAATGCTTAGGGAAAACTACCCCTCCCGCATTTTCTCAACAATCGCCGAGGTCGAGCAGTTGTCGAGAAAGTCTAATGACTTTACCTCGCCGCCGTACGACAGCACATACTCGCCGCCCACGACTTGGTCTATTGAATAGTCGCCGCCTTTGACAAGGATGTCTGGGTTAAGAAGGTGCAAAAGATTTTCGGGCGTGTCTTCGGGAAAGCTCACTACCCAGTCTACGGCTTCGAGTCCGGCGAGAACTGCGAGGCGTCGCTCGACCGGATTGATCGGTCGACCCGCGCCTTTTAATCGATGCACCGAGGCGTCATCGTTTATTGCAACGATGAGCCGATCGCCTAATTTTTTCGCCTCGGCTAAATAGCCTACGTGGCCGGCGTGAATGATGTCGAAGCAACCGTTGGTAAACACTATGCGCTCGCCGTGGGCCTTGGCGTCTTCGACCGCAATGCGTAACTGCTCGGCGCTCATCGCGCCGCGGCCCGATGCCTGCAACTGATGCAGCGCGCGGCGCAGCTCTGGGCCACTAATGGCTGCCGTGCCGAGCTTACCTACGGCGAGGCTTGCGGCGAGATTCGCGAGCGCGGTCGCCTCGGCAAAGCCTTCGCCTGCGGCAAGACTCGCCGCCAATACCGAGATCACTGTGTCGCCAGCGCCGGTTACATCGAAGACTTCTTGTGCACGCGCCGGCAGGTGAAGTTCGGGGGAGTCTGGACGCAGCAGAGTCATGCCGTTCTCGCCGCGGGTAATGAGGATCGCCTCGAGATCGAGGTCGAGCATGAGTGCAAGGCCCTTCTCAACCAGCTCCTGCTCGTTAGCACACGCCCCGACGACCGTCTCGAACTCGAGCAGATTAGGGGTAATCAGCGTCGCGCCTCGGTACTTTTCGAAGTCGCTGCCTTTGGGGTCGACAATCACCGGCTTGCCTTTTGCCCGCGCGGCTCTGATGAGACTCGGTACATCCTGCAGCGCACCCTTCGCATAGTCCGAAACGATAACCACCTGCGCGTTGTCGAGCACCGACTCGAAGCGAGTGGCGAGGTCGGCGACGTCGGCAGCATCGAACTGCTGCTCGAAATCCATACGCAGCAGCTGCTGATGCTGGCTAATCACGCGAAGTTTGGTAATCGTGGGCTTGTCGGCCGACTCTAAAAACTCGCAGCGCACGCCCGCCGCAGCGAGACGCGAGCTTAAGTCTTTTGCTGTGGCATCGGCGCCAACGACCCCGATCAGCGTTGCAGCGCCGCCTAGGGCCGCAATATTTAATGCCACGTTGCCGGCGCCGCCCGGGCGGTCTTCTTGGTTATTGACACGTACGACCGGCACCGGTGCTTCGGGTGAGATGCGCGTGGCCGAGCCATGGTAATAGCGGTCGAGCATCACGTCGCCGACGACTAAAACGCGTGCGGCTTGAAAAGGGGGCATCGATTGCGGCATGGCTGCCATCTCCAGAGTGTCTATTTGTCTAGCTAGGGTTATCTCGCTAGGGTTGTCTTGCTAAGTTGCCTTGCTAAGGTCATCTCGCTAGGGTTGTCTAGCTAAGTTGTCTTGCTAGAGCCATCTCGCTAGGGTCATCTCGCAAGGGTTGTCTCGTCAGGACGGCATTGCCGCGCACTGGGAAATTTTTTCAGAGTCTAGCATAGCCGCAATAGGTGGTCGCGCCTCTGCGCTCTGCTACAATCGTCTCTTGCTCAGGACCTGGGGCTCAGAACCCAGGACCCAGGACTCAGAACTTGAGGCACAGAACCTGAGGCACAGAACCTGAGGTACATTAGAGTCCGGCAGCTCTTTTGCTCAGTGATACTAAGTCGCCACATTACAATCCAAGGACACGCACAAACATGCTCGATCACCCCGCACTTAACTGGCTTCGCCAGCATCCGCGCTTTTTCGCGCTGATCGGGTCTGTATTGATCGCAGGGTATGTGTTGTCCCTCGGCGAGCGGCCTAACGATGACGCCTACACCTATGTCCGCGTCGCCGACATTCTATTGCACGACGGCCTTGCTGCCGCCTACGCCTATTACCCGTGGGCAACATACTCTGTTTTGTTCGCGCATTTTATTCTCATCGACCTCGACCTGTTTACCGCAGGCCGCGTGCTCAATGCGCTTCTCTATGCACTGCTGGCGGTGAGTTTTGTGTCGCTCGCAGGCGAACTCGTTCGCAATGCAGAATCTCAGCGCCGCAGCGCGATATTGTTTCTTGCCGCAGTTACCGTGCTGCTTTATCCACAGCTTAACGAATACCGCTCGATGCTCATTCGCGACGTTGGCTATTGGGCGTTTATGCTATTAGGGCTTCAGCAGCTTATTGTTGTCGTGCGACTGCCGGCGCGTTCATCACAGTTTTGGGGCAGGCTGTTTGCGTTTTTTGCTGCGCTGCTCTTCGCGTTTGCGTTTCGGGCAGAAGCACTCGGTTATCTTATTCTGACACCGCTACTGTTTTGCTTTTTACGCGATAACATCGGCAATCGGCGCGTAGGCGATGCCCTGCGGGTAAGCCTCGCCCTCGCAGCTCTCGGCATTCTCGCGTTAGTAGGCAGTCTCGCAGCCGGCATCGAGTTGTTCGCCTTATTAAGCAAATTCTTCGCCACTTATCTGCCGTTTTTCGAAGCGACTTTTTCGCCGGACGAAGCACAGCGGACCGAGCTTAGCAGCGTACTTTTCGGCACGCATGCCGAGGCCTATTCGAGTGACTACCTTCCTGTTTTTCTAGTCACCGGCCTGCTCAGCATTCTTATCGTGAGTTTAACCTCGGCTGTCGGTTTACCGTATCTCGTTGTTATCGGAATTGCTTTGATTAAAGTGTGGCTTGGGGCAAAGCAACGAGCCGCGACCAGCTTAGTGGACAGGCTCGGCGTTGAAAAAGACGCGTTGATTATACTCGCAGGATTCGCGCTGATTAATCTCGGTATTCTTATTGGATTCGTGCTTATCACACGTTTCGTTTCGGCTCGCTACGGCATGCTCTTGAGCCTGCTTGTGGCTCTGCTTATTCCTCTTTTGCTTCACCGTGCGCTCGATGCATCACGCGGCCGCCGTGTTCGCGTGGCAGTCGTGCTGCTCTTCACCTATTGTCTAATCGATTCGTTTTTTAGCTTTGGCGAGCGCAAAACTTTTCTGCAAGATTCTATTGATTGGGTGCAAAGTAACGAGATCAGCGCGCCTTTCTTAACCAATAATCACACGCTTGCGTATGCGAGCGAGCGAGTCGAGGCGTATGACAAAGCGCCTCGGTATTTGTCACCGCAAACTCTGCTAGAGGCGAGCGCGGATACCCTGATAGTGATCGAGCTTAACGAGCAGATGCGCGAGACCATGCGGTCTTTTGTGGATAGCGGTGAAGGCGAGAACGTGATTGCGTTTCCAGCGGAGTCGCCTCGCATTGGCATCTATCGCCGACTTTAGTGCGTAGAAAAGCGCGTAGAAAAACGCGTGGAAAAGGCATGGAAAGCGCCTACCAATCATCTACTTCTTCACGCTTGCTCACCAATAAATCGCCAAGAATGAGGTAATTGAGGTCGGTGCCGTGAAAGGCATTAATCGCCTCTTCTGGCGTGCACACTAGCGCTTCACCGGGCCGGTTAAGCGCCGTATTTATGAGCAGGCGCTGGCCTGTTGCATCGGCGAACTGGCTGAGCAAGCTATGAAAGTCGGCGTTGTTATCATCGCGCACCACTTGCAAACGCGCGGTGCCGTCTACGTGCACAACGTCGGGATAGACTTCGCGAAACTTTGCAGTTGTTTTCACACTTAAGGCCATCGCCTCGTCATGGGAGTGAAGCTTACCGCGATCGATGTAGTCGTCGGCTGCGCTTTCGAGAAGACTTGCCGAAAACGGTCGCCAGCTTTCGCGAAATTTAACCAGCTTATTAATGCGCTGCGCGATGCCGGGCTGTGAAGGGTCGGCGAGAATGCTGCGATTACCGAGCGCGCGTGCGCCAAACTCCATGCGTCCGCGGAACCAGCCGATCACCTCCCCTGCTTTTAAAAGCTCAACAGCTTTGGCATGCGGGTCGTCGAGTATTTCCCAAACCGGTTTTTCTCGATGCCCTTTGCAGGCCTCTACGCATTGATTGCGCGTAAACTTTGGCCCTAAGAAAAAGTGTTTAGCCGGCTTTAAGGGTTCGGTCTGTTTAGAGGCGGCAAACGCAGCGGCGCCGATTGCAGTGCCTGCGTCGCCGCTTGCGGGGTTGATGAGCAGCTCCTTAACGCCGTCGATCTCGCCGAGCTTTTGGTTAAGCCGAATATTCAGCGAGCTTGTGCCGGCTACAGCGAGACGACCGGTTTCGTGAATCATGTCGCCTAAATAGCTTTTCACTATTTTTACCGCGAGGTTTTCGTACAGTGCTTGAATAGCGGCCGCGTAATGCACGTAGGGATCGTCGACTAAGTTACCTACGCGGCGCGGGCCGAGCATGTCTACCAACTGCCGGCTGAAATAATGTCCCTTCGACTGCGCCTTATAACGACGGATCCCCACTGTGCCTACCAAGTGATTATTAATCTTGAGGCGGCGTCCATTGAATTTAGCCAGCGAGGAAAGATCGTATTTTTCTGGATCGCCAAACGGAGCGATACCCATCACTTTAAACTCGCCGTCGAGTGCCTCGAAGCCGAGGTAATCGGTCAGCGCCGCATACATACCTGCGAGTGAATCGGGATTATAAAATTCCTTCACGCGGACAATTTTTCCTGCCTCGGCATAGCCTAAGAATATCGCCGAATATTCGCCTTTCGCGTCGCTACAAAATATTGGGGTACGAAGTTCTTGGGGATTAATCAGTGTCGCGCTTGCCGCGTGTGCAAGCTGATGCTGAACAGGCACGACCTGCGACGTTGCGGCCGGAATATGCAGTTTGTCGAGCAAACTCGACAGGTCGCGGCGATAACGGCGATAGCGGCGATTGCCATTGAGCACACTGTCGATCGCGCGGTCGGGTGCATACCAATGCCGATAGGCATAGTGCCAGCGCGCTTTGGTGAATAAGCTTATTGGCGCGAAAGGAATCGCCACATGCGTAACATCTTGCCCGCGCACACCGCCCATCTGCAAACAGGCGCGAGCAGCGAGATAAGGCGCTTCGTCGCGCGCGTGTTTGCGCCGAACGAAGCGCTCCTCTTCGCAGGCCGCAACGAGCTCGCCGTCGATATACAGCGCAGCTGCAGGGTCGTGGCCGATGGCGCCGGCGAGGCCTAGGATGATGTTGGACATGGGGCGTGCTCTTTTAAGGGATCAGACCTCTTTTATTCTAGCAGGTATTGAAATAAGGGGTCGTCGCTAGATCAAACGGCCCGATCTGCCTATTAACGCGACGCCGGTGTAAAAGTTGCAGTGCTTACTTGCTCGTTAGTCTTGAGTATAGCGAGGATCTCATCTCGGGGTTTCTTCATGAATGCATCGAATTCAACATAAAAATCTTCGATAGATAGACCAAAGGTCTTCTCAAAAGAATATTTCCATCCTTGTCGAGGATGCGCGTTCTCTTGCTCGCCCCAATTTTTCCAATAGTCTACCAAAATACCTTGCAGATTCTTGGGGTCTTTATTCCAGAGATAAATCGCTGCCCATTCACCTAAATCGAAGACCCCCCGAATATTGCGCGGAATGCCTGTAGGGTTGTTCTCTGAGTTGACTAGGTCTATTTCTGTTTCATATTCGTAGTCCCCTAGGCTGACCACATCTCCACGCGATGTAGAGACTTCAATGCCATAAAGTAAGAGATCTAGCATGGTAATGATATTTTTCCTCTCGGGTCCGCTAGGATCATACTGCTGCATCAGGAAATGTGCAGCGAACTCCGCAAAGCCCTCTTCGATCCAGCGAGGTGTATAAAAAACCTTATCATGCTGTTTATTCGCATTGCGATAACTCGCGATGTTGTCAGACAATGAAATCGGAATACCGAACTGTTTTTTGTCTTCGAAATACCACATTAGTGTTTGCTGATGAGCATGAAAAAATTCATGCACTGATACTTTAGCTATCTCTTTGGCATACCACTCTCTCATTGCCTCTTCGCTAGAGTATCCCGCTTCTTGCCAGAATACAGACTGTTCATAGTAAGCGTTTATAGAATTCTCCGAACCCCCACCATTAAAAATGCCTTCATGACCTGCCCCGCCACCAGCACGACCATAATTGAGTGGAGGCGTGTCCCTAATACATAGGGCCTTTGGCTCATTAGGTTTAGCGAACGTTTCGCAGACTGCTGAGATGTATTCGTCCTTATTATTGAGGTTAAAGTTTAAGAGAAAACCATTAAAGGGTGCTAAAAGGCCTAGCTTCTGAGTCGTAAACTGTAAACCCGCTCGCACTTTGCTGCTAATTTCCTGCGGAACATCACCATAGACATTGGTGCACAGAAAAGGATCATTCTGCCAAGAAAAATTGTAATACCGATGAACTGAATCTACGCTAGATG
>ERZ651776.4980-NODE-4980-length-11825-cov-3.092952_pt1 | contig 11825 bp, 12 predicted proteins | sample MGYA00514761_ERZ651776 | MGnify/ENA metagenome assembly ERZ651776 | reverse complement strand
GCATATATTTCTTGAGCCTTCGGCGAAGTCAAAAACTTAATTAATTTAATTGCTGAGCCCCGATTGGGGGCAGCTTTTGTTAAAGCAACGCCAGAGACATTGACGTGGGTGCCGCCACCCTCAAATATTGGAAAATTAATAAATGATGCTTGAGCCCAGGCCGCTTGTTCCGGATCAGTCAACATTTTCCCCATGTAGTAGGTGTTTCCAAGCGCAATATCACATTCCCCAGACCAAATTGCTTTAATTTGGGCACGGTCATTTCCTTGAGGTTTGCGAGCTAAATTGTCTTTGACCGCTTGTAACCAGGCCAGAGTTTCAGGTTCACTGTGATGGTACAAATGTGCAGCGGTCAATGCCAGCGTGTACGGGTGAGTGCCAGAACGCGTGCAGATACGACCTTTCCATTTGGGGTTCGCTAAATCTTCGTATGTTGTGATATCAGCAGGCGAAACCCTATCCTTTGAGGCGTAAACTATTCGTGCACGAGTGGTGAGTCCAAACCAATGACCATTGGGATCTCTAAAATCTGATGGGATATTTAGATTTATTGCTTCGCTGTTGAGTGATTGTGTTAAGCCAGCCTCAACAACTGCATTCAAGCGTGATATATCGACAGTAAAAACTAAATCTGCTGGTGACCGGCTTCCCTCAGCACGCAGGCGTTCAATTAAACCTTTTTTAAGAAAGGCGACGTTCACAGCAATTCCAGTCTCAGCTGTAAATGCACTTGTCAGTGGTTCGATCAGGTGAGGTTGACGGTATGAATAAACATTCACCTCCTCGGCAGCCACAAATGTAGTTCCTATATAGAATGAAAGGAATGCAGCAGCGAAGGTTCGAAACGTCATAATGGCCTCCAAGAAATTACTTAGATGCTTTTAGTTCATAAAAACAATTACATCAATACCTGACAAAAATAATAAGATTATTTTTCTTCTCCTTTGACCTCGTTCCATAATGCATCCATCTCGGTCAGGTTTGAAAGTGTGGGAGTACTACCTTTTTTGTAAAGTTTTCTTTCTACCTCACTGAAACGACGAGTAAATTTTTTATTTGCGTCTCGTAGGGATTGCTCCGGGTCAATCTTTAAATGTCTAGCAAGGTTTGCCAACACAAACATCAAGTCACCAAATTCTTCGTGTCGATGTGACGCACTTTTTGCTTCTGTTAATTCTATAATCTCTTCGGAAACCTTGTCTAAAACGCTATCTACTTTTGGCCAATCAAAGCCTACTCTGGCTGCACGATTTTGTAACTTTACCGCGCGGGTCAGTGCGGGTAGGCCAAGTGCCACACCATCTAAAGTCCCATTTTGATTAAGTGCCTTACGTTCTTCTTCTTTTATTTTTTCCCAGTCTTGAGTTTGTTTATGTTTTGATTTTTTTTGTGATGAATTGGTAAAAACATGAGGGTGGCGTGCAACCATCTTATCACTTATCACGTCTGCTATTGAGTGAAAGTCAAATAGACCTTGCTCTTCTCCAATGGCCGCATGGTAGACCGTCTGCAGTAATAGATCCCCTAATTCACCCTTTAAATCGGCCATATCAGCACGTTCAATAGCATCCACTACCTCGTATGCCTCTTCGATTGTATAAGGGGCAATAGAGCTAAATGTTTGTTTTATATCCCACGGGCATCCAGTTTGTGGATCTCGCAAGGTTCGCATAATGTGTAATAAGCGCTCAATTCCACCATTTTTTGCGTATACTAAATCGTTATTATCCATTGTGTTGCCTTGTGATATCCGCTTTTCTCTATCCATAAGGAGTATACTAATGCCAATCGTCAACCGTATCGCTGAATTTGATGAAGAAATGAAAACTTGGCGCCGCTTTTTGCATCAGAATCCAGAATTAGGTTTTGATTGCCATAATACAGCAAGTTTTGTTGTCGACCGACTAAAAGAATTTGGGATTGTGGATATTCATACAGGTATCGCGCAGTCGGGCGTAGTGGCATTGATCCATGGGAGTACATCGGGCCCCGTAATCGGATTGCGCGCTGATATGGACGCCCTTCCAATTGAAGAGGCTACAGGGGCTGACTATTCAAGCGCAGTGCCAGGAAAAATGCATGCATGTGGACATGACGGTCATACTACTATGCTACTGGGTGCTGCCCGATACCTGGCTGAGACGCGTAATTTTGCTGGAACGGTCGCCTTGATTTTTCAACCTGCTGAAGAAAACGGGGGTGGTGGTGAAGTGATGGTGCAAGAAGGTATTTTAGAACGGTTCGAAATTGAAACAGTTTATGCTTTGCATACCGAACCTGGTGCGCCAGCGGGGCAGTTGAGCACCACGCCGGGGCCAATTATGGCAGCCGTGGACACATTTGAGGTTTATGTGACTGGACAGGGCGGGCATGGGGCAATGCCTCATGCGGTTAAAGATGCGATACCAGCGGCAGTATCCATTACCCAGGCTTTTCAGACGATTGTAAGTAGAAATCATAATTCAGTGGAAGATTTGGTCATTAGTGTTACCCAAATTCACGCTGGAACTATCGACAATGTTATAAATGATGATGCGTTTGTTGGCGGTACCGTAAGGACGTTTAATTCGCATGTTCAAGATATGGTTGATCGGCGCATGGGCGAAATTTGCAGGGGTCATGCCGAAGCCTTTGATGTGGATGTAAGGTATGTTTATAAACGTGGCTACCCGGCAACTATAAACTCTGAAATTCAAAGTGAATTTGCACTCAATGTTGCGAGGGAGGTTTGTGGTGATGCTATGACTGTGTCAGATCGCATCCGAGATATGGGTGCTGAAGATTTTTCCTATTTATTAGAAAAACGGCCAGGTTGTTATTTGTTTCTGGGTCAGGGAGATGGAGCGTCATGGCACAATGCAAAATTTGATTTTAATGATGACGTATCTACTATTGGTGCCTCTTTTTTTGCCCGACTGGTGGAGCGTGCACTCCCGTTGGAGAATTAAATGGCTCTAAAAGACGCGGCATCTGATGTAGACAATGCGATAACCCGTAAAGGTAAACGCGGTATGTCATATGAAAATGCTTTTGGGGGCATTCTATCATTTATGCGGCGCAATTATACAAAAGATTTAACTGACGTTGACCTTGCTGTGACTGGGATCCCGTTTGATCAAGCGGTAACTAACCGACCTGGATCGCGTTTTGGCCCACGTGCAATTCGCGAGGCGAGCACTCTTCAACCATGTGACCCACCCTATGGATGGGACATTAATCCACTTACAGAATTTGACGTTGTTGATTATGGTGATTTAGCTTTTGATTATGCTAATGTTGCGGCTTTCCCTAAAAGATTGACTGATCACATTAGAGGAATCTTAACTCATGGAAGTGGTGTGCTGTCGCTTGGTGGGGACCATTATGTGACCTTCCCAATACTGCGCGCCTTCGCAGAAAAATTTGGCCCAATCGCGTTGGTACAATTTGATGCTCACTCTGATACCTGGCCCGATGATGACATGAATCGGGTTGATCATGGCACAATGTTTTATAAGGCTGTCAAAGAAGGACTGATCATTCCGAATAAATCAGTTCAAATAGGCATCCGTACCCAGAATGATTTTGATGCGGGCCTACATGTCATTGATGCGCCGCGAGTACATGAACAAACAACTGCAAATACGGCTGCAAAAATAAAAGATATTGTGGGCGATCACCCAGTTTATTTAACTTTTGACATTGATTGTTTGGATCCAGCTTTTGCGCCTGGGACTGGTACGCCGGTATGGGGCGGCCTCTCATCTGCCCAGGCTGCAGGCATCCTTCGTAATATTCGTGGAATTAATATGGTAGGTGCAGATGTGGTTGAGGTCTCCCCACAATTTGATGCTTCCGGTGCTACAGCTATTGCTGGTGCACATGTGGCTATGGAATTGATGTGCCTGTATTGTTGGAACTTGAGGGCTAATCGCAAAAATATAAAAAAATAAGAGGGGAAAATTTAATGCCAAACCAACCCATCTCAGGAAATGATATGGCCCGGTTTTCCGGACCACAAACATTCATGCGATTGCCTGAGGCTACCAGCCCGGAAGGATTAGACGTATGTTTCATGGGAGTCCCCATAGATATAGGTACGAGTTGGAGGTCTGGGACACGCTTTGGTCCAAAGCAGATCAGGCAGGAAAGTGCTATGATACGCCCATACAATTTGCAAACGGGCGCGGCTCCTTTTGATAGTCTTCAGATAGCAGACTTGGGTGATGTCAGTATAAATACATTCTCGTTAGTGGATAGTTTAAAGATTATTGAAGCGACATATGATCGCTTACATGATTATTCTGTTTTGCCGGCCACAATGGGTGGCGATCATTCACTTACCTTACCAATTTTAAGGTCTATCGCAAAAAAACACGGGCCTGTAGCTCTAGTTCATGTTGATGCGCATGCAGATGTTAATGATGATATGTTTGGCGAACGTGAAACTCATGGGACAGTGTTTCGTAGGGCTTATGAGGAGGGGCTTCTGGTGCCAGAGTTAGTGTTTCAGGTAGGTTTACGTGGAACTGGCTATACCGCTTTAGATTTTTCTGAAGCGGCGGGCTGGGGTTTCAACATGATTACAGCGCCTGATATATGGCATAAATCTCTGACGCCTTTAGGTAAAGATGTTCAAAGTGCAATTGGGTCTCATCCTTGTTATCTCAGCTATGATATTGATAGCTTAGATCCGGCCTATGCTCCAGGTACTGGCACACCCGAAATTGGGGGTCTTACCACCCCTCAAGCAATGGAGTTTATTCGAGCTTTGCGTGGTCTTAATATTATAGGTTTTGATATGGTTGAAGTGAGCCCGATGTATGATACCTCTGGAAATACAGCATTAACCGCGGCTAATTTAATGTTTGAAATTCTGTGTATTTTACCCGGTGTGAAGTTCCGTTAATTTTAATTTGGCTATTGAATTGAAAATAATATAACTTTGACTAGCCACTTTTCTCATTTACAAACCGTTATTTTGCTTTTGGCCGTTGTCAGTTAGCCATTATGGGAACAAAAGTTGGCTGGAGGTTCCATAGAGATGGCCAAGCCGGGGGGATACTACATTTTACAGAATGACATTTTTTTTGATGATTTGAGAAATAAAATTTGGCTGCCACTATGGTTTCAAATTATTTCAATTAGGCATATATTATTGGTGTTTTGCGGTCTTGGCCCTGGAGATTTCCTCACATCACAGAGCTTTGGCGAGAAGGTGATTGGGTTCACGTTTGGGGCCAACTTATCATTGGATTCTACGATTTGGGTGCAAGCAAAAAACGCAATTTGGCGTGGTTGGGTCACGAATTTGTTAACTCTAACAAACTATACACGTGATCCAAAACCAAACAAAGGTGAACTTAGAGTATGATAACAGAAGATATATTAATCCAAATTACACAACGATTTGAATTTTTGGAAGCTCAAATGGCTGAGGGATCTAGCGATATAGCGAAATTGGCTAAGGAGTATTCTGATTTGAAGCCGGTGGTGGAAGAGGTGAGGGCTTATCAAGGTTTGGTTCGTAATATTGCTGACGCTGAGGCAATGTTAGAAGATTTAGAAATGCGAGAACTGGCGAAAGAAGAGTTGCCTATATTACGGGCGGCTCTACCAAAAGCAGAATATAATTTACAAATTACTCTTCTACCAAAAGATGCGGCGGATGCGCGTTCTGTCATTATGGAAATCCGACCTGGGACCGGTGGGGATGAAGCTGCCCTGTTTGCTGGAGATTTGATGCGGATGTATCAGCGTTATGTAGAAACTCAAGGTTGGACTTTTCAAGTGGTGGAAAATCAAACTACTGAGTTGGGTGGGCTCAAAGAGTTAGTGGTAAATATCAAGGGGGCTGGTGTTTTTGCAAAACTAAAATACGAATCTGGTGTTCACCGTGTTCAGCGTGTTCCAACTACTGAAAGTGGGGGGCGCGTACATACTTCTGCCGCGACCGTTGCAGTTTTGCCAGAGGCAGAGGACGTAGATATACATATTGAAACTAACGACATCCGTATTGACACAATGCGAGCAAGCGGTGCCGGGGGCCAACACGTAAATACAACAGATTCTGCTGTACGAATTACCCACTTACCTACTGGATTAATTGTAGTTAGCTCTGAGAAATCCCAACACCGGAACCGAGAAATTGCAATGCAAGTCTTAAAGACGCGACTTTACGACTTGGAACGTGCGAGGGTGGATGGCGAGCGATCTGCTGACCGCAAATCTCAGGTTGGGTCTGGAGATCGTTCAGAAAGGATCCGAACTTACAACTTTCCGCAAGGCAGAATGACAGATCATAGGATCGGTTTGACATTATATCGTTTGGATCAAATTCTTCATGGTGATTTGGGTGAAATTATTGATGCCCTAACGGCCGAGGCGCAAGCTAAGCTGTTGGCAGAAATAAGCGCATGACAAAGACTATTGGATCAGCGGTTCTGGATGCAACTCGCCAGCTTGCCTTGGCGGGTATTGAAGGCGCTCATCTTGATGCACGTATTTTAATGTCTTCAGTATTGAAAGTTGCCCCGCACCAGGCTTCACTACTTGGCGGTAACTTTCTAGATAAAACTCAATTAGAAAGATTTGGAGAGGTAATCCAAAAACGCCTAAGCCGCGTACCTGTATCACATATCTTGGGATACCGTGATTTTTTCGAGCATCGCTTTTTTGTAACACCTGATGTACTCGACCCACGTCCCGAAACTGAGCTATTAGTTGTCGAGGCACTGAAAGAAAGTTGTCAAAATGTACTTGATTTGGGAACTGGTTCTGGTTGTATATTGCTCTCTTTATTAGCAAAAAATCTGAGTGCCCAAGGGCTAGGGGTAGATATATCTGAAGCGGCGATAGCAGTTGCAAGAAAAAATGCAAAAAATTTGCATCTACAGAATAGAGCGCATTTTTCTTTATCAAATTGGTTTTCTAATGTTGAAAAACAGAAATTTGATTTAATTGTTTCTAACCCTCCGTATATTCATCCTAACCACTTGGAACGCCTTTCTCTGGAGGTATTAAAGGAACCAATGATGGCTTTGACTGATAATGAAGACGGGCTGGGTTCCTTTAAAAAAATCGCAATGAGTGCCCAAAAATTTATGGCTGTGGGGGCTAGGTTGGTTTTTGAAATTGGGTATGACCAGGGGCCATTAGTGGCAGAGATACTTAATACAAGTGGATTTCAAGATATACGGGTAGTGCCGGATTTAAATGGATGCGATCGTATGATAACATGTTGCTCAAAGTGACCATACATAGATAAATTATATTATTTTTAATTTTTAACTTGCTGATTTCTGTCTGGCATGCTTTTAAGCAAACGTTGATACAGCAAAAGTGCTTGTCACTAATTTAACCCCAACATGACCGAACAGGGCTATCGCTTTAAGGGTCACTCGCCAAATAGGCTAATTACATCATATGAGATCTTCAAAACCGCGCCCTCGCTCGAAGAATAACCGTAATAATAACAATCGATCTGCTGCCAATGTGTTGAACCGCGTGTTTGATAGCTCCGGCCCAGAGGGTAAAGTTCGTGGTACTCCACAACAGGTTATTGAAAAATATCAACAACTAACTCGTGACGCTCAGCTTTCAGGAGATCGGGTTGCTGCTGAAAACTTCCAACAACATGCTGAACACTACATGCGCCTTCAAGCTGACGCGCAACGTGAAATTGACTTGCGTCGGGAACAGCAGGATCGTGAGAGTCGCGAGAACCGTGAAAAACAGGCCCAACGCGATCACGAACGAGGTGAGCGTGCAGATGGGGTTGAAAATGATAAACCTGTTGTGGACACTCCTGAAGTTACAAATTTGGGAACTTCTGAGCGACTGGCAGCGGTCCCAATTGTTGACAGTGTTTCAACTTCAGAATTGCAACAAGATTTACAAAATGTTGATGCTGAAAAAAGCCCACCTCAGAAAACTCGTCCGCGGCGACCAGCAAAAGTTGTTAGCGAAGAGTTATCTAGTCCTCACTCGCTCCCATCAGGAGAGGCGAAATAAACTGGGCATTAGATATTACTAATCAGCCAGCTGCCTCGCAAGAGCACAAAATTGTTCAAGAGAAACTTCTTCAGCGCGCGCTGTCGGATCAAGTCCAGTGTCTTGCAGTATTTTCTCAATATTGGGCGCTGCAGATTTAAGGCTTGAGCGCAGCATCTTGCGGCGTTGATTGAATGCCATAGCTACGGTAGATGACAATAACTTTGCGGGTGCAGGAAAACGAGGTGATGTCAAAGCCTCAAAATGTACTACGGCAGAATGTACTTTTGGTGGCGGTGAAAATACCTCTGGGGGCAATGACATCACGATTTTAGCATCGGTTTTCCACTGACTTAATATTGCAAGGCGGCCATATGATTTGGTTCCTGGTAGCGCCGTTATTCGTTCAGCGACTTCTTTTTGAAACATCAAAGTCATAGTGTGCCAAAAGGGCGGCCATTCTGTCGGCGTAAGCCAACGTATCAGTAACTCTGTGCCTATATTGTATGGTAGATTACAGACAATACGGACGGGTTTTTTTAAATGGATAATCGCGTTGAAATCAAGTGCGTCCACATTAAATATCTCTAATTTATTGGCATACACATCAGCGATCTCTTTTAAAGCGGGTAGGCATCTTGAATCTTTTTCAAGTACGACAACTTTACGCGCGCCTTCTGTTAACAGGCCACGGGTCAAACCACCTGGTCCAGGGCCTACTTCCAGAATATCATGGCCTTTTAAAACGCCCGCAAGCCGTGCAATTTTTGCGGTTAAATTAAGATCAAGTATAAAATTTTGTCCTAAAGACCTTTGTGCATCTAACCTATGATTTGCAATGACTTCACGCAGAGGGGGTAGAGAGTCAATTTGCATTATGGCGTGCCTTGATTATCAAATCTGCAGCTCGTATTGCTTCCACCATCGATTTTTTGTTTGCAATGCCCTGACCTGCTATGTCAAACGCTGTTCCGTGATCAGGTGAAGTGCGTACTATTGGTAGCCCCAGTGTTATATTTGTTCCACCATAAAAATCTAGAGTTTTTAAGGGTATTAAAGCCTGATCATGATACATACATAGCGCAACGTCGTACTGTGATCTGGCATTAAAGTGGAACATTGTATCAGCGGGATTTGGTCCAGAAATTGAAATGCCCTTAGACTGAAGCTGGGTGATCCAGGGTCCAATATACTCTATGTCATCATTCCCAATACTTCCCCCTTCACTGGCATGAGGATTAAGCCCAGCAACTGAAATTTTAGGATTTTTAATTCCAAAATCCAGTATTAAACTAGAATGAATAATTTCCACAGTCCTTTCAAACAAACTTTTTGTTATATTTTTGACAACATCAGATATGGGTATGTGGATTGTAAGTGGAACTACCCTAAGTTGCGGGCAACTAAGCATCATCACTGCGTTTTTTACGCCGCAAAGGTGGGCTAAATATTCTGTATGGCCTGGAAAATTAAAGTTAGCACCTTCTTTTAAAATTTTTTTATTAATAGGAGCTGTACACAAGCCAGAGATTTTACCTTCTTTTGCAAAATTAGTTGCTGTTCTAATTGCGTTTATAACCCCTAGGGCATTTCCTGGATCACCATTGCCAGGCTCTACCGGGTTTTTAAAGTCAATTTGATATAAGTTAAGTCCTGGTGCTAATTCTTTTGGTTTTTCTGGAGACCAGCTAGTGAATAATTTTTCTCTAGGCAAATGCTGGCTATCGCCAAACCAAACAATTGGTATTTCTTCGCCTATTTCCTCTTGAGCCGCTAAAAAAACTTCGATTCCAATTCCAGCAGGATCTCCAGAGGTGACTGCAAGAGGAGGTCGTAGAATCATTTAAATATTACCGTAGCATTGGTGCGTAATTCAGCCAAATATCCTTCCGCTAAATTGGTGAGGCGCGCTGCTCTAATATTTTTGGCAACCTCACTGCGTGATATATCTGCTGAGGTTGTATAGTTTCTTTCGCAAAGCATTATCATATTTCCGATACTATCTGAACTATCAGAAAAGATACTCATTTCGTGCCTGTCTAATCTATTTAAGCGAAGCGCTGTAGCTTGTTCAATCTCATCTGGATGCTGAGTTAACATCTCTAGAACTACATCTTTATCCAATTTTACCAGTCCATAGAGATCATTACATGAGTTTACAGTTTTTGTCGCTAAATCTAACACAGAATTAATGCCCGTAATTTTTGCAAACTTCATTGATATTATTTCTGGCGCTTTTAATCCCAATTCTTCAACATCGCGCAACTGAAATAATACAATTGCATTTTGAACTTCTAATGGTTTTGCTACCTGACCGGGACGGAGACTTGCAATTATTTGACGTAGCCCGTTCGGGAGGTCTTTTAAGTTTCTCCATGGAATTTTTCCACCGTTATCCCGTGAACTGGAAACTGACAGTTTTTTTGCTTTTTCTGAAAAACTACCAATAGATGTGATCTTGGCTAACTCTCTGGCAATTTTTCGACTTTCTTCTAACTGGCTAGGACCTGCTGGTAATACAATTTCTGTTAATAAAACACTAATATCACCTTCAGCTCTTTCAGCAGCCAAAGCTCGATCTATTTCAGATTCTGTTGGCTGGGATTGCGAACCGAAGCGTTTGCGTACTACTTCACGCCAAACAACACCAACCTCTACGTAATCGCGAAATGTTTCAGCATCAACTCCTCCCTCCTTTAGAAGGTTAAGAAGTCCACCAAGACTTTGATTGGAATTTTTTGCAAAATCTAACATCGCGTTTTCTAGTTCTGTAGGGGTCAGTGCAAAGCCGTCTTTACTCCCTGCGGCCATTTTCAGGCGGTCATCAATTAAACTTTGGCGAGAACTAATAAGGGTGTCACCTGGTTCATTAAGAAAACTAAAAAATAGGATACGTTGCTCTAATTCATAATTAGTAATAGCTGCCCCATCAACTGATATAATTGTGTCAAAAATACCTTCAGCAGCAAGTTTATTTGAAAGAACGCTAAATAAAGTAAATACTACCAAACTCCAGGACACAAATATTTTGAGCATTATGGACCTCGTCTTATTAAACACCACATTTGTGACTTTTGGCATTTTTTCTATCACTAGAGGAAAAACCAGTTAACTCAACACTTAAAGTAAAATCAGTCTTATCAATCAGGGTACTGGACGTGGAAAAACTACGGGAGCTTGATAAGTCAACATTTACACATTCATTTTCATATCTTAAACCAAGCTCTAATTTGGACAGGCGACCAATGTTAGAGTCAAATTGAAATTTTGAGTCAGATCGCCAATTAGAGTTTAAATTATAGTTCCACTCTAAGGCCACTGAGCTAAGTGATTGATTTTGTGAGATATTTGAATCTTTGGTTAATTCAACATGGGTGGCCCTAATTTGGTGTTGATTTCTATTTACCTTTAAACTGGTCTCGGATTTAGTAACTACTCCATCAGATGCTATCAGTGCTCGATTAATTAATTCAATTCCATTTTTTTGTTGAAAATTAGTTGCTAAAAGCCAATCAGAAATTGAGTTTGATAATCCAGAACCTGAGGGGAATGTCGATAATGCCTCGGATCGTAATACCCTACCAATTTTCCAACTTAAATTAGAGCCACTGTCCATAAACTGCGAACCCGCCAATCCAACATTTAATCGGCTTCCATTTTCAATCAAATCCAACCCTGGAGCACGGTTTAGCCGGAATAAATTCCCTTCATCAAATTTTTTAAATTTATTGTTGCGGAATATTATTTTCTTCACTACCCACAATAATAACTTTGTAAATGCTATTGCAAACAGAACAGTTAGCACTATTCACATGTTGAGCGTGTAACCACCAATCTCAAAAAAATTAAACTCT
>ERZ651776.4970-NODE-4970-length-11859-cov-4.507978_pt1 | contig 11859 bp, 9 predicted proteins | sample MGYA00514761_ERZ651776 | MGnify/ENA metagenome assembly ERZ651776 | reverse complement strand
AGGTCGGTGTGGTCTCCCCCTCTGGGAATTCGCTGTGTGTCTTGTCGTGTGAGTGGTTGATCGTTTCATGATGACGATGGACAATACCGCTGCGCAAATTACTTACCATCCACTCCCCGCTCCACAAGTTGCCGTACAAGATAAAGTGAAAGTGACGCAAGCGTTGAATCCTGATTTCTGCGTATTCCCATCCGAGTGCCATTTGAACTCATCCCCGGGAGCAACAACTAAGTTGGTCGGGGCAGTTGTGCCGCAATACTTGTTTCCACCGATGTCAAGGTGATCATAGCCGCACGCCTCGTAATACTCCACATCAAAGTGACTAAAATCCAAAGTCCCGCTAAACCCCTCCTCCACCTTCCAGATGCAGTCCTCATCTGGCCCGTAGTTAAGATTCGAAAAACAATCTCCATCCACAGCGCAGTTCCCTGCACTGGTTGTTAGAACTAGCGGCAGATATGAGAGTGCGAAGCAATCGGAGGAAGAGGTTGATCCAGTGCTTGTCGTCGTGAGACCACTACCGCAAGAGGTACAACCAGGGCCTGTGACATAGTTGTATCGCTGGTATCCATTATTGGCAACACAGGGATTAGTTTCACTGACTACCTGCTTCTCACAGTAACACCTTCCACTTGGTTGCATAACGAAGCCAATTGCGTCATAGACATCCCAGCTATATTCTGCACCATTTCCAGCATTTAGAGGATATTTCTTGTCCGTACATGCTTCAAAGCAGGCTTGCAATCTCTCTTCGTAAGTACCCCCTGGATTATCGTCATCTCCTGCATACATTCGCAACTCAACGCCAATGCAGTCGTGCGCTCCCTCGACAATGGTGAATCCTATGACAGCATTCTCGTCGGCGTAGTACCCAACGTCGCAAGTGCAATCTGAGGAAGAAGTTGATCCAGGGCTTGCTGTTGTGAACCCATGTACTCCACAACTTGTGCAATCTGAATCGTACGAGGATACATCGCTGTACTTGCCAGCAGGGCAAAACGTACAGCTTAAATGTGTCTCGCCGTTCGACAAGTCGCAACCGCTGCCGATTGCGCAATCTGCGGTACATCCTTGGAATATCGATATAACTGTCTGCATCTCCTCCATAGTCAGTTGACGGTCAAAAGTGGCTACATCAGATATTTCAAAGTCGGACTTTTCATACGGAAAAATATCGATAATAGCTCCAGTGTTCACAACAAGATTTCCCGGCGAGTCCATGTCACCGCCAGTGACTGTATATTCATTGCCATTCACCACCATTGGTTTGTTGGATCCTCCGATAGCGCACATCATTACCCAGTTTGTGATCGGTGTTACGCGCCCGGTGTCTCCACTCAACCAGCCTGTATTCATATACGCTACACCCGCTTTCAACCTGTGATTACCGATTAACCAGTTTGCGACACTTCCTGTTAAGATGCGTTGCTTCGCATCTCCGCTGTATCGAGTTGCCGAACAAACAGTACCCCCAGTGGGAATAACATTGCCAAAGTCAACAGCACTAGCTGTTGTGCCACTCAATACGTTGCGTGGTCGAGTCATCCCATTGCCGGAGGACTCAACAACGGAACACCCCGTACCCGTGCATGTGGCACTTGCCCGCCCATGAGAACTCGAGTCGGGCCAAGAAGAGCCATCTCCCGCTTGGGTGTCATGCTTGAAATAAGCATACGGCTCTAAGTGAGACATAGTAGATTCACCACTCTCTAGGCGCCGACGACGGCTTGTATGCTCTGGTTGAAGGGTGCTCCTTGTCACAAGAGTTGCAGACTCTCCTCCTGTTGATTTTTTTACTGTGTCGATATTTAGCCCATCTGCAGCTGCAACTGCACTGCAGACTGACTCAATCACGGCGATCAAAGCTATTATGAATCTCATGCCGCACAACAAGTTTTATTTCAGCGATTTGATTCGCTAGATAGAAAGAATACTGAAGAGATGAATCTCGAAAAAATCCGTCCCTGCTTGTGTCTAAAAATCGGTAGAAGGCAGCTAAATGCCGCAATTCAATGCTTCCGCAACGTGGAAAATACAGGTACACAACTATTCTTTCTGTGGGAACTGCGGAAATCAACGAGGGTGAGTGAAAAATCTTGGATGGTGTGCTGCTGCAAGGAGTTGTTGGATGAAAGCTTGTACCCCCACTTCATCTCCCCTCTCCCCTCCCCTCATCAAGCCTTCTGTAAAACCCCTTCGTCTGTCAATCCCTGCTGGAGGGTCCAGACATAACCTCATTCACCCTGACTGTCGACTCTCCTCCCTCACAAAACTGCTCACTCGAAATTGTTTGAAGTTGGCTTAGTCCAAGGATCCTGTCTCACCTTGCTCCTTCTCTGCCGCTCAGATTACACCAGGTGACTTTTGGTGTGATGTTTGGGTCGATGTAAGAAATAATATGACTTAAACTCGGTAAGAGGGGAGAAATCCATTACTTTCCACTGCTTGAAAATTTTGTTCCGCTTGAGAAGTCATCATCATGCGTTCCCTCATTTTTCTCGACGTTGATGGCGTTCTCCTGCCGCACCAAGCCAAGCTGTACCAATGCTGTGCCATTTGTAACGCGTCTTCGACTGAACACAACTTTGTGAACCGTGATGAGCCTGGGGACGACGTGAGGCAGATTTGTCCTCCGTGTGCGCGTACCCATAACATAAAGGTCAGCTCTCGAGACGCGTTCCCCCGGAGGTGTTTAGAGGCTCTGAACCACGTTCTTGAAAAAGTTCCTGGAATAAAAATCATTCTGTCATCCACTTGGAGGGTAGACGGTGGCGCGATAACTGAAATCAAACAACAGTTTTTGAATAGCGGTCTCAGTGCCTTGGGCATCTGGGCGGGTGTGGCCAATTGGGAGACGACAAATACTGCAAATTTCTCTGTGAGGCAATGGGAGATTTACGAATACGTGCAGGCGAAGGTTTCCAGCTCTGACCGTTGGATCGCAATCGATGACGACGACAGCATTGAGAAAGACGAGAAGTACAAGGCCCAGTTCCATGGCAGGACAATTCTCACTGATGCTCAAGTTGGACTAACGATGGACCTTGCTGAGGAATGCATCTGTAAATTGTCACCTCCCTAAAAAAATTCCGATAATATTTCAGCTTATTGATACATTATACCTGCGCAGTAGAATACAAGGCAGAGACGAGAAATTCCATCTCATTGAATCTGGCCTATCGTAACCACCTCCAACCCCCCACCCCTCCCCACACATGAGAACGCTCCTTCTCATTCGCCGCCAGCCGAAGGTGCTGCGGGCTCGGGATCAGCCTTTGCCTCCTCTTCAGTTCCAGTTGCCTCCGCTTTATCGCTGGCGACGGCAGCATCGAACGCCTTCTCGGCATCTCCGGTTCGCTGTTGATGAATGGTGAATGGTGAATGGCGAATGGAATTATGTATGATGTAAAGTTTTTGTGAGAAATGAGTGAGAAGGAAATTTTGAAACGCCGCCCCCCCCCCCCCCCCACCAACCCCAAGAAGTTTGGTTTCTTTGCCCCCTGCTTGCGCGCGTTTCAATCCTAACTCACCTTCTGCTTCGCGATGACGGCGGCTGCCTTTTCTTCCAAACGATCCGCCATTTTCTTCTTCTCGCGAATTTCAATCTCCTTCATCAAGGTCTCCATCATAGAAAGCTTGGATTTTAATCCGTTCCACTGATCCAAGTCGCTGATGGCCTTCTGGGGGCTCTTTCCCATCTTTCCCTCAACAAGGGCGGATATGGTGTCCGTGTTGAGATCCATTTTAGTAATTTCCATCACTCGGACTAAGCCAACACCGAAGAAACGGGAGTAGAGCCAGAATTCGTCCGCCTTGGCTGCCTTGGCAATGGCTGCCAGGGGCCCGTCTCCCTCTCCGCTGACGGCACTTTCTACCTCAGCTTTTGTCTTGCCCTCCGCCCAGGCAACGATTGTGGCGGCATCGCTGCGAATGGTTTCCATAGATTTGTTCGCGACGGTGGAAGACAACGACTCGCAGATAGCAGCAGCGATATCTTTTTCAGGATAATTCTGCATTTTTCAAATGTTGAAAGGAATTTTTACTGTGAGATACAGGTCGGCCGGAAGCGAGCGCAAACAAAAAAACAAACGTAATTTGTATTTGAAGGATATCACTGCTCATTGCGATCGCTTCGCTGAGATTCGCACCGCATCCAAGAGAACTCACCTTTAGCAGGAGGTCAAGTACGGTCTCCATTCCAAGTGCCCAAACTGCATCATAAGACCAGCGAGCGTCGACGACTGTGAGGTGCGTCGTAGCGACTAAATCCGTTACGTAATTTCGGTACAATGCGTTGATGGGCTGGTCAAGGTCAGCGGTGAATTTTGTCATGGAATCACTGACAGTGGGAACTTTCATGCCAGCGCGGTGGCCAAAGCGTCGGGCAAACTCTGTATTGGCCTTGCCGGCGGCATAACCGGTTTGCTTCGTCACATCATCGGCGACACTGAATAAAGTTGTGGTAGTGGTGCGTGGTGCCGGTCGGGAGGTGAAGGTAAGACCACCAACGAGTGTTGCTGACACGCTAAGCACAGCGGCCAGTATGGAGATTTTCGTCATTTTTTGTATTATTTTTGTATCTGGACTACTATCAATGATTTTTGGAGACACAGTGAGATCGACGATTCTGAATTATCGAAATTAGCTGCTTTTACTATTTCCTTCGCACACACGCTCGCCACGACCGAATCGTCAAGGAAGACAGTAAAATTAGGACGTGAACATTTTTCGTTGTCCGTCCAAGGTCAATCATGCATTCAGCTGCTCGAATTGTGAATAATGGGCGACTTGCCGTTCGGAGAGCGGTTTTTTCCTCTGCCTCGTGTTCCTCTCCTCCCCTTTCTTTTGGGCCCTGCGCAGTAACTCGCGGCGTGACCAGCCGCGCGAGCTTCCGCTTAACGAGCCGTACTTTTTTGACCGCTACTGCTCCCTTGAGGGACTCTGACAGTGACTTCGAGCCGCAACGCAAGGCACCCACCGAGGACGAGCAGATCCAGGAAATGATTGCTGGCCATGTGAAGGACAATCATGTGATGCTCTACATGAAGGGATCGCCCTCTGCTCCGCAGTGCGGGTTTTCCGCCAAGACCGTTCAAATTCTGAAGGACTTGGAGATTGATTTTGCCTCTGTGAATGTGTTGCAGTATAATGAAATCAGGGAGGGGGTGAAGAAGTTTGCTGGCTGGCCGACCATCCCTCAGCTGTACGTGAACGGCGAGTTTGTTGGTGGTTGTGACATTGTTACAGAAATGTACGAGAGCGGGGAGCTTCAGGATCTCGTGAAAGAGGCGAAGGCCGCGGATTAAAACAAGCAGTAGAGATTTTTATTTTGGACACGAAACCAACAACCCAACCTTTATTAGTCAATTTGGTATTTCAGAGAAGGCCTCTTTCTTCGTCTACTTCTCTTGGCCCTCTCTGAGCAGCATCCTAATCCTGACCTTATTCTGTTGGTCGTCAATGTCAGAGATATTTCTGTCTGCTTCGTGGATGTTTCCCATGTAGTCGAATTTGCTCTGCTGTTTGCCCCCATTCTTCAAAGCTAATGCGCGTCGTTTGTCTGCGATTGTTTGGACAACAGGGATGCTGTCGTCTTCCTCCTCGCCTTCTTCCTCCCCGTCGTCTTCAAGAATATCGTCGCCGGCGGCACCATTGGGTCGAGAGAGCCCCCACTCTTTCTTGACCTCTCCCCTAACAACCTTACTCTCCCTCGCATATAGCCTGTTCCCAGCTTTCGCTTGAGCATTCGCCTTGGCAAAAAGCCAGTTTTCCTCTTCTGATAATCTCTCGCCGTTGGCGACCTTCTTGTCGATGCGCAGGATCGCCGTTCCAAGCTGTCGGACCTTCTTCTTCCGACGAAATTCTTTGATCACCGCCTGCGCCTGGTCCTCCATCTCCTCGGCCACGCAGCTCGCGCGACGGGTGCCGCTGTCAATCTCGGCCTGAATGAACTGTTCTTTTGCCTCCTTCTCCAGCAACTTTTGCTTCTCTTCCAACTCTATCTTGGAAAGTTGCTCCGTCTGCCGTTCCGTTGCTGTTTGCAGTGCGATGCTGTCGGTCTCATCCCCCAAATTCTCAGCGCACCAATCCTCTGCCCGCTTCTCGGCTTCCAGTGTCTTGGTGTCCATCGGACGGAAGACTGCTGGATCCGTATAGCTGCCGTTCAAAACGTTGTGCAAATTGCTGAGCCCGAATCGTTTCTCTCGCCATGCCTTTTGCCGCTTCCAGAAGTTGGTCCCCAATAGTAATGTGCTGATGTCCAATTGCAAGCGACAGACTTGGAAGGTGAAGCTTCTGTTGACTTTACAGATGCTGAAAAAGTTCCCCAAATATACCTCCTTCCCGTCCTCTTCTCTCTTGACCAAGGCGCTATCTTTTATTAAGTCGAGAACCTTTTGAGCTCGCTTATTCAGGCCCTCTTTAGTCCTCTTCTTCGACCAATCGACATTACTATTTCCTTTGTTCTCCGGCTGAAAATAGCGCACAAGTTGAATCGCGTGCTCCTCTTCCACCTTGCATTCCAAAAAGTCCCTCTCAAGGTATCCAATCTCTAAAAATTCCCACGCTTGCATTGCCATCATGTCCTCGCTCAAAGATAAAAATGACCACGTCACCAGAACAAAATCGATGAAAGTCATGTAAATCATATAGCCAAAGTACTTCATTTGCAGGGACTTCTTTTCGTCCTCCTCGCTCTCATCCCTCGGATGATCATCCACCTTATTTGCCTTTACCTTTTCTTCTGCTAACTGAGTCTCGGTTATTTCACCTCGTTTCACCCTCCGCTTTCCCTCGTTCTTTTTGAACCTCCTTTGAGCTTCCTTCACGTCAAAGTAATGGATAGATTTGATCATGTTCACCAAAAACTCATAATCCTTGTCGATCTCGTGAAGTTTTGAGCCACGGCCGGCGTTTATTTGCAACCATTTAATAAATTCGTCCAAGCTGATCTGCTTTATCGCCCCGTTCTCATTGTTCTGGTCCTTCCCAGCTTCGCAAAAAGCACCATAAAAGTAGTCAACCTCATCTCCACTAAGGTTCAATGCCCTCAGAACATTCTTACTATGCTTGATTTTCTGCGTTGCACGGGCCTTTCTCTTCGCCGTATTAATCTCCTTATTCGCTTTGTCGTGATTTGTCGTAACCTTGATGGTCGCGTTGGTGCCAGATAATTTGTTATCATCCACTTCGAGCATCGGGAGCTCGCCTGCCTCAGTGTCGAACTTAAATCGCCATGCTTTCTCGTTCGTCTTGTCAATTGTCTGCTCAACAGACATAAGTCCGTCGTCTTTCATGGTCGGTAGAGCCTGTACCTCTTCGAATATAACCTCAGCAGGGCAGTTGCATCCTAAGTCAGGGGTCGTTGCACCGGAGTAGCTAATGGTGAATGTCCCACCCAGTGCGACCGCGCTCTTGTTCGTGTCTGCGCGGATTGTAATGGTCTGTTCTTCTCTTATTGCATCGCTGCCCGAGATTGGTTGCGAGTTTTCCTTTACCTGTGAGTCTCCCTCATTCTCTTTCTCGGCCCTCTCTGTTATCTCGTCTTTCTGGTCCTGGTCGCCGGGAGGATTGATACCCTCAAATTCGTCCAGCTTCATGCCCTCTTCCTTTATTTTTTTGTTTATGTGGTAGAGTTGGTCGGCAACAGGCAGCAAGCTGCCATGTAGTGCGGCGTATTTCTTCTTCGGGAAACCGGACGTCACCCTCTCTAAAACCTCAGAGGGGTAAACATGAACCTCCTTCATCTTGCCCTCGACCTTGCTGGTAACGTTCTCCACCTTTTCCAAAGCCCCTTGAACAAGTACCTTGCCACTTTTTGAGAGGCTGCCAAGACCACTCCACATCGAATGGAAGGCATTTCCGGCGTCTTCCTCTATTTGCTCCTGTGACACGGCCTCCGGGTCTTTCCCTTGAATAATGTACGACTGTCTGATGCGGTCTTGGATAATTGTAGTTCGCTTTCTTCGAAGATTTGCAGCATCTTCCTGCTTCGCCTTGAGTATTGTATCAATGCTCTGCTGCTCTTCAACACACTCTCGCTGAGGCGGGGGGGTCGTAGTAGCGTCTGGAACCACAGGGGAAATTTTATTCTTCTTCTCTCCAATTTTATACACGGGTTTGTTCTTCATGATCGCCTTCACCTCTTCAGCGTCTTCGTTCACGTTGGCAACTTCTATATCAGCTATTTTATCGGCCATGACAATTGATGGTCACTAGAAGAAGGGAGAGTTGAGTTGGAGTTAAATGTTGAGGATGTTGGCTCCTCCAAAAGCGGAGAGAGAGAGTAGATGAGAAAGACAAAAGGGGAAAACGTCGGCTCGGCGATACTATTGGTATTTTCGCCTCTTCGTCACGTTTTGCTCTCTCTTTTCTATTCCTTTCTTGCTCTTTAATTAATTCTGATTTCTGATTTCTCTTTCCTTTTTTTCTCGACCTCTACCACTTTACCTTTACCTTATGTCACCCCAGAAATGAAATTTTAGGGTCAAACTCGCCATCTTTTGAAACCTTCTATCTTCTTGCCTCCCCCCCGTCGGCCTTAGACGGTCCGTCTTTGGCCTTCGAACATCACCACAAGTCTCCCGAACTCCCACACTCCAAGTTGTTTTGGAAACAAGGTTTTGGAACACAACTCGCACGCAACATCAGATTTTTTCCATCCCCGTCATCATGACTTGTCCGCAACTTCTGGTGCTTCTTCTTCTTGTATTTGTGATATTCCCCCCAGAGAATGAAGCATTTGGTGGCAGCAGCGACGACAAGAAAAGAAGTGAGAACCCTGAGAAAAATGCAGCGGGCATGCCTGCGCATCATCATACTGCCCCTCGTCACAAGCATAGAGTGCTTAGAGAGCACGATCGATCTCTTTATGACGTTTTTGTGCACCAAGACCCTCACAACCCCCTCCCCCTTGGTTTCCGCTTGTCTAACGAGCTTGTGGTGATCTCATTCGAAGTTTCGAAGAAAGGCGATCATCCTTGGATCTACGAAGAAGCTGGTGTTCGCGAGGGCGATCGGATCGTTGCTGTTGATGACCTAATTGTGGAGAATTTAGCGGACGCAAAGAACCTCATAAGGTACGCCCAGAAGTTAACGTTTCGAGAGCGAAAAGGCGATCTCGGGAGTGAACGTGACAAGCAGCTGCACGAAACTTACACTGAGAGCATTGAGCGCCACATGAAGTATGAACACAACGATGGGCATCTGGATGTGATGGAGGGCCACCTTGTACTTTTTTCTGTGATAGTGACTATAGCCGACTACAGTGGGCTGACTAAAGATTGCTTCCCCAAGAGAGTCGTCTTCGCAGAGCCAGCGGACAACTGCGTACCCCCCGCCGACGGTGATGACAGCTTCAAGGGAGCTTATGTTGTAGTCCGCAGAGGTGGTTGCAGCTTTGCACTGAAGAGCCTTAATGTTGAGGAAGGCGGCGGCATAGGTGTAATTGTCATCAACCACGAGAACAAGCGGCTCGTTATGCCAACAGACCCGCAGTTGCTCTCACATAACATGGAATCGCCTGTGGTGATGGTGAGCAGTGCCGATGGGAAGCAGATTATTGATTCGTCCACAGCTCACCACCGCGGGCTCCATGCTCGACTTGCGATTTCGAAACAATGTCTCGGAGAGGACGCTCGCTTTCACGAGAGGTTTGCAGCTGAGTTTGAAAAGGACCTTAAAGAAGCTGCTCATAACAAAAAGGTGCTAGATAAGGTCCGTGCAAAGACATCGAAGGGGCAAAAGAGCGCTCACACCTTGGAAGGTGACAAGGATGAGATAACCACCATATCGACTGCAGAAATTGTTGCGGCTTTGGCTGCAGAGAAGGCCGAGATTGAAGGAGAAGAGGACGAAAGTATTTACGAGATCGATGTCTTCTCTGATTTTGATGATAGTCGAGGCGAATATGACGACGACGATGATGATTATGACGACAACAAAAACAGCAATGCTGTTTCGGGTGGCGAAAAATTGACGTCTTCTGAGGTGGGTATGCCCTGAAGCGAAAGAGGCTTGAAACGAGGGGGGCGGCGTAAATGCGATTTGTCAGCAATCGGCACACTGCGCGGCGGTGAACTAAGAACAACCAACATTAGCTAACTTCCACAACTATTCTCTTCACGCTCGGTGCAAAACGAACAGACGACGGGTGAGGACGGGGAAAAGAAAATGTCGCGGCACAGAAATCACCACCAAGGACCGACAGAGCGTGAGAGTATGCCTTACGATCGTTTGGTCAAACGCCGCGATACCGAGAATGTCGTCTCTGGGCACATCGTTGTCAGTAGTGATGATGTCGGAGGCGGTACGCTCTTCGAGTTTTTGACATTGAACGGTCGAAAATTTTCTGAGGGGATCTCACATCATCTGGGAGGATACCTCCCGCTAGATGCTAATCGCCCGCTTGAGCTGATAGCCGTCGACGGAGGAACAGACACGAGTGATCTCAACAAACACTCTCTGTTGATCTTCAGCGACAATCGGCCAATCCTAGAACAGCTCCGAGTGGCCCAACTTGCGAGCGTTGAGGGTCTAATCATTTGGGATCATGACGGATTGTATCAGACGAGCCGAGGAGGCGAGGAGATCTTTACAAAGATTCTCTCCGATGACTTTCTGACACTCAACGGTTTTTTCAGCGACTACAATCTCAACAACATCGAACATTTTAAGCCGTCTGTGATAATAGTCTCATCGCAGGCAGCATCCAGGCTCATTGCCTCGACATCGGTAAAAAAGAACATCCGTTTGGGGGTAGATCAGTGGGTTCGTCACTCTTGGAGCGACATCAGTGTGCTGACGAACCTCGGCGAATGGCCCGATGACAAAAAACAGAGGCGAAGGTTGAAATCGAAGATGCAGAAAGTGCATGCCCAATCAAAAGATCGTTTGAGCGTTCTGGAATACTTCTTCGACGTCGCGGATGGTTATTATGACGCTCTGGCTCTCTACGAAAGTAACGAACACCACCCTGAACTGTAGAAAACTGGGGGCCACTTTTAATGAACTAATACGCCAATCCAATGTGCAAAAGTTACATTCGGTTATTCTCTCGCGCGCACTGCGCACTGCGCACTGCGCACTGCGCACTGCATTAAAATCTATAACTATCCCAGCCATCTCCATCCCAGCAAATCCATTCACATCACCAATCCTCCCCTGGCCTTGAGCTCATCCTGCTCTGCCTTCGTCATGGTGACGCGCTTGACCCTAGCCAGCGGCCCGACATCTTCGTCGACTATGTAATCTACAATGACTTTCCACCAGCTGTGATAGTGGGGAATGTCATCATAAAACTCAGGCGCAAGCCTTCTGACTTCCGGCAGTTTTGTCCCGGCAATGAAAGGAAAGTCATGGTGCTCATTGTGGTAACCGACATTAAAGCACAACCAGTTGAGCGGCCCATAGTAACTATAGGTCTCCTGGTCCTTGTTCATAACGTAGTGTTCTGCAATGAAATGTCCTGCGACAGGGTGCAGTCCCATGCCTAACAATGTCCCAAAGACAAGGTAGGCCAAGCCGCCCCATCCATAGAAATAGACAATGACGGCATTAAAGGATAATTGAATTCCATAGTTGACAAATTCCCAGAATCTGGGATCTTTGGGGTTCACAAACATGGGACGCAATGAATAAAAGGCCGGCTGCAGAAAGCACCACAGAATTTTCAAGGGCGTGTTGTGAAACACGACACCCTCAAGGTCAGTGGGAACATCAACATCGACAACGTCCTCGCCCTGAAACCTGTGGTGCTCCATGTGGTAACGTTTAAAGCTGGCTGATGCGGGGATTCCCATGGGGGCGTTGGCAAAGAATCCAAGAAAGCGGTTCACTATTACACGCTTGTGACCGAGGTTG